>ERZ507033.993-NODE-993-length-11631-cov-4.777211_pt1 | contig 11631 bp, 10 predicted proteins | sample MGYA00512874_ERZ507033 | MGnify/ENA metagenome assembly ERZ507033
CCTGCCCCCGGCGGCGCAGCTTTTAGGCGGGCACCGGGATGAACGTCTCCATTGCCACTACCAAATCCACACAGACGCGGACAGCGCCCGCTTCACCCTGTTCCGCACCCCGGAGGATTTAGATGAGCTACTGATCGAAGGCGAAGCGCTGGGCGTCACCCGCGCCGTCGGCCTATACCAGGAGCTGCACGGCATCCCCCCATTCCTGACCGACCCGGAATGATTCACATGACAATGCCCCCTCCCGGCTGGGAGGGGGCATACCGCTATTTACGACACCCGAAACTCAACATCGCCGTCCAGAATGACGGACGCGATCTCGTTCACGTCGATCATGCGGTTGAACATCAGGGTGACGTCACGGTCGGTGTGTCCTACCGCAAACATATAGTTGGCAACATTCTCGTCCAGAACCACGTACTCCGTGCCGTCCTTGAAGGAAATCTTCACCCGTCCAATGCATCTTTCTGGATAGTCCTGCATTTCTCTGGTATCCACGCAGATGGCAATGGGCGAAACCTTGATATTCCCGTCCGCCAGCGTCAGATTGCTCATTTCTCCCAGCGCTTTTTCGGGGATCGTGATCTTCTCCGGGCAGTCAAACCGCCCATCCAGCCGCTCGTACACAAGTCTCTCATATCCGGTATCCACGATTTCCTCACGGGAAACCCCAGACGCCACTTCCTCGTATTCGTCGCCCAGCGCCTGCTTCAGATGCTCTATCGCCTCGTCCTCGCTGAACTCCTGCTTGACCTGCTCCTTGGTCTGCTTCCACAGTTCCTTATAATCCGACAGACGGATCGGCGCCCACTGGGTGAAGCTCAGCACCAGATCGGTGCTTTCCGGGTTGTCCAGCCGGTAGTAATACGCCGCCGTCAGCTTGGTGTCCGTGGACTGATTGGGAATGATGTAGCTGTAGCCGTACTGATTGATGTCCAGGATTTCCCCCTCCGGGAAATAAATTTCACCGTTCTCCTGTAATGCATAGTCGGCAATGCCGTCGGGATTCTCCAAAGTGTAGGTCAGCACGCCGCATTTGGTCACCTGATCGTACATATTGGCGTCCACCGTCAGGGTGTAGCCCTCCCAGGAAATGCTCTGCCCCACGGGGCTGACCAGCGGCACCGCCTCGGACGCCGCCACGCTTTCGTCCACCGGCACCCGGTCATAGGCCGGGATGTCGTAGACCTCGCCGGGCTTTTCCGGGTCTGTAAAATGCGTCACATCCTTGTGGTCATAGCCCGTTTTGTCGCCGAACAGACCGGATATCATGTCCTGGGGGCTGTCGAAGATCACAAAGCCCGCCACCGCGTAGGCTGTCACCGCAAGTGCACTTACGATCAGCGCCGCCACCAGCAGATTCCGGAGAATCCGGGAAACGTTTCTTTTCTTCATTTGGGGTTCCTCCTGTTCCCTTTGACCGGAGGGTCTGGCAGCCGTCAGCTCACTGCGCGTCAGGCGGCTGGATTCCACCTCGCCGATGGCGAGAAACAGTTCTTCCGCTTTCATACCGTATAGCCCTCCTGTATCAGATAATTTTTGAGCTTCTGCCTGGTGCGGGAAAGGGTGCGCAGCACCGTGGCAGGCTTCATGCCGTACCACTGGGCAATCACGCCGCTTTCCTCCACGAAGAAGTACCGCCGCAGGAAAATGTCCTGCTCCCGCGCCGGGAGGGTGTTCAGGAACGCCCGGATGGCCTTGGCCAGCTCCTTGGCGTCCATCCCATCCCCCACACAGCCGGGCGCGGCAATGCAGTCGTCCAGCTCTTCCAGCACCAGTGTCATCTCCCCGCCGCCCCGCTTCTCGGCGTTCATGCTCCGCCAGCGGGAAAAGGCGAGGTTCCGGGTGATTTTGGCGAGGAACATTTTGAAGATGCCCGGACGCTTGGGCGGGATGGTGTTCCATGCTCTTAAATATGTATCGCTCACGGTTTCCTCCGCGTCCTGATCGCTGTGCAGGATGGAATTGGCGAGGGTGAAGCAATAGCCGCCGTATTTCCGGTCGGTTTCCGCCACCGCCTGTTCATCTCTGGCAAAATACAAGTCCAGAATCTGTTCATCGTTCATGCTGTTCCTCCTTGGGAAGCCCGGGTCTATTCCGGGGCATCCCGCTTCTGTGAAAGGCCCTTCTGCTCTATAAGACGCAAAGGACGAGCAGTTCGGACAGAAAATAACGAAAAAAGTCGCCTTGGGCTGAGCTGAACCGGTAAAATAAGCAACAGACAAAACTCCCTCTCGTGCAGGACAGCAAGCCTACACGAGAGGGGCATCGTTATGGATAAACACGCATTGCTAAATATTGCAACATGCTAGCCTTATTTTTTCGGTTCCAATATCCTTCTCAGGAGTTCGGAAGTATCAACGTTTGTAATTTAATACGTCTGTACTACCCGGAATTTATTGTAGCCATTATAAAATGTGCTGATGGGTTCGTCTAATCTGTCGTTACTATGTCCGCAATAGCACAGATTTCCATTAGAATCCTTTGTAACAATGACACTGTGGTTATAGCTGCCAATGATCGGCTTCCCCTGCAACAAGAATCCTTTATTCAGATATCTGCTCATTGTCGTTCCATCCGACGTCTCAAAAACAGCGTATTTAGGCGAGAGGTAACTATATAGATCAACAACTCTAACCCACGAAGTTGATGCACTATACTTCGAACTGGATGAATTGTTAAAATAAAACCATCTTGAAGTCGTACTCACATACCCGTTGGCAGTCTGGTCCGAAGTATTATACGTCTTAGAAAGTCCGCCGGCATACAAACACTGAGAAGCAAAATTCGTGCAGTCCCCAGAACTAGACGGCTGTGTTACATATGAATCCGTATTGTACGTGGTTGCCCACGTTTTTGCATAAGTTTGAATAGCACTTCCATCCAATGGGTTCGCGGGTGCGCGCATCACGGAAGCATTCTCTGCCACCTCATGCACCACCTCCATGGTTACGGTTTCCTGAAAATCTCGGTCAAAGTCATTTTCAAAGACCTGCTCCAATGTTTTCTCCGCCGTGGCACTTTGCAGGGGCTGCTCTACAGCATTCGTAAAGTCCCATGTTTCGTCGCTTATATTTTCGTCATAGTATATACACATATAGAGATACAGTGCGCCAAAATCAGGGTCTTCCTCAGTCATAAGCATTAGCGGATAACTGTCTCCCTGGAACATTTCTTTAACCAAATCCTGAAATGCTGCACTTTCGATTTGAACGCCATCATAATTCTCATCCAAGTAGCTCTGAGCAACGTCAGCCAGTTCTTCAACTGTCATATCAAGGGCTAAACCCCAGTTTTCAATAGACTTAGTATAGTCTTCCTTCTCTGAAGCATATCTTGATGTATACGCTTCTTCGATTGCTGTCGTCAATTCATTCAGGCGCCCCTGTTTCTTCAATTCAAGGACTTCCGGCATCGTTGTAAATACAGGATTTATGTTTTCAAGCATTTGCTGCTCGTCAACAGTAAAATAGGCTGTATCATCTTCACTTGTTTCACTCGCAAAGGCAGAGACGGATACGGAGAACACCAAAACAAGAGTCAACGCCAAAGCAAATAATTTCTTCATAGCAAACCTTCCTTTTATCAGTAGTTCACAAAGCCAGACACCTTTACTTCTACATTAGAGTTGTTCCGTATCTGGAGCGTATAGTCCCCACTTTCTTCGACCTGTATGGTCTTATCCACGCTTCCATCGGTCACATTGAAGTAATAGAACGTTCCCTGAGAATCAACCAATCCAAAATCTACGCTTGCAGAAAAAGGAGAATAGGATGCCTTAATGGTAACCGTTTCCCACGCAGCCAAAGGAAAGCTGCTGTTCGCTATTACCTTGGATTTTGCAGGAATGCTCATATTGAACGATCTTGTTGCAAAGGGGGCGATCAATTTGTCTGTAAAATTTTCAAGGGCAGTGATTTCAATTTCGGCCGCACTTGCAGGCACTGAAACTGCTCCCACAATCGCAACGCAAGCCAAAACCATACAGATTATTCTTTTCACCCGCATATTCATCACCCCCTTTCAAATGGGATTATTCGAAGGAGAACGTATACGTTGTATAGTTGTCTTCCTCTGCAACTGTCAAATCCGTTATTGGCATGACTTGACTTCGTTCTCCTTTTGAATTTTTCGTTGTAGCAATAGCAGTCACCACCAGCACCAAAATAATTGCCATCAGCACAAAGCCAATCGCAGTGCCAATGTATAATCTCCTGCGGTTGTGGAATCCGTTTTTCTCTTCCGTTTCACTGGCTGCCGACTGATCTTGCTTTACCTCATTTTGCTTGCTGACATTCTCCGCCGCGTCATTCAACAGATAATCAATAGATACGCCGTACAGCTCACTTAAAACTTTCAGATTATCTGTCGTTGGTACTGCCAAGCCGACCTCCCATCGGGATATCGCCTGACGGGAAACATTCAGTTTCTCTGCCAGTTCCATCTGTGTTATCCCTTTTTGCTTTCTCAGAGAAACCAGTTTCGCCGGTAAGTTTCTTGCGGTTTCTGTCTCCATTTTAGTTCACCCCTCCCGAAAGTAAACCACATGCGGTTTACATTTAGGCAATCTGTGATTGCATTTCTGAGCATGTTGAAAATGGGCTTCTATCCTTCCGGCTCGTTTACTGCCTGAGCGTCTCCAACGCCAGTGCATTCTGCGTCTTATACAGCTCGGCGTAAATGCCGCCCTTCCTGAGCAGCTCGTCGTGGGTGCCGCATTCCGTGATGACGCCGTCGGAAATCGAGATGATGCGGTCGGCGTTGCGGATGGTGCTTAAGCGGTGGGCGATGACCAGCGTCGTCCGGCCTGCCGCAAGCTTGTCAAAATCGTGCTGGATTTTTGCCTCCGTCACGGAGTCCAGCGCGGAGGTGGCCTCGTCCAGAATCAGAATGGGCGGGTTTTTCAGGAAGATACGGGCGATGGCGATCCGCTGCTTCTGCCCGCCGGAGAGAAGGGTTCCCCGCTCGCCCACGTAGGTGTTGAAGCCATCGGGCATGGCCTGAATGTCATCGTAGATCTCCGCCTTCTTGGCCGCGTCGATGACCTGCTCCATGGTGGCATCAGGCTTGCCGTAGCGGATGTTTTCCAGAATGGTGTCGGCAAACAGGAACACGTCCTGCTGGACAATGCCGATGTTTTCGTGGATGCTTCGCTGGGTCACGTCCCGGATGTCCAGAGCGTCAATGGAAATAGAGCCGGAACTGACGTCGTAAAACCGGGGGATCAGCTGGCACAATGTAGACTTACCGCCGCCGGAGGGGCCGACGATGGCGACCGTTTCCCCGGGGGCGACGGTCAGGCTCACGTCGTGAAGCACCGCCAGATCGGCGTCGTAGGCAAAGGAAACATGATCGACCCTGATTTCACCCCGGACGTTTTTCAGTTCTTTCGCGTCGGGCTTATCCTGCACGGTGGGTTCGGTGCGCATGACCTCCACGAAGCGGTTCAGGCCCGCAAAGCCGTTGGCAAACGTCTCGGAGAAGTTGGCGAGCTTGCGCATGGGGCTGATAAAAGAGGAAATATACAGGCTGAAGGTCAGCAGGTCACGGTAGTCCATTTCCCCTTGCATGACATAATAACCGCCGAAGCCGATGATAATGACATTCAAACTGCACAAAAAGAACTCCACGCTGCTGTGGAACATGCCCATTGCCTTGTGGAACGCCCGCTTGGAGGTTTTGAATTCCGCATTGGCCGCGTCAAAGCGGGCGGCTTCCACCGCCTCGTTGGCGAAGGCTTTCGCGGTGCGGACGCCGGAAAGGCTGCTTTCGATCTCCTGATTGATGTGGCCGATCTTCTCCTTTGCCGCGGCGGACGCCCGCCCCATCCGGCCGCGCATGGCCATTGCCACCGTCAGAAACACCGGAATGGTCAGCGCCACGATCACGGCAAGCTGCCAGCGAATGGACGCCATCACGATGAGCGCCCCCAGAATGGTCAGCACGGAAGTGATCAAATCCTCGGGGCCGTGGTGGGCAAGCTCCGTCAGCTCGAACAGATCGGAGGTCAGCCGCGCCATCAGCTTACCGGTGCGGTTGCGGTCATAGAAATCCACGCTCAGCTCCTGCATATGGCGGAACAGGTCACGGCGGATGTCCGCCTCCACCCGGATGCCGAAGGTATGGCCGTAATACGCCACAACATAATTCAGAAACGACCGCAGAACATAGCACACCGCCACGATGACCATGATGGTAAAGAACGTGCGGTACATCTGGTTGGGCAGCATCTCATAAAGCGCACTGCGGGTCACCAGCGGGAACAGCAGGTCGATGGCCGCGATTCCCACAGCGCAGGTCACATCGGCGGCAAACAACCATCTATGGTTCTTGAAGTAGCTCAGGAAAATCATCAGCGGCGATTTTTCCCGATAATCTTGCGTCGTCATGTCATAAATCCTCCATTTCTTCGTTCATTATACATGATTTTACAGGAAATTCAAGCGTCTACCTTTCGGAATCCGGAAAACTGTGCTATAGTAGCGTCACCGTCAGCTGAACCGAAGGAGGCTCCCAAATGGAGATTTTATTTTACGATCATGACCTGGCCGTCTGCGTCAAGCCCGTGGGGCTGGATTCCGAAGCGCAGGTTCCCGCAGAGCTGAAAAAAACGCTGGGCGGGGAGATTTTCCCCGTCCACCGGCTTGACAAAAATGTGGGCGGCGTCATGGTTTACGCCCGCACAAAACAGGCTGCCGCCGCCCTGTCCAAGGCAGTGCAGGACGGCGCTATGGTAAAGGAATACGTAGCCATGGTTCATGGGCTTCCCCCGGAATCCGGCGACTGGGAAGACCTTCTGTGGAAGGACAGCCGAAAAAACAAGGTTTATGTGGTAAAGCGGGAACGCTCAGGCGTCAAAAAAGCGCGGCTGGAATTCACCCGTCTTTCCGCCGGGGAGTGCAGTCTCGTCCGCATTCGCCTGCATACGGGGCGGAGCCACCAGATCCGGGTACAGTTTGCCTCCAGAGGGTATCCGCTGGTGGGCGACCACAAATACGGTTCCCGGGATGAGCGCACAGACCCGATGCTGTTTTCCTGCTGCATCCGCTTCCCGTGGCGCGGAGAACAGCGCCGGTTTGAAGCCATGCCGGATTTTGTGGAAAATCCGTGACGCAGAAGCGCCGCCGATGGAAAACCCATCGGCGGCGAAACATGTCATGAAGGAATATATTTACTCTGCCATTTTCCCGAAATCATCCGGGTCACAAAGAACGCGGTCCGGCATACCCAGTCAATAATCATGGCGATCCAGACGCCTATCGCGCCCCACTCCATCTGAACGCACAGGATCCATGAACCGAGGATGCGGAACGCCACCATGGAGCCAACTCCCACCCACATGGTAAAGCGCACGTCATTGGCCGCCCGCAAGGCGTTGGGCAGGACAAAGGCCGCCGCCCACAAAAGGATGGCACAGCTCTCATGAATAATGACCAGCGTCTTCGTCAACTCCACCGTCTCTGGCGACAGGGAACTGTAAAGAGAAATCAGATCTTCGACAAATACGATAATCAGGACATTGCACACGGCCATGGACAGATACGACCAGAGCATCAGCTTCTTTACGTAGTACTTGACCTGCTCCGGGTCGCCCGCGCCCACGCACTGGCCGACCACCGTCACCATGGCAAGTCCCATAGCCTGCCCGATGATGATACCCATGCCGTCCAAGGTGTTCGCCACCGCGTTGGCGGAGGTCTGCACCGTGCCGAACAGGGCGATCATGCTCACCACAATCAGCCGTCCCAGCTGGAACAGGCTGTTCTCACAGGCGTTTGGAACGCCGATTCTCAGGATGCTGCCCATCATCTTGCCGTCAGCACGACAGATCGCGCCCCATTTCAGGCACAGCTCCTGTTTTGGGTTTGCCGCGAGAAGCAAAATGACCACCGCCGCCACGCACCGGGAAACCACCGTAGGGACGGCAACACCGGCCACGCCCATTTTCAGCACAAAAATGCAGATGGCGTTGCCCACCACATTGATGCCGTTCATCAAAAGACTCACCTGCATGGACACCTTGCTGTTGCCCACGCTGCGGAATATCGCCGCACCCGCGTTATACAGGGCGATGAACGGGAAAGAAAGCGCGGTGATGTGCAGATAGGTAAGTCCCGCCGCCATAACATCGTCATCGATGGAGCCAAAAAACAGCCGCATCAGATTTTTGGCGAACACAAGGCACAGCGCCGCCGCGGCGACACCAAGGACTGCCGACATCAGCACCAGCTGACCGGCGCTCTGCCGGGCTTTCTCCCCCTGCCGCGCCCCCAGAAACTGGCTTGTGACCACCGCGCCGCCGGTAGCCAGCGCGGCAAACAGCACCAGAATCACGTTGTTGATCATGTCCACCAGAGAAACGCCGGAAATCGCCGCCTCGCCCACGGAGGAAACCATCACGCCGTCGCACATTCCCACCAGAATGGTCAGCGCCTGCTCGATGATGAGAGGAATAATCAGGCGTATCAGTCTTTGGTTGGAAAAGAGCCTCTGCTCTGTCAACGATCTCACCTCTTTACTATATCTTCAGCGAGTATACCACGGAAAAATGCGTTTTTCAATATGAAAATGTCACACTTTTTCGTTATAGCGGACTGTCTCAGAGCATTCTCTCCGGCGGTCGGCCCGGATGAACGGCTCCTGAATCGCCGTTTCCGTGAGAATCCCGTACTTTTCCGGGCGGCGGTAGGCGTTGCCGTGAACCTCCCGCTTCCGGTATTCCCGCAGCATGTCCATATCCAGCTCTGCCAGATAAATCCCTTCGTCCTCCCCCGCCTCCAGAATACAGGTGTTCCGGGACCCGGAAAGTTCCGGCAGATAAGCCACGCCGTCAAATACGGTGGAATGTCCGTTGCAGTCCGGATGGGGCGAGGGATAGTTGCAGGTTGCGATGGCAGTCATGTTTTCATACGCCCTGCCCCGAAGCTGGGACAGGCGGTTGATCTCCATGGGGCAGGCGTTGGGCGTGAGGATCAGCTCCGCGCCTTTCAGCATCAGAATCCGTGCGCTTTCCGGGAATTCCCGGTCGTAGCAGATCATGGAGCCGACCTGCACGGCTCCCTCTTCCGTATCCAGCGAAGCGACAAAAAAGTCCTCCCCCGCGTCCAGACGGCACTCGTCCCCAAAATTACAGGTATGCACCTTGGCGTAGGTGTACAGCCGCCGCCCATGGCGGTCAAACAGGCTGACCGCATTTCTTGGCCGTTTCTCTGTCTTTTCCAGAAACGTGATGGCGATCGCCATGTTGAGTTCCGCCGCCAATTCACCGAATCCGGACACGAATTCCCCGTCCGCCGGAACCGCCGCGCGCTGCAGCGCTTCCGCGTCCTCGGGAATGTCATATCCATTACTCCACATCTCAGGAAACAGCGCGATATCCGCCCCCAGCACCTTCGCCTTCCGGCACGCCTCCACGCCCTTTTCCCGGTTTCCGTTCAGAGAACCGGTGGGCAGAATTTGCAGCAGTGCAATTTTCATAGGGCGTCAGCCTCCAAAGCAGAGCTTCATGATCACCGCAAGCACTGCCAGATGTACGGGATAGAACAGGTAAAATCCCAGCTGCACCGCCCGGCTTGCCGTGGCTTTCCGGCCGGAATACAGGCAAATGGGGATCATGGCAAACAGCGCAAACAGCTCTATGGGAATCTGAATGACGCCAAAGGAGATCGCCGCGTTATTCATCATCAGGCACAGCGCCGCCAGCCCCACAAGCTGTATCATCCGGCGGTTCGGCAGCTCCCGCGTCAGCCAGAACAGCGCGACTATGGCCACACCGTATCCACCGTAATCCGTTTTCAGCCACTCCGCCGCGAAGAAAAACGGCACGACGGCCAGCAGCTTCATCCAGTATTTGGGACATTTCTTCATCAGCTCCACCATTCCGAAGCCCAGAAGCAGCGTCACCATCACGCTCTGATTTTCCCACGTCCATCCGTCGAACAGGGCAAAGTCAAAGCCCGGCTCCGACAGCAGTGCGCCGATAAACAGCCGGAGGGCATATTTTCGCGGGTCATGGGTATAATGCGCCCCCTCGGCCAGCAGAAAGCAGTAAATCGGGAACGCCACCCGGCCAATGATCCGCATGGCAAAATACAGGTAGTAGATCCCATCGGATGGCGTTACAAAAAACTGCGACTCCACCACGGTCGCGCCCACATGGTCGATCAGCATGGTGACGCAGGCAATGATTTTCAGCGTTTCCTGAGAAAGACCGGATTTTTTCATACAGCACTCCCCTTCGCCGTCTGCGGCGTAACATTGTTTCCGCCATTATAGCGCGCCATGGGAAAAACTGCAAACTTTTTCTGATGCTTTGTTGCTTTTTCCGGAAAGTCAGGCTATAATGGCAAAAAAGGGGGTGTACGGGATGTTTCTCAGCTTTGTGGTTCCCGTTTACAACGCGGCGCAGTATCTTCCCGAATGTCTGGATTCGCTGCTGGCGCAGGATATTTCCGATTACGAGATCATCTGCGTCAACGACGGCTCCAGAGATGCCAGCCCGGAGATTCTGGGGCAGTACGCGGCGGAGCACGGCAATATCCGCGTGATCGACAAGGAAAACGGCGGCGTGGTATCGGCACGCAACGCCGGCCTGTCGGCTGCTCAGGGCGATTACATCTGGTTTGTAGACGCGGACGATTTTCTGCTGCCGAACATTCTGGGCCTCCTGCAGGACAAAGCGACGGAAACCGCCTGTGACCGGCTGATCGTCGGCGGCTATCAGTTCACCGACCGCCTGACCGACGAGGAGATTGCCCTGTCCCGGCAGAGGAAGCTGCCCATAAATTCCCAATGGTATGATTCCGTGGTGTGGAGAAGTCTTCTGCGCCGGGAATTTCTGCTGGAAAACGGCCTGAACTTCCGTTATCCCGAACTGACCCACGGCGAGGACGGGTTATACATGTACGAAGTCGGTCTTTGCGCCCCGAAAAGTGTCGAGATTAAGCTGGCGCTGTATTGTTACCGTGAGCATTCCGGTTCTGCCGAAACGACCGTCAGCCTGGAGAATTACCACAAGAAAATCCGCTCCTACATACGCATTTCGGAAATCCTTCTGGGTTATTACCGTGATGGCCGTCAGGATCCCACCACTACCGACAAGCTGATGGTCTTTTTATGGTTTACCCTGTATGTAACCGCCTCACTTCCCCGCAAGGATTCCGCCGCCGTATTGCGTCAGCTGCGCCAAAAGGGGCTGTATCCCTTCCACCGTCCCCCGCAGTGTACGCTGACCCGCGCCTACATGACCCGTCAGACCGGCTGTGTGGGAACATTTCTGGATTGGCTGTGCCGCCACCTGCACACCCGCTGGGGCTTCACTCTGATGTGGCTCCTGCAGCGCCCCGTGCAGTGGAAGCGTCTCTTAGCCGCCCGGGCGAAAAACGCCTAGCATATCAGAACCATACATTTTCTGGTTGCAATTTCCCGACGGATGGTGTATAATGCCCTACAGGCATCCGGGTGTGGCCCAGTTGGTAGGGCGCTTGATTTGGGAGTGCCGTGGCGGTATCCGGGACGGGGCATTGTGAAACGCCGCAAAGCCTTGCAACACCTGCGTTTGCGGGATTTCCCCCGATTGCCGAAAGCGGCACAAAAGCGGCTTTGACCACAGACAGGAAAATCTTTGATTTT
>ERZ507033.1000-NODE-1000-length-11586-cov-4.561096_pt1 | contig 11586 bp, 12 predicted proteins | sample MGYA00512874_ERZ507033 | MGnify/ENA metagenome assembly ERZ507033
GGAAAGTTTATATTATAGACAAGTGTTTCGGGACAGAAACTGCGGGATAGCATTATATACAGACACAGAAAAGACATCATCAGACAGGCATTCAACATTCATAGGATAGAAAATTTCTTGAAAAATGAAAAGATTGTGTTATAATATATTTAACAATTAAGTTAAATGTTAAATTAAGGAGGGAATGGACTTGGGAATGCAAGACACGCTTCGTGCGCTTGCCGATCCTACAAGGCGCGAAATACTTAATCTGCTCAAACATTCAAGGTTGTCGGCTGGCGAGATTTGCAATCATTTTTCGATTTCAGATGCAGCAGTTTCCCGACACCTGTCCGTTTTAAAGGATGCTGATCTGATTCGTGATGAACGTGAGGGAAAATTTATCTATTATGAGCTCAATGCATCTGTGCTTGAGGAGATTATTTTATGGATTAGTGAATTAAAAGGAGAAGATGACTATGATCAGACAACATAAAAAAATGATTTTACTCACATCAATTATAACGCTGTTTCCGATTTTTATCGGCTTGCTATTGTGGAATCAATTACCGGATTCGCTGGCAACACATTGGGGAATAAATAATGAACCAAATGGGTATGCATCCAAAACATTCGCTGTGTTTGGACTTCCGCTCATTATGTTATTGGGACATGCAGTGAGTGTGATTGCAATGAATATTGATCCTAAAGTAAAAAATATCAGTGAAAAAGTATACTTTGTTATCTTATGGATTATTCCATTGTTATCGCTTTTCATTTGTAATGTACTCTATGGATATAATTTAGGATTTCAGTTGGATATGGGATTCCTGTGTGGTCTGATGATCGGAGTTTTTTATCTGATTTTGGGAAATTTTATACCAAAAGTAAAGCCAAACTATACGATTGGATTTCGGATTTCGTGGGCATTATGCGATCCGGAAAACTGGTATCGCACGCATCGGTTTGGAGGAAAATGCATGGTGATCGGTGGGATTATCATGATTGTTACAGCACCATTCCAAAATATGTGGATACTTATTGCACTTATTCTCGTCCCTTGCATTTTACCGGTAATCTATTCTTATCTGTATTACCGCAAGATAATTTCATAATTATGTTATTCCATTTTACATTCAATCAGCGGGTAATATGCCCGCTGATTTTTTTCGTCATTCATCCAGAGAAACTACCGATGGCAGGTGGTATATATTTTATTTATGCAATGTATGGTCTTTGTGTGCGTAATATGGTCGTTTGATGAGATGGGGCTAAGAGAACAGGTTATTTTATCCGATAAAGGAAATAGAGAAACTGAGCAGATTATTAACATTGGAAAAGTTATAATTTTTTGGAATAGAGATGGGAGGATGTTTTATGTCAAAGATTACAGATTATGCTTTTTTATTTCAAAAAACATTCGGGACATCAGGAGAAAATATAATAGGCAGTTTTCAGTTGTCTCAGTTGAACAGCAGTTCTGTTCAGTCCCAGTTAAAAGCTGCCGGGTACACCCTTGAAAAATATGAGAGAATTTACAGACAGGCATTTTATGATGCCGCAAAAAAGGCTGATCCTAACTGGGAAATTGGTAAGCCAATTAAAGATGGTGCATTAGATAGTGTTACAAGAGAATTGGCAGAGTCGGGGAAATCTCCTGCATCTGGGGAAAAGACATTTTATACGGCAGAAACACCGAAGGTATATCAGATATTTACAACAGATAATATGTTGTGGACAGGAGGTAATGGCACCGGTCTTTCTTATTGTCTTAAATATGCGGATGATTCGACGGATGAAAATCCTGTGGTGTTAGCGAAAGGTGTGGATGAAAACGGAAAAGAGTTTGAACAAAGAATATATATCAATGACGTTGATCCATCAAGTGCTACAGTAGTCGAAATGCGTGCATTGGAGGCACATTACAAAGTGGAAAAGCAGGGAGGTTTCACGTCGCTGCCGCTTGAAGCTGGTAATATGGGGATTAATGACAGAAGAGATTTTATTTCAATGTTTAAAGAATGCATAGAAGATTTAAACAAATTAGGAAGGTTTGATTTATCGTTGCTTTGGACGAAAAGTATGGATGCTTATCTTGATTTGACAAGTGCAAATAGTAAGTATAAATAGTGCTTAGTCATTTGAACATAGGAAAAAAAGAGAACTTGGATTACATATCATATTGAGGCTGAGAGAAATCCAATAGGTGACATAGTCGGAAGAACTCCGAATAATGAAGAAAAAATGTGGAAAATAAAATGAAAAAAGTTTATCGATAGGGTTCCAGTATGATTTACATGATACAGATTATAAGACTTATATAAGGCAGGGGGATAATATGGTTACTGTAAATAATTCTGACTATTATAATAACATTCCAGCGGGCAGGGATTTAAACAACCTGCCCAATACTTCCAGCGCTGATACAACTGTAGGATATCAATATGATGGACTTACAGAGGAGGATCGTTTCGTACAAAAAGTTTTGCAGGAGCATTATGATAAAGTGTACAAAGAAAATTTGTCTCATTCTGATCCAATGGCATATATCGAATCAAAATATTGTGATGTGACCTCACCTAATTTTTGCTCATATATGACAGAAGATCAGCGTTCCATAGCTTACCGCAATGAGAAAAGAATGTTACAAACAGGAGGAAAATATTCGGCTGGATTTGCCCGGTATGATTATGCATTAAGGAATTACAAGGATGTATATACAGGTGGTTCAAGAAGTGTTGGTTATGTACGCAATACTGACAGGGAAAAACAGTATGCCAGAAGTGTTGTAAATCAGCAAATTTCAAATCTACTTTCAAAGAATGGGATATCAATATCAAAACAGGCAGATCTGGTATTTTCTATTGACCCATATACATATCAGCTAACGGTGTCGGGAAATGCAGATAGAGATACATTATCGCAGATAGAAACATTACTGAATGAAGGGGATAATGCGAAAAATATATGGACACATGCGTGGATTTGTATGCATGATGCAGACAATGAAATTGTTAATTCGCAAGCAAATATGACAAAGACAAACCAATATTCTTTATGGCATGAAGTGTATGAGACAACTGGATATGATGCACGCAATGCGACATATAAAAATGGTACTTTTATTGCAGAGGATGGTACAGATTTACTTGCATTGTTTAAGGAAAAATCTAAAAATGGTGCAGGGTATGAACTTTATTCTAAGAGATGGCTGCAATATGCTAAAAATGGCTGGAAGAAAGAAAATGATTTGGTATTAAAAATAGGCTTTGACAGCAGTGGATTGTATGATATAGGGCAGGAAAAAGGATATGGAGCAGCACAGAATATGTGGATGAAAGGTGTTAGCCAAAGTATGTTTGAAGCTAGAGTGTGATTAATGGGAATCTCTTTTTCAAATATAGGAACAGTTGGAAGGGAACAGCTAATTACTTCTGGTAGTAATGGAGAACCAAACTGGTCTTATATTCCATCGAAAGGAAAAAGTACAAGAACGCAGACTGAATTTGTGAGTGAGATTAAGAAACTGGCACAAAATGCTGCCAATGCTACTGATAAGACAGAACAAGATGCTATTTCAAGGCAGCTATTGCAGTTAAGGGCAGAATATTTGTCAGAGGTTGCACCGGATAGAAAGCAGTTATACAAACGGGCAAAAAGTGCAATGAAAAATCAAAATGCCAATCCAAAATGTAAAGGGATCGGAGAATTAACCTTACTGGATTTTTTGGAACAGGCAGAGGGAAAAAATCAGAATCTTGCAGATAAGCAGATTGCACTGGCAGGAGGCGGAACATTAAATTTCACTATTTTAACATCAGGTGGTTATGGGGTTCAAATTCAGAGTCAGGGTGTGAATGTATTGTTGAATACCGGTGCCGGCTGGGGGTATGAAATGACTCCGGCAGAACTTACAAAAAAAGATGAATTCTATTCCATTTACTGGAAGGAATATAATGCCGTAAAGAATGGTATGAATTCTGAATTGAAAGAACTACCGGATTATCTGGAGAAAAGACCAGTTTTTGAAGCGAAAGCCTAATGATAATAATGCAATTCAAATAAAAAGGAGTATTGATATATGCAGATTAGTTCCAACTATTCTATGAATGGTGTGTCATACGAAAACAGACGCAGACAGAATGATATTCCTCAATTTAGTACAGAACGTGCCAAACAGGAAAATGAGAGTATAAATCCATATATGGCAGATACGGATTTTAACGAAAAAGCATTTGATATGATTGGTCCGAATGCTCCGCAGGATGTAAAAGATGCATGGATGGAAGCAGCGAAGGAAGTAAATGCGAATGGTATGGGAATAAAGAAAAACGGAATGTTGAGCCATATATCACAGATGATGATACAAAGGCTGAATAAGCAGATGAAGGGCGAGGGCGATGTGGATAACATCGACATTTTGGGAAACACAACAGAATCTGCAATTCAGGCAACGAAACAGGCTTTATATAATTTAGACCATCCACTGGAATATGTCCCTAAAAGCATAGAAGTTCAGAGGGCTTGTATGAAAGAAAGAGAATTCTATGTTGCGTTTCTGGAAAGATTGGAAAAGTTATAATTGACTGGAACAGAAACGGAAAATGACAACGATGAGATGGCAAGACGAAAAGCTGTACAAAACGAATATCTAAATAGCCAGTTGGCGGCGGCAGCATATGAGAAAAGCAGTATTATTTTACCAGATAATCCTGTTATACAGTAGGCTCATCTTTTGACAGGAAAGCATAAGAATGCAGGTAAGATATTTTTCGGGAGGAAGGATAAGAAATGGAAATAAACAGTAATCATTCTACATATGGTGCGGCATTTCGCCAAAAACCAATTTTTTTCATGTCAGGGAAGGAAACAGTGGCATTTTTTGAAGGAAAACTGAAGAAAAATATGACACTTCAAGAGGATACCTGTACACTTGGCAGCAATGACACTTATCGCAGACAGCATACTACTTATGAGGTTTCTGACAAGAAGGAAAGTACATTTCTGGATCTGGATTTTCTGATCAAGGACGAAACCAGCAGTCTGAAAGGAAGTCTCAGCGATAAAAAGGATGTGGATTTCTACAACTTTTCCATCCCTTTTAACCGGACGATACAGAATTACTTCGGTGTCCAAATCTATATGGACATGCCGGAAGGCTGCGATTATGACCTCACCTTATATGATGAATATGGCAATCAGGTCGGAAAGGCAGAATGGGATGGGGAAGGACGGAAAACACTGACCATCCCGAACTGGGATACAAATACCAATAAATATTGTATCAAAATAGAAAACAAAAATGGGGAAGAAGTTTCTCCAGATGATTATTATAAAATCAGTTTCAAGGTTACGGAAAATAAAGAACAGGAAAAGACCGATGCCATAAGGGAGGCATTCGGGAACCTTCACGGTGCATACAGCCGGAAAGATGAAAATTGGAGGGAATGCCTCGACAAATATAATGAAGTCCTGATGGATACAGAGAAAAATTATACAAAAGAAATGGAGAAACTCCACCAGAAGCAGTTTGAAAGTCTGCCGGAAGAAAAGAAATACAAAGGCGGGCGCACAGTGGATGAATTGTTGCAGGACATGGCAGAAGGAAAGACACTGGATGATGTGGAAATGGAGTATGTGAAAATTTTTGCCAACCTGAAAGATTTTGAGAAAGCACAGCAGAAGGCGGAACTGAAACATGATTTTTCCGAGGATTTTGTAAAGGATCTGGAAAGCAAAGGTATCTCCCGTGATGAGCTGGAGGGAATGCAGATAAAGATTGAAAGCAATGGGAATGTAACAGTGAGCGGTATCGAAGATAAGGAAGTCCGGGAGCAGGTTCAGAAACTGGTAGAGGAAAAGTACAGTGACCGGATGTATCAGTATTACACAGGAATTGCTGACAGTGTGGGAAATCTGTCGTCCAATACCTATCAGTATGCCACGGATGTGCAGGAAGTCAGGCGTTACTTAAAAGGGGTTACGGGAGAAGATATTTCTCTGGAGAACCTTTACCTGACACCAGACGGAAAGATTGGCGGGCTGCCGGAAAAAGCTGCTAATCTGATTAACAAAACAAAAGACAATGCCAAGATAGAGCGGATAAAGGATGCATTGATAAATATTATAGGACATAACAGGACAAGCGGTGATCTGGGGATTCCCGATTTTACTTCGGAGTTTCAATTCAGCAATGGCGCTTTCTCTGCGGCAGACAGCGGTTTTACGGTGGATATGGCGGCATTGGACAGAAGGCTGACGCCCCAACCCCATGATAACATGTATTCGGATATGTATGAGTACAGTTTCAGGAAAGTATTATGATACAACATCAGAAGGAGGTAATTAAATGCGTATTGGTTCGGGAGTGCAAAGTGCATCGGAAGTATTTGGAAAGCAGCAAAATAATAGCAAAACATATGTTGCCGAAAATGAGGCATTTTCTCAGACATCAGTGAAGGTGTATTTAAAGACGGATGATATGTTGTTTTCAGGTGGAAATGGAACAGGTCTTTCGTTTTATATTAAATACGCAGAAGAGTCAACAGAGGATAATCCTGTAGTGATAGCCAAAGGAGTTGACGAAAATGGAAAAGAATTTGAAGAAAAAATTAATATTAACGATATTGATTTGAGAAATGCTTCTTATGTTGAAATGAGTGCTTTGGAGGCATATTATGATGTTGATAGGGGTAATGGTCTCAGCTCTTTTCCAGAAGAAACTGGTCACATGGGATTAAATGAAAGATGCGACCTTATATCCAGCTTTGAAAAGGTTATTCGGGATATGAATAAATTAGGAAGGTATGATTTGCAGATGTTTTATATGCGAAATATGAATACTTATCTAAATGCAAACAGTAAGCATGAATAGTGCTTAGTTATTTGAATATAGTAGAAAATATTGATATAAAGGAGGTTATAGCTATGCAGATTAGTGGATATTCCAGTGCTGCAATGTTGGCATATCGTTCTTCTGGTATGAAGCAAAAAGCTGGCACAGTGAAAATGCAGGATTTTTCTCAGATGGTACAGAACACAAGCGCACAGGCAACAAGCCAAACAGATAAGACAGCGGCGACAAAAGAAGTCTCCGAAGTTGATGAGATGGCAGCGTTCAAGCAGGAAATCTATGAGGAACTGGCTGAAATTGATAAAATGAACTCCTCGGCTATTTTGTCCAATTCTGTACATATCACAGAAGATGGATTCAAAAGAATGAAGGAAGATCCCGCCTATCGCAAAGAAATTATGGACTGGCTTCGGGAAGATGCACGGGTGTCACATTCACTTCCGTTTAATGCTCATGTTACAACAACAATTACAGGAGCTGGAGCAACTTGCTACGGGGCACATGTTTACCATGATGATAGTGCAGCAACCAAAGCCGCTAAAAAGGATTTGGCTGATAAGAAGGCAAAAGGTTCATTTTATCATTCAGATCGCACCTATGCTGACCGTAGAGCCGCACAGCGCAAGAGGGACAGCGAGTATGTGGCAAGTGAACGCCAAAAGCGGGAACTTATGCAGAAGATGATGCTGGAAAAGAGTATTGACCAAAAGGCACAGCGACAATTACTCGATCAGAAGGCTCTTGCACAGAATGTAGTTGACCAGAATGTAGTTGACCAGAATGTAGTTGACCAGAAGTATGTTCAAGATTACTTGCTGGGAATGCAAGAAAGTAAAAGCTGGAACATTTGAGTATAAATAAATTCATTTATACTTTTATGTAATAATTAGGTAATTGCGAAACAAGTTCGCAATCTTGATTGAAAACACGGATAGACTTCTGCAATGCAAGATTCTTAGAATGGAAGGTGGCGGTCATTCATTTATGGCATGACAAAAAGGCTTCATAGTTACTACGAAGCAGAAAAATTTATAAAATTTCAATTTTAAGCAATCAAAGGCTTAAGACTTCGAATGTATTGATGTTGATGAATTTTATCAGCAACGATTACTGTAACAAGCTGGGTAATGCCAGCCAAAAGTAAATCGGCATGAAGCGTTTTTTCGTTCTGGGTTTTACGGTTAGCTACAGGAGGTAATGGTACAGGTCTTTTTTATTGCCTTAAATATGCGGATGATTCGACGGATGAAAATCCTGTGGTGTTAGCGAAAGGTGTGGATGAAAACGGAAAAGAGTTTGAACAAAGAATATATATCAATGACGTTGATCCATCAAGTGCTACAGTAGTCGAAATGCGTGCATTGGAGGCACATTACAAAGTGGAAAAGCAGGGAGGTTTCACGTCGCTGCCGCTTGAAGCTGGTAATATGGGGATTAATGACAGAAGAGATTTTATTTCAATGTTTAAAGAATGCATAGAAGATTTAAACAAATTAGGAAGGTTTGATTTATCGTTGCTTTGGACGAAAAGTATGGATGCTTATCTTGATTTGACAAGTGCAAATAGTAAGTATAAATAGTGCTTAGTCATTTGAACATAGGAAAAAAAGAGAACTTGGATTACATATCATATTGAGGCTGAGAGAAATCCAATAGGTGACATAGTCGGAAGAACTCCGAATAATGAAGAAAAAATGTGGAAAATAAAATGAAAAAAGTTTATCGATAGGGTTCCAGTATGATTTACATGATACAGATTATAAGACTTATATAAGGCAGGGGGATAATATGGTTACTGTAAATAATTCTGACTATTATAATAACATTCCAGCGGGCAGGGATTTAAACAACCTGCCCAATACTTCCAGCGCTGATACAACTGTAGGATATCAATATGATGGACTTACAGAGGAGGATCGTTTCGTACAAAAAGTTTTGCAGGAGCATTATGATAAAGTGTACAAAGAAAATTTGTCTCATTCTGATCCAATGGCATATATCGAATCAAAATATTGTGATGTGACCTCACCTAATTTTTGCTCATATATGACAGAAGATCAGCGTTCCATAGCTTACCGCAATGAGAAAAGAATGTTACAAACAGGAGGAAAATATTCGGCTGGATTTGCCCGGTATGATTATGCATTAAGGAATTACAAGGATGTATATACAGGTGGTTCAAGAAGTGTTGGTTATGTACGCAATACTGACAGGGAAAAACAGTATGCCAGAAGTGTTGTAAATCAGCAAATTTCAAATCTACTTTCAAAGAATGGGATATCAATATCAAAACAGGCAGATCTGGTATTTTCTATTGACCCATATACATATCAGCTAACGGTGTCGGGAAATGCAGATAGAGATACATTATCGCAGATAGAAACATTACTGAATGAAGGGGATAATGCGAAAAATATATGGACACATGCGTGGATTTGTATGCATGATGCAGACAATGAAATTGTTAATTCGCAAGCAAATATGACAAAGACAAACCAATATTCTTTATGGCATGAAGTGTATGAGACAACTGGATATGATGCACGCAATGCGACATATAAAAATGGTACTTTTATTGCAGAGGATGGTACAGATTTACTTGCATTGTTTAAGGAAAAATCTAAAAATGGTGCAGGGTATGAACTTTATTCTAAGAGATGGCTGCAATATGCTAAAAATGGCTGGAAGAAAGAAAATGATTTGGTATTAAAAATAGGCTTTGACAGCAGTGGATTGTATGATATAGGGCAGGAAAAAGGATATGGAGCAGCACAGAATATGTGGATGAAAGGTGTTAGCCAAAGTATGTTTGAAGCTAGAGTGTGATTAATGGGAATCTCTTTTTCAAATATAGGAACAGTTGGAAGGGAACAGCTAATTACTTCTGGTAGTAATGGAGAACCAAACTGGTCTTATATTCCATCGAAAGGAAAAAGTACAAGAACGCAGACTGAATTTGTGAGTGAGATTAAGAAACTGGCACAAAATGCTGCCAATGCTACTGATAAGACAGAACAAGATGCTATTTCAAGGCAGCTATTGCAGTTAAGGGCAGAATATTTGTCAGAGGTTGCACCGGATAGAAAGCAGTTATACAAACGGGCAAAAAGTGCAATGAAAAATCAAAATGCCAATCCAAAATGTAAAGGGATCGGAGAATTAACCTTACTGGATTTTTTGGAACAGGCAGAGGGAAAAAATCAGAATCTTGCAGATAAGCAGATTGCACTGGCAGGAGGCGGAACATTAAATTTCACTATTTTAACATCAGGTGGTTATGGGGTTCAAATTCAGAGTCAGGGTGTGAATGTATTGTTGAATACCGGTGCCGGCTGGGGGTATGAAATGACTCCGGCAGAACTTACAAAAAAAGATGAATTCTATTCCATTTACTGGAAGGAATATAATGCCGTAAAGAATGGTATGAATTCTGAATTGAAAGAACTACCGGATTATCTGGAGAAAAGACCAGTTTTTGAAGCGAAAGCCTAATGATAATAATGCAATTCAAATAAAAAGGAGTATTGATATATGCAGATTAGTTCCAACTATTCTATGAATGGTGTGTCATACGAAAACAGACGCAGACAGAATGATATTCCTCAATTTAGTACAGAACGTGCCAAACAGGAAAATGAGAGTATAAATCCATATATGGCAGATACGGATTTTAACGAAAAAGCATTTGATATGATTGGTCCGAATGCTCCGCAGGATGTAAAAGATGCATGGATGGAAGCAGCGAAGGAAGTAAATGCGAATGGTATGGGAATAAAGAAAAACGGAATGTTGAGCCATATATCACAGATGATGATACAAAGGCTGAATAAGCAGATGAAGGGCGAGGGCGATGTGGATAACATCGACATTTTGGGAAACACAACAGAATCTGCAATTCAGGCAACGAAACAGGCTTTATATAATTTAGACCATCCACTGGAATATGTCCCTAAAAGCATAGAAGTTCAGAGGGCTTGTATGAAAGAAAGAGAATTCTATGTTGCGTTTCTGGAAAGATTGGAAAAGTTATAATTGACTGGAACAGAAACGGAAAATGACAACGATGAGACATATATATAATTATTTAGGAGGGACATAAATGGCAGGTATAAATGTGAATGGTATAGGAAGAAATCCGTATGCTGACAGTTACTTAACTTCTGCAAAAAACAGAAGTAATACTACATCAAAAGATACTTTTGTAAATGCGGTGAAGAAAGTAGAGGAGTTTTTAACAAAAGACATTTAAACCTTTCGTGTTACCATTTGTCAAAAGAACATAAAAGAGAGATGATATGAAAACAGAACAAAACAATCTGGACCGTCTTAAAGGGAAAAATCCTTTTACTGTGCCTAAGGGGTATATGGAGGGATTGACGGCAAACATCATGAGTCAGCTTCCCGAAAGAGAGCCAGAGAAGGAGGCTAAAAAAGTTTCCTTGATGGATCGTGTTCGTCCGTGGTTGTACATGGCTGCGGTATTCGCTGGTCTTGGTTTGTTTTTCAAGGCTATCGTGGGAATAAACGGTTCCGATGGTAGTACTGCGTCTGATTCTTTACTGGTCCGGACGGAAGTCCCGACAACGGCTTTAGACGCTATTGAAGCGGAAGAAGATGAGGAGTATTTGGAGTATTTGGAAGTTCAGTACGCCAATTATCTCTTAGATGAGGAACTTTCCTATTCTGAATAAAGTTTAAAATAGTAATTTTATCGAAGATTTTTGTAATAATACTTGTATGAATAAAATATTTTT
>ERZ507033.1002-NODE-1002-length-11582-cov-4.130129_pt1 | contig 11582 bp, 9 predicted proteins | sample MGYA00512874_ERZ507033 | MGnify/ENA metagenome assembly ERZ507033
CGACGCTCTTCCGATCTAAGCCGCTATCCGGACAAGCCCCTGGCCTGTGTGATCACCTACGGCTGCCAACAGAATGTGGCGGACAGCGAACATATTAAGGGTATGCTGGCGGATATGGGCTACGCGTTTACCGACGATCGGCACAAAGCACAGTTTATTCTCTTTAACACCTGCGCCGTGCGGGAGCACGCAGAGGATCGGGTGTTTGGCAACGTGGGGGCGCTCAAGTCCTATAAGGCGGAGCACCCGGACACGGTGATCGCCCTGTGCGGCTGTATGATGCAGCAACAGCACATTGCCGAGCGTATCAAGCAGTCCTTTCCTTTTGTGGACCTGGTGTTCGGCACCCATGTGGTGCACCGGCTGCCGGAGCTGCTGCTGCGCACCCTAACCCGCAAAAAGCGGGTGTTTGAACTGCCGGATATGGACGGCGTGATTGCTGAGGGTGTGCCGGTGGTGCGGGACGATCAGCGGCGGGCGTGGCTGCCCATTATGTACGGCTGCAACAACTTTTGCACTTACTGTATCGTGCCGTATGTGCGGGGGCGGGAGCGCTCTCGACAGGCGTGCGATGTGCTGGCAGAGGCCAAGCAGCTGATCGCCGACGGGTATAAAGAGATCACGCTCCTGGGGCAGAATGTGAACAGCTACGGCAAAGATCTGACCCCACGAGTTACCTTTTCCCAACTGCTACGGCAGATCAACGACCTGCCCGGCGATTTTCGCATTCGCTTTATGACCAGCCACCCCAAGGACTGTACCAAAGAACTGCTGGACACCATGGCCGAATGTCCAAAGGTAGCCAAGCACCTGCACCTGCCTTTCCAGTGCGGCAATGACCGGGTGCTGAAAGCCATGAACCGGGGCTACACCGCCGAGCAGTATTTAGAGCTGGTGCACTACGCTAAAGACAAGATGGGCAGCGCCCTTTCCATCACCAGCGATGTGATCGTAGGCTTCCCGGGCGAGACTTATGAGGAGTTTCAAGATACTTTATCGTTGGTCAAAGCGGTGGGGGCCACCTCACTCTTTACTTTCATCTACTCGCCCAGAGAGGGCACCCCGGCGGCCAAGATGGACGATCCGGTGTCCCATAAGGAAAAAGCCCGCTGGATGGCGGAGCTGCTGGCTCTGCAAGAGCAGATCTCCGCAGAGCAAATGCAGCTGCACCGGGGCGAGACTTTTAAGTGCTTTGTCAGCGGCAAAGGCAAGTTAGGCGATAATTATGTTGCCGCCCGCACGGACGGGAACCTGATTATAGAATTTGAAGGGGACGACAGCCTGATCGGCTCCTTCCAAAATGTAAAAGTTATAGAACCGCTCACCTATGTGTTGCGGGGAGAACTGGAAAGGAATTAAATTTATGAGTTTGGAATCCGCACTCAGAGAACTGGGCAAAGAAATTCAAAAGGACGAGCGCTTTGCAGCCCTCCAGGCCGCAGCTAAGGCCAATGACGGCGACGAGAAGCTGCAGCAGCAGATGCAGGAGCTGCAGCTGATCTCTCTGAAGTATCAGCAGGAGGCCGAGAAGGCAAACGATGCAGACAAGGAGCGCATTGAGAGCCTGCAGGCCGATTATCAGAAGCTCTATGGTGAGATTATGGAGAGCGAAAATATGCAGAAGTATTCTGCCGCTGCTTCCGCCATGGAGGAGATGGCACAGTACATCAGCGGTATGATGGGCCTGTTTTTTGACGGTCAGGACCCGGAGACCTGTGAGCTGCCCCAGCAGCAGGAGGGTGGCTGCACCCACGATTGCTGCACCTGCGGCGGCTGCCACTAAGGTGTAAACCGGCTGCGGGCGGCGTGGTCGCTCGCAGCATTTTTTGCAGAGAGGAGGACGAGTGGAATATGGCAAAGGCAAAGATCAGCCCTATGATGGATCAGTATTTTCAGATCAAGAAGGACTATGCGGATGTGATTTTGTTCTTCCGTCTGGGCGATTTTTATGAAATGTTTTTTGATGATGCCAAGATCGCCAGCAAGGAGCTGGATCTGGTGCTCACCGGTCGGGACTGCGGCCAGGAGGAGCGGGCACCTATGTGCGGCGTGCCCTTTCACAGCGCAGACAGCTATATCGCCAAGCTGGTGAGCCGGGGCTACAAGGTGGCCATCTGTGAGCAGATGGAGGATCCGGCGCTGGCCAAGGGCATCGTTAAAAGAGAGGTTATAAGAATCATCACCCCCGGTACGGTAATCGAGGGCAATATGCTGGAGGACGGCGTCAACAACTACCTGTGCAGTGTGTTTGGCAGCGAGAACGGCGCCGGGCTTTGCTTTGCGGATGTGTCAACCGGCGAGTTTCATGTGACCCTGGCTACCGGCGAGGATGTGGAGAGCAAGGTGATCAATCAGCTGTCCACCTATTCTCCCAAAGAGGTGATCTTTGGCGGCACCGCTGCCGATTATGACCGTGTGGTGCAGTTCGTTACGGCTCGGCTGGAGGCGTCCGCCGAGTACCCGGAGGCGGCGCTGTTTGATTTTGACGCCTGCTCCCAGGAAATTATAGAGACCTTGAAGAAGGATGAGATCGCCGCACTGGACCTGGGTCACAGCCGCGAGACGGTGTGTGCCCTGGGCGCGGTGATCGCTTATTTGAAGAATACGCAGAAGAAAGACGAGATCGAGACCCCGTCGGAAGTGGAGTTCTACGACAGCGAGCGGTTTATGCACCTGGACATCAGCGCCCGGCGCAACTTGGAGCTGACCCGCTCCATGATGACCGGCGACAAGAAGCATTCGCTGCTGTGGGTGATTGATAAGACCAAGACTGCCATGGGCAAGCGGATGATTCGTGCCTGGGTGGAGCGGCCGCTGCTGAGCGTCAGCCAAATCCTCCGTCGCCAAAATGCGGTGGGCGAATTGTTTGACCGCCCTATGCTGCGAGACACGGTACGCCAGGCGCTGGTGGGTGTTAACGACATTGAGCGGCTAATGACCCGTATTGTGTACGGCACGGCCAATGCCAAGGAATTGCGGGCGCTGGAGAGCACCATTTCCGCCCTGCCGGAGATTAAGACTGCTTTGGCAGACTGCAACACCGCCATGCTGCGGGAAATTGAAAGCGATATTGACCTGCTCACCGATGTGGCAGAGGAGATTCGCCGGGCAATTGTGGAGGAGCCGCCCTTTTCTATCCGCGAAGGCGGGTTTATCAGAGCAGGCTATAACGAAGAGATTGACAGCCTAAAGGCTATTATGACCGACGGCACCGGCGTGATTGCCTCCATTGAAGCGCAGCAGCGGGAAGAAACCGGTATCCCCAAGCTGAAAGTGGGCTACAACCGGGTATTCGGTTACTATATTGAGGTGTCCAACGCGTACCGGGACCAGGTGCCGGAAACTTACATCCGCAAGCAGACCTTAGCCAACTGCGAGCGCTACATAACCCAGGAGCTGAAAGAGCTGGAAAATCAGGTGCTTACCGCCAAAGACCGGCTCACCGCGCTGGAATACCAGATCTTCACCCAGCTTCGGGAATACCTTGCCAAGCAGGCCGCCCGGGTGCAGCAGACCGCCGCCGCCGTGGCCGCCGCGGACACGCTGTGCAGTCTCGCCGCCGTGGCTGTGCAGCGGGGCTACTGCCGCCCGGAAATCACGCTGGGGCGGGAAATTACCATTGAAAACGGCCGCCACCCCGTGGTGGAGGCCATGCTGAAGGACTCCCTGTTCGTCCCCAACGACACCCACTTGGGCGCTGAGGACAATCAGGTGTCCATCATCACCGGCCCCAACATGGCGGGCAAATCCACCTATATGCGTCAGGTGGCGCTGATCGTGCTGATGGCGCAGATGGGCTCCTTCGTCCCCGCCCGCAGCGCGAAAATCGGGCTGGTCGATCGGGTGTTTACCCGCATCGGCGCCAGCGACGATCTGGCTTCCGGACAGTCCACCTTCATGGTGGAGATGGCGGAGGTCGCCACCATTCTGAAATACGCCACTTCCCGCAGTCTGCTGATTCTGGACGAGATCGGCCGGGGCACCTCCACCTATGACGGCATGGCCATCGCCCGCGCCGTTCTGGAATACGCCGCCAATCCCAAGCGTCTGGGGGCAAAAACCCTGTTTGCCACCCACTATCACGAGCTTTCCACGCTGGAAGACAAGCTGCCCAATGTGAAAAATTACAACATTGCGGTAAAAAAGCGGGGAGAACAGATGATTTTCCTGCGGAAGATCGTCCCCGGCGCAACGGACGACAGCTACGGCATCGAGGTCGCCAAACTGGCGGGCATCCCCGCCCCGGTGATCACCCGCGCAAGGGAAATTCTCGCCGAGCTGGAAAGTGAGGGCGTCGTGACCGCTCCTGCGGCACAGAAAGAGCCGGAAGATCAGGTCAGCATGATGGATCTGACCTCCCAGCAGGTGGTTGCCGCTCTCAGCGCCATTTCCGTGGAGACCCTGACTCCCATCGAAGCCATGAACGAGCTGTACAAACTGAAGAAAATGTTGGATTAAGCTATGAAACGAAATCGCAGTCTCTCCGCCTGTCCCACCGCCCAGGAATCCGTCGCCGGCGGCGTCTACTTTATTTTCCAATGGTTGCTGCTATCCTTAATTCTGCAAATGGTCAACGATCAGCTATCTCAACCGCTGACGGATGCAGAGCTGAACTTTACCTACTATCTTATCAATTTTCTGGCAACAATTCTGATCTACCATGAATTCTTGGGGCGCAGCGCCCGGCAGGCGACCCAGCACCTAGCGTACTTCTGTCAGGCGGTCGTTCTGGGGCTTGCCGCCTACTACGCCTGCAATTTCCTGACCCTGCGGCTGATAAGGCTGCTGGTTCCCGGTTTTACCAACTACAATGATGCCGTTATCTCCGCCATGAGCCGGAGTGGACGCTATCTTATGGTCGTCAGTACCGTGATTCTGGTTCCGCCTGCCGAGGAATGCGTCTTCCGGGGGCTGATCTTCCGCAATCTCTACGGAAAATCCCGGTGGGTAGCCTACGTTGTCTCTATTCTCGCCTTTGCCGCCATCCATGTTCTGGGCTTCATCGGAAAATACTCCGCGCTGGAGCTGGTCATGGCGGTGCTGCAATACCTCCCGGCGGGACTTTCCCTCGCCTGGGCGTATACCAAAAGCGACACCATTTTCGCGCCGATTATCATTCATGCCTGTATCAATCTGGTCGCCATCGGCGGCCTGAGGTGAATCTATTATGCCGAAAATCATTCAGTTATCCCCCCATATCGCCAATCTGATCGCCGCCGGTGAGGTGGTGGAGCGCCCCGCGTCCGTGGTCAAGGAGCTTCTGGAAAACGCGGTGGACGCGGGCGCGTCCAAAGTCACCGTGGAGATTCGGGACGGCGGCATGACCTTCCTCCGGGTCACGGACAACGGCTGCGGCATGTCCCCGGAGGACGCCCGGACGGCCTTTCTCCGCCACGCCACCTCCAAACTCCGCTGCGCCGAGGACCTTGCCGTCATCGGCACCATGGGCTTCCGGGGCGAGGCATTGGCCGCCATTGCCTCCGTCAGCCGCATCGATCTTCTGACCAAAACGGCGGGCAGCATGTCCGGCACGTCGCTGAAGCTGGAAGCGGGAAAAATTCTGGAAGAAACCGAGATCGGCTGTCCCGAAGGGACGACCATCATCGTCCGCGACCTCTTTTTCAACACCCCCGCCCGGATGAAATTCATGAAATCCGACACCGTGGAGGGCAGCCGTGTGACCGCCGCCGTGCAGATGCAGGCGCTGGCGCACCCGGAAGTGGCCATCCAGTTCCTCCGGGACGGCAAGCAGGTACTTTCCACCCCGGGAAACGGCGGATTGCAGGCGGCGGTCTACTGCGTCTATGGCCGGGACTTTGCCCGGATGGTGAAGGTGGACAGCCGCTGGGAATCCTACACCCTGACCGGCTACGTCTCCAAGCCCACCGATGCCCGCCCCAGCCGGGGTCTGCAAACCTTTTTCGTCAACGACCGCCCCGTAAAATCCAAGCTGCTGGTTTCCGCTTTGGAGGAAGCCTACCGCAACCAGATCATGGTAGGAAAATTCCCTGCCTGCGTGCTGCATCTGACTCTGCCGCCCAACGCCGTGGACGTAAATGTCCACCCGGCGAAAACAGAGGTAAAGTTCCTGTCGGAAAAAGCGGTATTTGACTGCGTTCACTACGGCGTACTGGGCGCGTTGAACACCCAGACCGACCGCCCCGAAATCCGGTTCCGGACGCCCGCCGGGGAGTCCGCCGCACCGGTCACGCCCGATGCCCCCGCTAAGGTGTCCACCCCGCCTCAGATGCCGCCCCGTCCGGAAAATCCCGCTCCCAAAGGCACCTTTTTCCGCACCATGACGCCTCAGGAGTATAAAACCTTCTCCACCGCGTTAAAGGACGCGCCCCAGCCGAAGCAAGCAGCGGCGGCGGCAACGGCGGCAAAAATTGAGCGTCCCGTCAATATGCCCCTGCGGGAGTTCGTGATGCTTCCTCAGGTTCAGGCGAGCCAGACCCCACCCAAAGTGGAAAAAGTTGCGCCTGTCCCCCCCGCTCCCCCCAAAAAAGAAGAGCCGGAAGAAATGGAGCAGACCCAGCTGCCCATGCCCGCCGAGATTCCGTGGCGGATGGTGGGCGAGCTTTACAACACCTATATTATTGTGGAGCAGGGAGACGATGCTTTTCTCATTGACAAGCACGCCGCCCACGAGCGCATTCTCTTTGAAAAGCTGAAAGCCCACCCCGAAAAAATCAGCGCCCAGAGTCTGCTGTCCCCCATCCCCGTGCGCTTAAGTCCCGCCGCGGCCGGGGAGCTTCTCGCCAATGCGGACATGCTGGACGAATTGGGCTTTGCGGTGGAGGAATTCGGCGAAAACACCGTACTTCTGCGGCAGATTCCCATGGATTTAAGCCCGGACGACGCCGCCGAAGCTGTGGAAAGCCTGTCCGCCGACCTTTTGTCCGGCCGCCGGGAAAGCAAGGACACCGTCCGGGACGAGCTGCTCCACACGGTTGCCTGCAAGGCCGCCATCAAGGCCGGGTGGGTCAATGATGAGCAGGAGCTTCTCGCCGTGGCCAAAGAGGTCATGAGCCGGGAAGACCTGAAATACTGCCCCCATGGCCGTCCCATCTGCGTTTCTTTAAGCAAAAAGCAGCTGGAAAAGCAGTTCAAGCGGACGTAACGCCGCCCTGTCTGGAGATTTCTATGAACAACATCATCTGCATCGCCGGGCCGACGGCATCTGGAAAAACCGCGCTGGCCGCAACACTGGCGAAGGAACTGAATGGTGAAGTGGTGTCCTGCGACTCCATGCAGGTGTATAAGCGCATGGACATCGGCACCGCGAAGCCCACCCTGGAGGAAATGCAGGGAATCCCCCACCACATGATCGACGTGGCCGAGCCGTGGGAGGATTTTTCCGTCAGCCGCTACTGTGATATGGCCGCCCCCATTGTGGACGATATCCTTTCCCGGGGAAAAACCGCCGTGATTGCGGGCGGAACCGGGCTTTACATGGATTCCCTCATCCGGGGCAACGCCTTTGCCCCCTTCCCCGCCACCGGTGTCCGGGAGCGGCTGGAAGCGCAGGCGGATACCGTTGGCATGGAGGTCATGCTTTCGCAGCTTCGCTCCGTAGACCCCGACGCCGCCGGGCGTCTGCACCTTTCCGACCGGAAGCGCATCCTCCGGGCGCTGGAGGTTTATCTGGAAACCGGCGAGACCATTACGGAACACAACCGGAAGACGCAGGCCGTTCCGCCCCGGTACTCCCCTATCTGGCTGGGGCTGGACTTTGCCCAGCGGGGCGAGCTGTACCGCCGTATCGATCTGCGGGTCAGTCTCATGCTTCAGCAGGGGCTGGTGGAGGAAATTCAGGGGCTTCTCGCCGACGGCATTCCCGAAACGGCCACCGCCATGCAGGCCATCGGCTACAAGGAATTCGTGGACGCCCTTGACGGCCGGTGTACAATAGAGGAAGCCGCCGATCTGGTGCGCCAATCCTCCCGCCGCTACGCCAAGCGTCAGCTGACATGGTTCCGCCGGAACAAGGCCATCCACTGGCTCATCCGGGATGCCGGAGACACCGGGCGGGAAATTCTGGAAAACGCTCGACGGATTGTGAGCGATTTTGACAACTGAAACGTGTTAGGATGTGGATACCCTAAAAATACGGCAGTTCTTGGGGAGTTATGTACCTGCCGAATATGAGAAAGAAGGTATCCATATGTCTGACGCGATCAACTTACAGGAAGCTATTTTGAAGGAGGTGCGACGGGACAAGGTTCCCGTGACCCTGTTTCTGATGAACGGCTTCCAGCTCCGGGGGGTCATTACGGGCTATGACAGCTTCGTAGTGGTGCTGGTATCCGATGGCAAGCAGCAGATGATCTACAAGCACGCCATCTCCACCCTCGCCCCCATGAAACCGCTGAAGGCCGCAGCCGCAACTGCGTGACGCAAAAAGGGCAACGGAGCATAAGCCTTCCGTTGCCCTTTTTTCAGTGTAAACTCCGGTTCCCAATCTAAACAGAAAGAAGAATTCTTATGTCTATCGCCGAAAACGTCGCCGAAATTCGCCGCCAAATGGAAGCCGCCGCCCTCGCGGCGGGACGTGACCCAAAGGACATTCTATTGTGCGCCGCCACAAAAATGAACGACGCCGACGCCGTGCGTCAGGCCATTGCCGCCGGTGTGGACTGCTGCGGCGAAAACCGGGTGCAGGAGCTGACCGCCAAGCTCGCCCAGAACGCCTACGACGGCGCGCCGGTGCACTTCATCGGCCATTTGCAGACCAACAAGGTCCGGCAGGTGGTGGGCAAGGTGTCCCTCATTCAAAGCGTGGACTCGGAGCGTCTGCTCGCCGCCATCGACCGGGAAGCCGCCCGGCAGGGCATTGTGCAGGATATTTTGCTGGAAGTCAACATCGGCGAGGAAGCCAGCAAGTCCGGTTTTGCCGCGGAGGACATTCTCCCTCTGATGGAAAAAATTGGTGAATTTTCAAACATATGTATTAAAGGTCTCATGGCAATCCCCCCAATCAGCCACATTTCGGGAGAAAATCAAAAATTTTTTCAAAAAATGTTCCACTTATCTGTTGACATAAGGCAGAAAAAATACGATAATGTCAAGGTGGACTGTTTATCCATGGGCATGTCCGGAGACTTCGCCGACGCGATCGCTTCCGGCAGCACGATGGTTCGTGTAGGCACCGCTATTTTTGGTGCCAGAGACTATGCCAGGGATTCATCAAAATGATGTGAGCATACATTAGGAGGACATATAGAATGAGCTTGTGGGATAATGTAAAGAAATTTGCCCAGCCCTACGCAGACGACGATTACGATGATTACGGCGAGGATGACGATTACCTCGATGATTATGAAGAACCCGAGAAGCCTGCTCCCGCCCGCCGCAAACCCCGCCGCGCGCCGGCACCCACTCCCGCCCCCGAGGAGGAAGAGGAGGAGGAAGCCGACGATTACGGCTTCGGTCCCATGACCAGCACCACGTCCGCCGCTCCCGCCGCCGGTTTCTCCGGTCAGGTCCTGAACATGAACACCGGCAACAAGCAGGAAGTGGTCCTGTTCCGTCCCGGCAGCTTCAACGACACCTCCAAGGCCGCCGATGACCTTCGCAACCGCAAGGCCGTCATCGTCAACATGGAGAATGTAGACAAGGCCATGGCCCGCCGGGTCGTGGATTTCCTGTCCGGTTGTGTATACGCTCTGGACGGCGATGTGAAAAAGATCGCCCAGTCTGCTTACCTGTTCTGCCCCCACAATATGGACATTGTGGGCGATCTGGAAACGTTGCAGGCCGAGGTTGAAAGCTATATCTAAAAGATAGGAAGGTAAATCACCATGTTTACACCGCAGCAGATCGATCAGATTTCTTTCAGCAAGTCTACTTTCGGCGGCTACAATATGCAGCAGGTAGACGAGTTTCTGGAGCCTCTGACGGAGGATTACGTAACGCTGTACAAGGAGAACGCCCTGCTGAAAAGCAAGATGCGCGTTCTTGTCGGCAAGCTGGAAGAATACCGCAAGAACGAAGCGGCCATGAAGGAAAAGGTCGCCAACGCCCAGCGCACCTGTGACAAGATGGTCATGGAAGCCGAGGCCAAATGTGCCAAGATGCTCAGCAGCGCCAACGCCGCCGCTGCTGCACAGGCTGCCCAGCCTGTCGCCCAGCCCGTCCAGAGCGTTCCCAACAACAGCGCCCTGATTGCCGCCGAGAACGCCCGTCTGGAAGAAGCCCGCAGAACCGCTTCCGCCCGGATCAACGAGATTCAGGATCAGATGCGCTCCTGCATTCAGGCTCTGGATCGGATCAAGACCGCCAACGCACCGGCCGTCTCCACGGCTCCCACGACCCGTGTGGCTCCCGTAGTGCCCGCAGCTCCCGCTGCCCCGGCCGCTCCTGCCCCCAAGGTCAGCAGCGACGACGTAGCCGACGAGATTTCCCAGAACATTGAGGCAATCATCGGCACCACCACGGACACCGCCCCCAAGGCCGCGCCCAAGCACCCCACCGCCAATGATTCCACCACCAGCCGCTTTGCCAGCCTGAACCTGCAATTCGGCCGTAACTACGATCCCACCTCCCGCAGATAAGGGAAAAAACAATACGTTTAAGCTTTGACGAGGACACGTAAGCCGTTCCGCCGCTTTCAGAGAGCTGCCGTTTTGGTGCAAGGCAGTAAGCAGGAGACGGTTTGCATCACCTCCGAGCAGCGCGCCGAACCCGAAAGGCAGTAGACCGCGCCGGGACACGCCCGATACAGCGTAAGGGAAGCTCTGATTCAGAGATTCCCCGTGAGTGCCGGTTTTGCCGGAACGAGAGTGGTACCGCAGAGGTCAACGCGCCTTTGTCTCTTTTGACGAGACAAAGGCGCTTTCCTTTTGATCGCAGGGTCGCACTTCCCTGCCCCACATTATCATGAATTCATTTTTGGAGGTAAGTATTCCGATGGATTATAAAAACACGATCATCACACCGAAAACCGATTTCCCCATGAAGGCAGGTCTGCCCACCCGGGAGCCGGGTATGCTCAGCCGCTGGGAGGAGCAGGACCTCTACGAGGCCATGCTGGAAAAGAACAAGGATCTCCCCCCCTTTGTGCTCCACGACGGCCCTCCCTTCAGCAACGGCGACATCCACATGGGTCACGCCCTGAATAAGACCCTGAAGGACTTCATCGTCCGCAGCCACGCCATGATGGGCTATTACACCCCCTACGTCCCCGGCTGGGACTGCCACGGCCTGCCCATTGAGCACAAGGTGGAGCAGGAACTCAAGGAAAAGAAAAAAGAACTGCCCGCCCATGTGGTGCGCAAGCTCTGCCGCGACTACGCGGCCAAGTGGATCGACGTCCAGCGCAAGGAATTCAAGCGCCTGGGCGTGCTCGGCGACTGGGACGATCCCTATATGAGCATGAAGCCCGCCTATGAGGCCACCACGGCGCGCGAGCTGGCCGACTTTGTGGAAAAAGGCAACGTCATCCGCGCCAAAAAGCCCATTTACTGGTGCTGCTCCTGCCACACGGCTCTGGCCGAGGCCGAGGTGGAATATTACGACCATACCTCGCCCTCCATTTACGTGCGCTTTCCCCTGCCCGACGCGGGCCTGAGCAAAATTTT
>ERZ507033.1003-NODE-1003-length-11579-cov-5.158192_pt1 | contig 11579 bp, 7 predicted proteins | sample MGYA00512874_ERZ507033 | MGnify/ENA metagenome assembly ERZ507033
CAACGCCGTCCTTTGTCACAAGCGCATATACCAGCGGAGCTTCCTCCGGCTTTTCAGCGCCGTACACAAGGCCGCTGCGGTACTCGGCGGCAGCGGCTTCAAACTTGTCCGCTGCGCCGTAGAAGGTGGCAAGGCTCTCGCCCTTATGCACATAGTCGCCGCGCTTTTTGTGCAGAGTGATGCCGGCGGCAAAATCCAGCGGGTCGCCTTTTTTCTGGCGGCCTGCGCCCAGCAGCACACTGGCAGAACCGATCTTTTCCGCATCGTTGGCCACAATGTAGCCGTCCTGCTCGGCCAGCAGTTCGTAGCTGGCGGCGGGCTGTGCAAACAGGCTGTAATCATCCAGCACCCGGATGTCGCCGCCCTGCGCGGCAAACATTTCCTTGCACTTTTCAAAGGCAGAGCCGTCCGCAATGACCGCCTCGGCCATAGCGCGGCAGTGGGCGGCATCGCCCTTGCCTGCCAGTACCAGCATGTTGGCCGCCAATTGCAGGCACACCTCGGTCAGGTCTGCCGGGCCGTGGCCCTTGAGCACGTCCATACTCTCCATGACTTCCAGACTGTTGCCGATGTTGTGCCCCAGTGGGGTGTCCATATCGGTGATCATGGCGGCTACCCGGCGGCCATGGTGGGTACCGATGGCGACCATCAGCTGCGCCAGCTCAATGCTCTGGTCAACAGTTTTCATAAAAGCACCGGTGCCGGTGGTGACGTCCAACAGAATGGCGTCCGAACCGGAGGCCAGCTTTTTGGACATGATGCTGGACGCAATCAGCGGGATGCAGCTGACAGTAGCGGTAACGTCCCGCAGGGCGTACATCTTTTTATCCGCCACGGCGATACCCTCGCTCTGGCCGATGACCGACAGACCGATCCGGTTCACCTGTGCAAAAAACTCCTCCTGCGAAAGGGCGGTCTTTGTGCCGGGCACGCTCTCCATCTTGTCGATGGTGCCGCCGGTGTGGCCGAGACCCCGGCCGCTCATTTTAGCGATCTTCACCCCGCAGGCCGCCACGATGGGCGCAATGACCAGCGTGGTCTTATCGCCCACGCCGCCGGTGGAGTGCTTGTCCACCTTGATGCCCGGAATGGGCGAAAGATCTACCATCACGCCGCTGTGCGCCATCACATCAGTCAGCTCAGCGGTCTCCTCATTGGTCATGCCGCGCAGATACACCGCCATCATCCATGCAGCCATCTGGTAGTCGGCCACTTCCCCGCTGACAAAGCCGTTGACAATAGCTTCCAGCTCTTCCCGGGTGTGGGTGCCGCCATCCCGTTTTTTTGCGATCAGATCATAAATACGCATCGTTTCACGCTCCTGTTCTTACTGTTTTTGGGGGCGTTTTATGCCCGGATCTCCTGCCATACGCTCTTGCCGTCCAGCGTGGAAGCGTCCACTTCCAGATACTCGCAGATGGTCTTGGCGATGGTGCCGAAGCACAGCTTGGTGCCCAGATCCATACCCGCCTTTACGCCCTTGCCGCAGACCAGATACGGCACATACTCGCGGGTATGGTCGGTGGTCTTGGTGTAGGAGGGGTCGCAGCCGTGGTCGGCGGTGATCATGAGCAGGTCACCCTCCCGCATGCCCGGGAGGAAATCGGCCAGAAAACGGTCGAACTCGGTGGCGGCGGCAGCGTAGCCTGCCACATCGCGGCGGTGGCCGTAGAGCATATCAAAGTCCACCAGATTCACGAAAGCAAGGCCTTCAAAATCCCGAGTCTGCAAAGCCTTGGTAAAGGCGATGCCGTTGGTGTTGCCGGTGGTCTTGATCTTTTCGGTCACGCCCTCGCCGTCAAAGATATCGTAGATCTTGCCCACAGCGATCACGTCCTTACCGGCGTCTTTCAGCAGATCCAGCATGGTGGCGCGGGGCGGCTTCAGGCTCAGGTCGTGGCGGTTGGTGGTGCGGTAAAAGGTGTCGGCGCTGTTGCCAAGGAAGGGGCGGGCGATCACACGTCCTACGCCGTATTTGCCTTTGAGCATTTGCCGGGCGATCTCACAGTAGCGGTACAGTTCCTGCACCGGCACCAGTTCTTCGTTGGCAGCCACCTGAAAAACACTGTCGGCGCTGGTGTAGACGATGAGGGCGTTTTCCCGCATGGCCTGCTCGCCGTAGTCCTTCAGTACCTGCGTGCCGGAATAGGGCTTGTTGCACAGTACCTTATGGCCGGTTTTTTGCTCGTACTCCCGAATCAGCTCCTCCGGGAAGCCCTCGGGGAAGGTGGGCAGCGGCTCCGGGCTGACCACACCGGCGATCTCCCAGTGGCCGATGGTGGTATCCTTGCCCATGCTCTGCTCCTGCAGGCGGGCAAAGGCAGCCGCCGGGGCATCCGTTCTCTCCCCTGCGGTCACGCCGTCAATGTTGAACAAGCCCAGCTTGCGCAGATTGGGGCAATTGAAATTGGGGTGGTTCGCAATGGCACCCAAGGTGTTGGTGCCTGCATCGCCAAAGGCAGCGGCGTCCGGCTCTGCGCCAATGCCAAAGCTGTCCAGCACGATCAGAAAAACACGTTTTTCCATAATGGTCACTCCATTTCTCCGGGGCGCACCCCGGAACAGTACTACTTTATTACCCTTATTATAAGCAAAAAGCCTCTCGGATGCAAGAGGAAGCAGCCTTGTGCGGTCTTATCAGTTTTTGCGTTTTGCAGCAGTTTTCCTCTGTCAGACGGCACACGGAAAGCTGCGGCGTATCGTTAAAAGTTTTGCAATTTCTCCCGCAGACATAAACAAATGCAAAAACTTGTATTCAAGCAAAAATTCCTCTTGCTCTCTTGCACCGGAATGATTATAATAATAGTTGGTAGAGTGTTTGGTTTTCCCGCTCTGCCATACAAACCGACCCGCTGTACCGGGAGCTTTTGCTCCCATTGGTCATACACAGCAGCCTGCAGGGATGCTGTGCCGGATATAGGTAAGAGAGAGTTGACGGAGGTATATTGCATGAGAAAGACGAAAATTATTTGCACCCTTGGCCCTTCCACCGATAAGGAAGGCGTGCTGCGCGATCTGATCGCCAACGGCATGAACGTGGCCCGCTTCAATTTTTCCCACGGTTCCCACGAGGAGCATCTGGGTCGCCTTGAAAAGCTGAAGGCTCTGCGCGAGGAGCTGGGCAAGCCCGTGGCTGCGCTGCTGGACACCAAGGGCCCCGAGATCCGCCTGAAGGACTTCAAGAACGGCGTTGAGAACCTGGTTGCCGGCCAGACCTTTACCCTGACCACCCGCGATGTGGAGGGCACCAACGAGATCTGCTCCATCACCTACAAGGATCTGCCCATGGACGTGGAGCCGAACGGCACCATCATGCTGGACGACGGCCTGATCAAGCTGCAGATCCAGACCGTGAACGACACCGACATCGTCTGCACCGTACTGAATAGCGGCAAGATCAAGAACAAGAAGGGCGTCAACGTGCCCGGCGTGCACCTGTCCATGCCGTATATGAGCCAGCGCGATAAGGATGATATCATCTTCGGCATCCAGCAGGGCTATGATTTCATCGCCGCCTCCTTTGTGCGCACCGCACAGGACGTGTACGATATCCGCAACCTGCTGAACCAGTACGATTCCAACATCCGCATCATTGCAAAGATCGAGAACCGCGAGGGCGTAAACAATATCGACAGCATTCTGGCTGCTGCCGACGCCGTGATGGTGGCCCGTGGCGATCTGGGCGTGGAAATCGACTTCACCGAACTGCCCGGCATCCAGAAGACCATCATCGACCGCTCCTTCTCCTTTGGCAAGCCCATCGTCACCGCTACCCAGATGCTGGACAGCATGATGGTAAACCCCCGCCCCACCCGCGCCGAAATCTCGGACGTGGCAAACGCCATCTACGACGGCACCTCTGCCATTATGCTGTCCGGTGAGACCGCTGCCGGTGCCTACCCCGTGGAGGCACTCAAGACCATGTCTGCCATTGCAGAGCGCACCGAGCAGGAGGGTTTCCATCTGCGCGGCCGCACGATGGATTCCAACCCCGGCAAGATCAGCGTCTCTGACGCTACCGCCCATGCCGCCTGCCTGACCGCACGGGATGTGAACGCCGCCGCCATCGTTACCGTGTCCGAGTCCGGCACTACCGCCCGCCTGCTGAGCAAGTACCGCCCGCAGCAGCCCATTATTGCCTGCGTCATGCGCGAGCAGGTGCAGCGTCAGCTGTCCCTGAGTTGGGGCATCACTCCGCTGATGATGTCTCTGGCACACAGCACCGATGAGCTGATCGAGATGTCCACTGCTCTGGCCAAGGAGAACGGCTACCTGCACAACGGCGAGCTGGCTGTTGTGACCGCAGGCGTGCCCGTTGGCGTTTCCGGCACCACCAACATGATCAAGATCCACATGGTGGGCAACTGTCTGGCTACCGGCGTGGGTGTCGGCCCCGAGAACAACGATGTTGCCAGCGGCAAGGCCTGCGTCTGCCGCACCATGGACGAGGTGCGCGCTAAGTTCAAGCCCGGCATGGTGCTGGTGGTGCCCTCCACCAGCAACGAGATGCTGAGCTTTGTACGCGATGCTGCCGCTCTGGTGGTAGAGGAGCCCGGCCTGAACAGTCACGCCGCTATTGCCGGCAAGGCACTGCTGAAGCCCACCGTTGTGGGTGCCGCCGGTGCTACCAGCCACATCCGCGACGGTCTGATGGTGGCTGTGGACTGCGCACACGGCAGTGTGCAGCGCCTGCAGGGCTAAGACATAAAAGGAGAACCGTAGTATGGAACGTATCGCAAGCTTTTGCGTGGATCACACCCGGCTGGAGCGCGGAATGTACCTGAGCCGTCAGGACGGCGATGTGCTCACCTGGGACATCCGCATGAAAAAGCCCAATCAGGGCGATTACCTGACCACCGCCGCTGCCCACACGCTGGAGCACCTATTTGCCACCTACGCGCGCAACAGTGCCGTGAAGGACGGGGTGATTTATGTTGGCCCCATGGGCTGCCGCACCGGTTTTTACCTGCTGACCCGGGGTCTGACCCCGGCACAGGCATTGCAGCTGGCGGTGGACGCCTACCGCTTTATGGCCGATTTTGAGGGCGCTGTGCCCGGTGCCAGCGAGGTGGAGTGCGGCAACTACCGCGATATGGATCTGCCCGCTGCCAAGGCCGAGGCCGCTGCTATGCTGCCCGTGCTGGAAGCGCTGACCGCAGAGGATCTGCACTACTGATCTGTCAATATAAAAAGAGCGCCGCACAAAAAAATACCGTGCAGCGCTCTTTTTGTTACAAAATGATGCAAAAGTATTCTTTATAATTTTAGGGCAGGGGAACGTCTGCGGACGTTTCCCTGCCCTATTTTCACAAAAAGAAATTTCAAATCAGCCCCAAAGCTGCAAACTCCTTCGCAATGCCGTCCTCATACACCGAGGGAGCAATGCGGTCGCAGCGCTGCTTCAGGCTTGCAGAGCCATTGGCCATACAGACGCTGATGCCGACCACATCGGTCATTTGCAGATCGTTGTCGCTGTCGCCAAAGCCGATGCTGTCCTGCAGGGGCACGCATAAATAGTCGCAGACAGCCTTGATGCCGCGTCCTTTGTCAAATTTACGGTTGATAAGCTCGCCGTTCACATAGCCGCCGTCCAGACCGTCCAGCTTGCTCTCGCAGAACACAAAGCGATCCTCGTACAGGCGCTTGGCCTCGTCCAAGTCCTCGCTGCGCTCCGCAATATACACGATCTTATACAGCGGTTCACCCTTGTAATCAGCCAGTGGACTGATGGTCATGCCGTCCTCCATGGCCTTGCGCCAGCGGGCGGCCTCGCTGTTCAGAGGGCCTGCATCCCGGTGGGTGAAGCTCCAGCGCTCGATCATCTTCAGGCTGCCGTAGGTGGCGTCCCGCGCTTCCAGCGTGCACTCTACACCGTGGCGCTCCATGGCGCTGCGCACACCCTCTGCCAGCTGCGGCTCCATAGGCAGGTCTACCAGCACCTTGTCCCCGCAAAATACATAACCGCCGGCACTGCATACCGCGCCATCAAAGCCGTAGTCCAGCAGCGGCTGGGTCATGCGCAGGTTGCGCCCGGTGCACAGAAACAGTTTATGGCCGTTGGCACGCGCCTTGCGCAGCGCTTCCACCGTGCTTTGGGGGATCAGCATCTCGCCCGGGGGCAGCAGAGTGCCATCGATATCTAAAAAGATCAGTTTTTGTTTCATTTGTTCCTCTTTTTTACAGCGAGCCGCGCTCTACCAGCGTATAGCCCAGCGTGGTTTGGCGCACCGGCGCAGCGTCCGGCCCGGTATGCTCCAGGCTTTGCAGCAGCATCCGGGCGGCCTCCTGCCCTACCTGCTTTTGGTAGAAGCGGATGGTGGTCAAGCCGGGCTGCACTACCTTGCTCGCCCAGTTATCTCCGATGCCTGCAAGGCCGACATCCTCCCCTACCCTGCGCCCGGCAGCGCGCAGCACCTGCAAAGCGCCAAAGGCCACGGTGTCGGTCACACAGATCACACCGTCCAGCTGCGGGCAGCGCGCCAACAGCTCATCCATGCAGCGTTGTCCTTCTTCCATGGAAAAGGCGGCGCAGTAAGCGCGGGGCAGACCATCTGCATTTAGTCCCACCTCCCGCAGTGCATCCTGCACACCCTGACGGCGGGCAATGCCGGTGGCGGCGTCCTGCTCGCTGCCGCCGATGTACACGATATTCTTCCGGCCATGCTCCAGCATCTTCCGGGTCAGGTCGCGGGCGGCAGAGCGGTCGTCGTTATAAACGCAGGGCAGGTCTGCAAAGCGCTGCCCTGTTACTACCACGGGCACACGGCAGTCCTTCAGCGCCTTGCACAGCTGCGGGCTGGAATCGTAGCCCAGCAGAATGATCCCGGCCACGTGGTTGCGCTGCAATGCCGTAAGATATTCCAGCTCCATCTGCTCGTCCAGCTCGGTGTCAGCCAGCAGCATCAGGTAGCGGCTTGCGCCCAGCTCGGTTGCAATGCCGCTGGTGATCTGCCCCACCGACTGGGAGCTGATGCTGGGCACAATGACCCCCACCTGACGCACCTTGCCGGTGCGCAGGGTTTGGGCGGCAGTGTCCGGGCAGTAACCGGTCTGCTCCACTACGGCTTGTATCACGGCACGCTTCTGCTCGCTGAGAGGGCCGCCGTTCAAATAGCGGCTGACCGCAGCACTGGAAACGCCTGCCAGCTTTGCAATATCACTGATGGTCATGGGGTTTTTCTCCGTTCCCTCTCCGGTGGTAATGTGTAAACGTTTTCATGCTTATTATAAATCCGTTTCATATTTCCCGCAAGAGGTGCAATGACCGTTTTTCCACAGGGCTATCCGCTACTTTTTTGGTTGTTTTGTACAGCACAGCCGTTTTCGCTTTCTAATTTTACCACCAGATTTGCAAAAAACGTTGTGTTTACAGCAAACCCATGCTGATGGCGCGTGCGATAAGTCCCAGCACCAGCGCCGCCAGAATAATGCCCAGTGCCACCTTGCTCTCGCCGCCGGTCTGCTGCTTTTTGCTGCGGGAGGCTGTGCCGCGGCTCTGCTTTGTACCGGTGCTACGGCTGCGGGCGGCAGTGTTTTTGGTGCTGCGGGTCTGCTGTGCACTGCGGGGCTTGCTGCGGGCAGCAGCTTTCCCCTGCTGTGTGTTCCGCGGGCTGCTCTGGCGCGTTTTAAGAGGTTTGCCCTCGCTGCATCGGCTCAGGTAGTCCTCGGCTTCGCGGTAATACTGCGCCAACTCGTTCTCCTTAAAGGCGGTACCGGCGTAGCCCTCTTCCAGCGCCTCGATGGCTTCGTTGAACAGCAGCGCCGCCTGTGCGCCGTCTGCTGCAACTGCCGCGTGGGCAGCTTCGTTGCGGGCGGTGCGGATGGCGTTGCAGGCATGGCGGGCGGCAGAGGGGTGCGCCGTGTTGCCCAGCAAGTCCAGCGGGCGGGCGGCATCAGTCTCCGGGTCCAGCAGCACCCGCATACACAGGGTAGTGTCCAACTGCTGCCAGCTGGTCTTGCCGGTAAGATCCGGCATACGGTCATAATAATCCGGGCTTTCCTGCTTGCGGGCGGCAATATGCTCCAGCAGCGCGTCCAGACTGTGCGCCCCGGGCTTGCGCTCCCAGTGCCAGCGCAGCAGGCGGCGGCTGATCTCATCACAGGCGGTCTTGATTTCAAAAGCCACCTGTAAAGCTTGTTCCGGCATGGCATTTCCTTTCTGTGCAATGCACACAAAAGGCGGAGAAGGCACGCTGCCCCCTCCGCCGGGATGAATCTTATTTTACAGCACGAACTGGTAGTACACAAAGCCGCACAGCGCAATGGCTGCGCACAGGATGGCCGTAATGGGCGGCACCCAGCGGATCAGCGCTTCTGCCACGCTGTCCCGGCTGTCCTCGTACTCCTCGTCATCGTCCTCCACAGGCGCGGGCTGACGCACCGGAGCCGGTGCCGGACGGCGGGCAGCGGCGGGCATCACGCGGGTGCCCTCGTCTGCCGCAGCAACGTCGGAAATCGGTGCGCGGGCAGCGGCGTCCAGCACACGGGTAGGCTCCGAGATGGGCTGGACGGGGGCAGCCTTCGGCTGGTAAGCCGCTGCGTCCATGACCCGGGTGGGCTCCTCTACGGGCGCTGCCGGGGCGATGGGGGCTGCACCCACGATGCGGGTAGGCTCCTCCACCGCAGCAGACGCTGCGGGCGCCGCCGGGGCGCTGAGGGGCATTTCCATCTCGTCTGCCGGGGCGGCGGGCTGCAACAGGGTATTCAGCGCATTCTGCAGCAGAATGCGGTCACAGCCACACTCCGAGCAGTAAACGGTGTCCTCCTCAGTGGGGTGGAAGGCACCGCAGGCGCAGTACCAGCCGTTTTCAAACACCTGCGGCTGATACTTGAGCCCGGTGCGGTTCATGCGGGCTTCCAGCGTCTTTTGCAGCTCTGGAGCCAGACGGCGGGGTGCGGGCAGGCGCACACGCTTGATACCGTCCAGATGCACCACACGCTTGCCGTTGTACACATTGCACAGCGAAACATCCACGCTGGTGATGGCCTTTGCCGTGATGAACACGGCATCGTCCTGCCCGAACAGCTCGCCGGGCTTTACCTGCAGATCCCGATACTCGAACTTATCCTCGCACAGGATCACACCGTCCACGCCTTTGCATTTGAAGTGGATCTCCAGTGCGGTCAGGGTCACGCGGGAAATATTCTTGAAGGTCAGGCAGACAGCGTGCTCGCCGCTGACGTCCCCCTTGAGCAGCTCCACGCAGACGAACTGCACCGGGCTGCCGGGGGTATAGTAGTTTGCGCGGGTCTGGGCGACCGGGTTAAAATTTTCCTCCACGATGTTCGCTCCTTTTCTTAAAAAAGCTTAGTCCTGCTGCTCCGGGGCGTCTGGCTGCGGCGCTTCCGGCTGGGCAGGCTCGGCCTGCTCGGCGGGTTCGGCGCGCTCAGCGGTCTGGGCAGGCTCTGCGGGCTGCACCGGGGCAGGCTTTGCGTCCTCACAGGGAGGCAGAGTGCCGCCGGCCATAATGGTGTTGAACTGCTCCTCGTTGAGCTTTTCACGCTCCATCAGAGCCTTGGCCAGCGCATGGAGCTGGTCGATGTGCTCCGTCAGGGTGCGGCGGCAGGTCTCGTAGGCCTCATCGATGATATCACGGGTCTCGCTGTCGATCTCGGCAGCGGTGGTCTCGCTGTAACCCTTGCCCTGACCAAAGTCGCGGCCAAGGAAGGTCTCCTCCTGCGAGGTGCCGTAGACCACGGGGCCCAGACGCTCGGAGAAGCCGTAGCGGGTGATCATCTGGCGTGCGATGTTGGTAGCCTGCTGCAGGTCATTGGAGGCACCGGTGGAGATATCCTCCAAGATCAGCTGCTCGGCCACGCGGCCGCCCAGACTGGACACGATGTCCTCAAACATCTCGCCCTTGGTCACATAGCTACGGTCCTTCTCGGGCAGATACATGGTGTAGCCGCCGGCCTGACCGCGCGGGATGATGGTGATCTCGTGCACGCGGGGGTGGTGCTTGCAGTAGAAGCCTGCCACTGCGTGACCAGCCTCGTGGTAGGCGGTGAGCTTTTTCTCCTCCGGGGTGACCACGCGGCTCTTCTTCTCGGGGCCAGCCATCACCTTCATGGAAGCTTCCTCGATATCCTCCATGGTAATGGCCTTGCGGTTGCGGCGGGCTGCCAGCAGCGCGGCTTCGTTGACAAGGTTCTCAAGGTCTGCACCGGCAAAACCGGCAGTGCGCTGGGCAATGACCTTCAGGGAGACGTCCGGTGCAAGGGGCTTGTTGCGGGTATGCACCTTCAGAATCTCCTCGCGTCCCCTGACATCCGGCAGACCCACATAGACCTGACGGTCAAAGCGGCCGGGACGCAGCAGTGCCTTATCCAGAATATCAGCACGGTTGGTGGCGGCCATGACGATGATGCCATCATTAGCCTCGAAGCCATCCATCTCCACCAGCAGCTGGTTCAAAGTCTGTTCGCGCTCATCGTGACCGCCGCCCAGACCTGCGCCGCGCTGACGACCCACGGCATCGATCTCATCAATAAAGATGATGCAAGGCATGGTCTTTTTGGCCTTATCGAACAGGTCGCGCACACGGGAGGCACCTACGCCGACGTACATTTCCACAAAGTCAGAGCCGGAGATGGAGTAGAAGGGCACCCCGGCCTCGCCTGCACAGGCACGCGCCAGCAGGGTCTTACCGGTACCCGGAGGGCCCACCAGCAGCACACCATGCGGGATGCGGGCACCCAGCGTATTGAACTTATCCGGGCTCTTGAGGAACTCCACAACTTCCTTGAGCTCCTCTTTTTCCTCGTCCTCACCAGCCACATCGGCAAAGGTGGCAGTCTTTTTGTTCTCGTGCTCGTCCTTTACCTTGGCCTTGCCTACGTTCATGATGCCGCCGCCACCGGCGCCGCCGCGCATCATGGAGAACAGCAAAAAGCCGGTGCAGCCCAGCATAGCCAGATAGAACAGGATCTCCATCCAGGGGATGGTCTCCTTGGCAGGTACATAGTCGTACACCATGGGCGCGTCGGGGTTGGCTGCATCGTACTGGGCGATGTAGTCCGACACATGGTCCACGAACATCCGGGCGTAGGGCAGCTTGTAGCTGACTGTCTCGGTGCCGTCCTCGTTCTTCTTTACCCCGGTGGGGGTGGAGGAAGAGGAAGACAGCAGACCGGAAAGCAGCCCTCCCGTGGACTGGGCAGTGCTCTGCTCGGCAGCGTTGGGCAGCTCCTGCGCGCCCTCCTTCAGGGTCATGGTGATCACGCCGGTATTCAGATCCAGCGAGAATTTGGTGACCTGATTACTCTCAAAATAGTGTACCACCGTGGAATATGCCATAGAGGAGCCGCTGGCGCTGCCGCCGGTGCCGCCCAGCACCGACCACACCATCAGCACGGCTGCCAGCACAATGGCGATCACCAGCGGATTGAAACGGGGTTTCTTCGGTTGCAAAAAAATCAACTCCAGTTCTGGATTTTTATAATGGACACGTTACTTCGTGTAGACCTCGGGTTTCAGCACGCCGACATAGGGCAGGTTGCGGTATTTTTCATCGTAGTCCAGACCGTAGCCCACCACGAACTCATCCGGCACCTGGAAACCCTCGTAATCCGGCTGGATG
>ERZ507033.1005-NODE-1005-length-11565-cov-3.015204_pt1 | contig 11565 bp, 10 predicted proteins | sample MGYA00512874_ERZ507033 | MGnify/ENA metagenome assembly ERZ507033
ACGGCGGGCCGCACGCGCCTGAGCTGCCCGGGCTGTGCGGCGGTGAAGCCGTTCCGCGGCGGAAAGGCGCAGGTCGTGCGCAACGGCGAACGGCAGGAGATCGCACATCCGCTGAAAACGCCCCGATACCAGTGAGGCAGGGCAGCGGAAAGAGCGGGATCAAAAATCGCTTTCGGGCAAAATCCGCCCCCGCAGGCACGCCGCTGCGGCCCGCGCAAACCCGCCCCGGAACGGTCCCGGCCGGAAGAAAAGACGAGTTCCCCAAAAGGGTTCATGCAATTTAAATGCAATTTGTTATATTTGCATCTAAATAACTCCACAATCAATGACTCCATTCAGAAAATTAACCTCCGCGGAGACCGCCGCACTCGAAGCACTCGGCAATTCGGCCGAAGATTGGTCGAAGGTGCTGGTCTCGGAGGATTTCAAACCCTTTCAGCTGTTGCAGAGCCACCTGGAAGGAGATGTAGAAATAGCCGCGGAGGCCCGCATCGTCCGCTCGCGCGTGGCGAACTACCGCATCGGAACCGGCTCGCTCGTAGAAGGCGTCACAGCCCTCGAATGCCGCCGCCGCTCGGCCTTCGGCAACGGCGTCGGCGTGGCCACGATGAACGAATGCGGCGGCCGCACGGTGAAGATATTCGACCGTCTGTCGGCACAGGTCGCCTACGTCATGGCCGTTTACCGCCACCGCCCGCAGACCATCGCCGCACTCGAAAAAATGGTCGACGCCTACGCCGAGGAACGCTCGTCGGAGATCGGCGAGGTGGGAAGCGACTGCCGCATCGTCGGGGCGCGCTTCATCCGCGAAGTCCGCATCGGCAACGGAGTCGAAATCGACGGCGCCTCGATCCTCGAAAACGCGACGCTCTGCGACGGCGCGCGCGTCGGCGTGGACGTCAAGGCCTACGACCTGATCGCCGCCGAAGGGTCGGTCATCGACAACGGCTCGATCGTCGAACGCTGTTTCGTGGGCGAAAGCTGCCGGCTGGACAAGGCCTTCACGGCGGCCGAATCGCTGTTCTTCGCCAATTCGCACTGCGAAAACGGCGAGGCCGCCTCGATCTTCGCAGGTCCCTACACCGTCTCGCACCACAAATCGTCGCTGCTGATCGCCGGCATGTTCTCGTTCTTCAACGCCGGCAGCGGCTCGAACCAGAGCAACCACCTCTTCAAGAGCGGCGCCGTGCACCAGTCGGTGCACCTGCGCGGCTGCAAGTTCGCCAGCAGCGCCTACATCATGTCGCCCGCGCTCGAGGGCGCCTTCACGATGGTCATGGGACACCACTCCTACCACCACGACACCTCGGCCTTCCCCTACTCCTATCTGATCGAGAAGGAAGGGCGCACGCACCTCATGCCGGGCGCCAACCTCACCAGTTTCGGCGCCGTGCGCGACATCGAGAAGTGGCCCGCCCGCGACCGCCGCTCGGTCAAACGCGACGTGATCAGTTTCGACGAATACAATCCCTACATCACGGGCGCCATGCTCCAGGCCGTGGACATCCTCCATTCGCTCCAGGAGCAGGACCCCGACGCCCCGGTGTTCACCCACAACAAGACCCTGATCCGCTCGGCAGCCCTGCAACGGGGGTTCAAGCTCTACAACAAGGCCATCGTGGCGGCGTTGGGCGCAATGCTCTCCAGAGGAGGGTCGGACCCGCGCTACGACGGCGACGGGCAGTGGCTCGACCTGGGCGGGCAGTACATCACGCGCCGCGAGACCGAGGCGATCCTCGCAGCCGTGGACCGCGGCGAACTGACCACGACCGAGGCCGTGGACAACCGCTTCCGGGTCTTCGCCGTCCACTACGACGACTACGCCCACAGCTGGGCCAAACAGGTTTACGCCGCCCTGCTCGGGCACACGCCGACCGTCGACGAGATCGACGAGGCCATCTCCGCGGGGCACAACGCCCACGCCTCGATGCGCCGCACGACCGACGCCGACCGCGACCGCGACTGTTCGCTCGACATGGCCGTCAGCTACGGTCTCGACTGCACGAGCGAAGAGGAGCGCCGCGAAGACTACTACTCGGTCCGCGGCCTGAAATAGAAGAACATACGACGCAACATGTATACACAGAGCATCACACGCACCCATCGCACCGCCATCATCCTCGCGATCGACGGCTCGGGTTCGATGGCCGAAAAAATCCGGTTCCGCAACCGGCAGATGACCAAGGCCGAAGCCGTGGCGACCATCACGAACGGCATGCTGTTCGAACTGATCGAACGCGCCCGCCGCAGCGACGGCGTGAGGGACTACTACGACATCGCCGTGATCGGATACTCGGGCGACGACGAGGTCTACTCCCTGCTGCCGGGCGGCAGGGAACTGATCTCCGTGGCGGAGCTGGCGGCCGGGGAGCCTCCGATAAAGACCGAAGTCATCGAATACCGGCTGCCCGACGGCAGCATCTCCCTGCGCGAAATTCCCTACCCGGCATGGGTGGAGCCAGAAGCCGCCGGGCAGACTCCGATGTGCGAGGCCCTGCGCCGCGTGCGCGACATCGCCGCGGCATGGTGCGCCGACCCGGCCCATGCCGAAAGTTTCCCGCCGATGGTCTTCAACATCACCGACGGCGAGGCCACCGACTGCGACGACGCCGAACTGCGCGCCGTGGCCGGACAGATCAAATCGCTCCGCACGGCCGACGGCAACGTGCTGCTGGTCAACATCCACATCGCCGCGGGCGACACCCCGCGCACGGTGTTCTTCCCCTCGGCCGAAGAGGCCTCGTACCCCAACCGCTATGCGGAGGTGCTCTACGACTGCTCCAGCCCCATGCCCGAGGTCTTCAACGAGGCGATCCGCGAAGCCAAAGGCCCCGGCGCCCTGCCGCCGTTCCGCGGCATGAGTTTCAACGCCTCGGCCGAAGAGCTGATCACCATGCTCAACATCGGTTCCATCAGCGTAAAAACCGAATAGCCATGACACCGACGCTGCAACTCTTCACCCGGGCGCTGCTGACGCCCGACCTCTCGTTCAAAACGCTCGCCGACGCCCGTGCGGCGACCGGGGCGGACGGACTGCCGCGGCTGATGCGCACGACGCGCTTCGCCGAGGCCGAGATCACGTGGCGCGGCCGGCAATGGCTGCTCTCAATGCCGCTCTCGCCCGCTGCGCTGGCCTCCGTGGAACGCACGGCGTCGCAGCTCGGACGCCTCAACACCGACCATCTCGCGGAATACCGCATCCTGCGGGACGAACTGCGGTGGACGGACCCGGCAGGCCGCGAACGCCGTTTCGACCTGGCGCTCCAACACCTTCCCGCGGGCAAACCGTTCGCCGAAGCGCTCCACACGGAACCCGCGGAGCGGCTGCTCGCGGCGCTCGACACCCTCGAAACGGCCCTGCGGGAGCTGAACTTCTCGCACAACAACCTCCGGACCGGGAACCTGCGCTGGTCGGGCGGGCGGTTCGTGCCGCTGCGCTACCACGACGCGCATTTCGGCCCTTCGGGAGACGGCGCGGCCTTCGAAAGCCTGCGCGAACAGGTCCGCCGGACGGCCGACCCGATGTGCGTCGGCGACACGGAGGCCGTCTACACCCCGCACCGCCGCCTGACGGGCCACCGCTGGACGAGCCACGTCTTCGAAGGGCTGGTCTGCGTCGAGGACGACGAGGGATTCGGGTTCGTGGACACGGAGAATAACCCCGTAATCCGGCCGCAGTACACCTGGGCCGGGGATTTCCGCGAAGGACGCGCCGAGGTCGAGACCCCATCGGGGATGGGGCTGATCGACCGCCAGGGACGCTACGTCATCCCGCCCGAATACGAGATCGTCGACTACGCGCCGGCCGAAAGCGTCGTCCGGGTGCGGAAAGACGGCCGATGGGCGGAATTCGACTACCTGGGACGACGCCTGACGGAATTTGGAACGAATAATGATTGAAACATGCAAACAACAACCGATACCATGGAAGAACAAGTAAGAATCCTGATCATCGGCAGCGGCCCCGCAGGGTACACCGCCGCCATCTACGCCTCGCGCGCCAACCTCAAGCCGGTGCTTTACGAAGGCATCGAACCGGGCGGACAGCTGACGACGACCACCGACGTCGAGAATTTCCCGGGACATCCCGACAGCGTGAGCGGTCCCGACCTGATGGGGCTGATGCGCAGGCAGGCCGAGCGGTTCGGCGCCGACATCCGCACGGGCAACGTCACGCGCGCCGACCTCTCGTCGCGTCCGTTCCACGTCGTGATCGACGGCGAGAAGGAGATCAAGGCCGAAACGCTGATCATCGCCACGGGAGCCACGGCCAAATACCTCGGTCTCCCGTCCGAGACCAAATTCCGCGGGCAGGGCGTCAGCGCCTGCGCCACGTGCGACGGATTTTTCTACCGCAAAAAGGACGTGGCCGTGGTGGGCGGCGGCGACACGGCCTGCGAGGAGGCCACCTACCTCGCATCGCTCTGCCGCAAGGTCTACCTGATCGTGCGCAAACCCCACCTGCGCGCCTCGAAGGCGATGCAGCAGCGGGTGTTCAACACGCCGAACATCGAAGTGCTGTTCGAGCACAACACCGCCGAGGTGCTGGGCGACGACTCGGGCGTAACGGGCGCGCTGCTGCGCAGGAACGACGGCTCGGAGCGGAAGATCGACATCGCGGGATTCTTCCTGGCGATCGGCCATCACCCCAACACGGAACTTTTCGCCGAACAGCTGGCGCTCGACGCCGAAGGCTACATCAAGGTCGAGCCGGGAACGTCGAAGACCTCGGTCGAAGGCGTCTTCGCCGCCGGCGACGTGAAGGACCCCCACTACCGCCAGGCCATCACGGCGGCTGCGTCGGGATGTGTCGCCGCCCTGGACTGCGAACGGTTTCTGCTGCAATAAGGCAAAAGACAGACCATGAAGAAGCTCCTTTTACTGCTGGCGGCGGCATGCTGCATCGCCTCGTGCGCCGAAATCCGCACCACTTATATCGGCAAAGCCTATCCGACAACCGGAACCGCGCCGGAACTTTATTTCGACTGGAAGGACGTTCCCTCGGACTACGAAACGATGGGCAGCATCAAGGCGACACCCTTCGGCAAGACGCTGGAGGAGGCGCAGGCCCTCATCGAACAGATTGGCCGGGAGAAAGGAGCCGACGCCATCGTCTTCGAAGGCGTCGTGAGTGAAACCTCCGCCCCGACCTACACGACGACCGAAAAGATCGAGAAAAACGACGACGGCAGCAAAACCCGAACCGCCACCACATCCCAGAACGTTTTCACGACCAACCGGCTTCTGGCGACATTCATAAAGTATAAAACACAGACGAATTGAGTTTCTCGGTCACCATACTGGGCTCGTCCTCCGCGAAGCCGACCGTCGCCCGCCACCCTTCGGCGCAGGCGGTCAACGTCCACGAACAGTATTACCTCGTGGATGCGGGCGAAGGCGTGCAGCAACAGCTGGTCCGCTACGGCGTCAATCCGCTGAAAATCCGGGCCGTATTCATCTCGCACCTCCACGGAGACCATGTTTTCGGGCTGTTCCCGCTCATCTCGACGCTGGCGTTGTACGGACGCAAAACCCCGCTCCGGGTCTTCGCCCCGGCGCCCTTCGGCGAGATCCTGGCCTGCCACCTCCGGTACTTCGACACGGAGCTGCCCTACACCGTCGCGTGGACCGAGGTCGACACGACCAAGCACGCCCTGCTGCTGGAAAACCGTACCCTCGAGGTGTGGAGCGTCCCGCTGCGCCACCGCGTGCCGTGCGCCGGGTTTCTGTTCCGCGAGAAGGAGCCGCCGCTGAACGTCGAGAAATTCAAGATCGCCAAATACGGGCTTTCGATCGCGCAGATCACCGCCGCCAAGCGCGGCGAGGAGATACGGCTGGCCACGGGCGAGGTGATTCCCAATGCCGAGTTGACCTACCGCCCCTATGCGCCGCGCTCGTACGCCTACCTCTCGGACACGAACTACTCGGCCAAGGCCGCGGGACTGTGCCGGGGAGTCGATCTGATGTACCACGAAGCGACCTATGCCGCCGCCGAACAGCGGAGCGCCCGCGACCGCGGGCACTCGACCACGACGGACGCAGCGAAAGCCGCCCTGAAAGCGGGCGCCCGGCGGCTCGTGATCGGCCACTATTCGTCGCGCTACAAGGACGAAACGCCGCTGGTCGAGGAGGCGCGGACGCTCTTTGCCGAGAGTTACCCGGCGACCGAAGGAACCACCTACACCATCGAAAAACAACGATGACAAAAGCCGACATACAACTCGTCCGCGCGCTGGCCGACAAACGCGGCCGCACGGAGCACGGACTTTTCGTCGCCGAGGGGGAGAAACTCATCGGCGAACTGCGCGCATCGCACCTCTCCGTACGCAGGATATTCTCGCTGGAAGGGGTTTTCAACGGGCCCGAGGTCGAGACCGTCGCCCCGCGCGACATGGAGCGGCTCTCGCTGCTCAAAACCCCGAGCAACTCGCTGGCGCTGGTCGAAATCCCCCGCTGCGACCTGAAGCCGGAGCGGCTGCGGGGACGGCTGACGCTGGCGCTCGACGACGTGCAGAACCCCGGAAACCTGGGCACGATCATCCGGCTGGCCGACTGGTTCGGCATCACGGACATCGTCTGCTCCGAAGCCTCGGCCGACTGTTTCAACCCCAAGGTCGTACAAGCCACGATGGGGGCGATCCTCCGCGTACGGGTCCACTACACCGACCTCGCGGCGCTGCTTTCGAAGGCCGCCGCGCTGGGACTTCCGGTCTGCGGAACCTTTCTGGAAGGAGCGAACATCTACGAAACCGAACTGAAGCCGGCGGGCATCGTCGTGATGGGCAACGAAGGGCGCGGAATCACCGACGCCGTGGCCCGCACCGTCACGCAGAAACTCTTCATCCCGCCCTGGCCGGCCGACCGCCGGGGTTCGGAATCGCTCAACGTCGCCATGGCCACGGGCATCGTCTGTGGTGAATTTCGCCGCCAGGCGAGCGCAAAAGCCGGAAAATAAAGTCCGAAGGACTAAAACGCATCAGGCCCCGCCGGAAATTCATTTCCCAGGCGGGGTCCGTTGCGTTTTAAACCGGCTCCGGTTTTTCCGGCTTTTGCCGAGCCGCCCAAGAAATCACGGAGCGCGGTTATCCCGAGCGAAGGCGAGGGATGCGACGTAATTTCGGCGGCAGGAGGAACCGCCCGGGAAATCACGGAGCGCAGTTATCCCGAGCGAAGACGAGGGATGCGACGTAATTCCGGCGGCAGGAGGGACCGCCCGGGAAATCACGGAGCGCGGTTATCCCGAGCGAAGGCGAGGGTGCATGACAGAATCCCTGCGACCTACGGTCGCAGGGGCCGGGCGGAGCCGGCATCCCGCAGCTATTCCGAATCGTGCGAAAGAGCCGCCGCAAGCCCGGCGGCGCAGGCCGCAGGCAGCGCATTCCGGATGCGTCCGACCAGTTCCTGCGCCTCGGCACACTCCACGGGCGAAAACAGCCGCGCTTCGGCGATCTGCCGGACGGCCCGGTCGAGCGCTGCGACGGTCTTTCCCAATTCGTATATCTGCGCCCCGGAGGCCGAGGCGAAGTCGATTTTACCCAACAGCACCGACGCATGGCGCGCATGACGTTCGAAATTGACCAGCACCGGGAAATCCCGCCGCAGGTCGTAAGGGGCCACCCAGAACGTTTCGAACATCAGACGGAATACGATATCTACAAGTTCAGCATTGCATTTCAACATTTTCCGCTCACATCTTCTCATTTCTCCAAACTTGCTTGGTCCGGAAAAAAAGCGCGGGCAGACTTGCTGCTCCACCGTCGAGGTATTGGACGACCCGTAACGTAGAATGCGGCAAATGCCCACGCTGGAAAACAGCGAGAGCATCAACCCTTATTCCTTATGTTACACAAAAGTGTCCAATTTTCGGCGGTAAGAAAAAAAGCCGATGCGCTTTTTATCCCAAAAATGTCAGCAATCCTCACAGACTGCTGTAACAAAGATAGTGAAAAATTGCACTTCCGGCGCAAAGCGGGGTAAAAATTCATTTTAATCGAATCCGAGGCATTGTGTATTCTGAATATTTTATAACTTTGTAAGTTGAAATAAAATTGATTATGCCGGAAAACAAATTCAAAATAGGCATCACGCAGGGCGACACGAACGGCATCGGCTGGGAAATCATTCTCAAGGCGCTCGCCGACCCGCGGATGACGGAGCTTTTCACACCCGTCGTCTACGGCTCGCCCAAAGCCGCGGCCTATTACCGAAATACCGTCGCGGAGATCGAAGCCTTCTCCTTCAACCCCGTGGCGTCGGCCGCCGAGGCGCGCCGCGGAAAGGCGAACCTCGTGGCATGCGGGGAGACGGCCGACATCGCGCCGGGCAAGCCGACCCCCGAAGCCGGACGCGCGGCCGTAGAGGCGCTGTGCGCGGCCATGCGCGACCTGAAGGCGGGACACCTCGACGCGCTCGTGACCGCACCCTTCGACAAGGAGACCGTGCAGGCGGACGACTTCCGCTACACGGGACACACCGAATACCTGGCCGCCGAACTCGAAGGCGAAGCCATGATGATCCTGTGCAGCGACGTGCTGCGCGTGGGGCTGGTCACCAAGCACATCCCCGTCTCGGAGATCGCCCGCAACATCACCAAAGAGCGGATCGTTCGCGACCTCGACACGCTGCGCCGTGCGCTCATCGAGGACTTCGGCATCGTCGAGCCGCGCATCGCCGTCATGGCGCTCAACCCCCACGCCGGCGACGGCGGACTGCTGGGACGCGAGGAGCAGGAGATCATCCGCCCGGCCATTGTCGAGGCGTTTTCGAAAGGCGTGCTGGCCTTCGGGCCTTTTGCCGCCGACGGGCTTTTCGCCGGGGGCGGATACGCCAAGTACGACGGCATCCTGGCCATGTACCACGACCAGGGGCTGGCGCCGTTCAAGAGCCTGTCGCCCGACGGGGTGAACTTCACGGCGGGGCTTTCGGCCGTGCGCACCTCGCCCGACCACGGCACGGCCTTCGACATCGCCGGGAAGGACAAGGCCGACCCGCAGTCGATGCGCAATGCGATCTATGCGGCCATCGACATCGCGGAGCACCGCCGCGCATGGGCCGAATGGACGCGCAATCCGCTGCAACGCGCCGAACGCGACCGCGGCGGCCGCGACGTTTCGGTCCGCGACCTGCCGCAGACCGAAAAGGAGGATTGACAAAGACCCGAACAAAAACACCGGGCAACCCGGAGGCGTATTCCGTCTCGTAATTGTGGAAGCGCCGAAGGCCCCGAAAACTTAATTTATACAACAAAATGATCAAAATCACTTTTCCCGACGGCTCCGTACGTGAATATGCCAAAGGGACTACTGCGTATCAGATCGCAGAGAGCATCAGCCCTCGTTTAGCTGCTGACTCGCTCGCGGCCGCGGTAAACGGCGCGACGGTGGACATGACGCGCCCGATCGAAGAGGACGCTTCGGTCAAATTCTACAAATGGGACGACGAAGAGGGCAAGCACGCCTTCTGGCACACCTCGTCGCACCTGCTGGCCGAGGCTCTCGAAGCGCTCTACCCGGGCATCAAGTTCGGCATCGGCCCGGCCATCGAAAACGGCTTCTATTACGACGTCGATTCCCCGACGCCCATCACCGAGGCCGACCTGCCGACGATCGAAAACAAGATGGTGGAGCTGTCCCGCAACAAGGAAGCGCTCCTCCGCCGCGAAGTCCCCAAGGCCGAAGCGCTGAAGACCTTCACCGAGAAGGGCGACCAGTACAAGGTCGAACTGATCACGGACCTCGAAGACGGCACCATCTCCTTCTATACCAACGGTGCGTTCACGGACCTGTGCCGCGGCCCGCACATTCCCAACACGGGATATATCAAGGCCCTGAAACTTACGTCCGTGGCCGGAGCCTACTGGCGCGGCAACGAGAAGAACAAGATGCTGACGCGTATCTACGGCATCTCGTTCCCCAAGAAATCAATGCTCGACGAGTACCTCGCGATGATGGAGGAGGCCAAGAAACGCGACCACCGCAAGTTGGGCAAGGACCTCGAACTGTTCACTTTTTCGCAGCGCGTGGGCCAGGGCCTGCCGCTGTGGCTGCCCAAGGGAGCTGCGCTGCGCGACCGGCTGGAGCAGTTCCTGCGGGGCGTGCAGAAGGAGTACGGCTACCAGCAGGTGATCACGCCGCACATCGGCAACAAGGAGCTTTATGTCACCTCGGGCCACTACGCCAAATACGGCAAGGACTCGTTCCAGCCGATCCACACCCCGATCGAGGGCGAGGAGTACCTGCTCAAGCCGATGAACTGCCCTGGCGGTATGCTGGTCTATAAGTCCCAGCCGCACTCCTACCGTGACCTGCCGCTGCGTGTCGGCGAGCTCGGCATCGTGCACCGTCACGAGCTGTCCGGCGCGCTGCACGGCCTGTTCCGCGTCCGCTGCTTCACGCAGGATGATGCGCACATCTTCATGACGCCCGATCAGGTCAAGGACGAGATCAAGGGCGTGGCCAAGCTCATTGACGATGTGTACTCGCTCTTCGGCTTCAAGTACCATATGGAGCTGTCCACCATGCCGGAGGACCACATCGGCACGGACGAGCAGTGGGAGGCTGCGACAAACGGCCTCGTCTCCGCGCTCAACGAGCTCGGCAAGCCCTATGTCATCAACGAGGGCGACGGCGCGTTCTACGGCCCGAAGCTGGACTTCCATCTTCAGGACTCCCTCGGCCGTACCTGGCAGTGCGGCACCATCCAGCTCGATATGCAGCTGCCCGAGCGCTTCGAGCTTGAGTACACCGGCGCGGACGGCGAGAAGCACCGCCCCGTCATGATCCACCGCGTGTGCTTCGGCTCCATCGAGCGTTTCATCGGTATCCTCACCGAGCACTACGCCGGCGCGTTCCCGCTGTGGCTCGCGCCCGTGCAGGTCAAGGTCATGCCCATCACCGACCGCACGAACAACTACGCCAAGCACGTTGCCGACCGTCTGGAGAAGGCTGGTCTGCGCGTCGAGACCGACCTGCGCAACGAGAAGATCGGCTACAAGATCCGCGAGGCGCAGAGCCAGAAGATCCCGTATATGCTCGTAGTTGGCGATAAGGAAGCCGAAGCCGGCACCGTCTCCGTCCGCACCCGCGCGGGCGTCGACCTCGGCGCGATGCCGCTTGATGAGTTCATGGCGAAGATCGGCGAGGAGATCAGCACCCGCAGCAAGGATTGATTTTTGAACCGAACTGAATAAAACAGGAAGCACCCCCACAAACTATCAAAAAGCTTGTGGGGGTGTTGTTTTGAACTGGAGAAAAAGAATGTGGACGGCGGGGCTGTGCGTGATGCTGACGGTCTGCGCCATGACGGCGAGCCTGACGGGCGCATGGGGCGACGCGTATAAAAAGGGCGCGAGCGGCGCCACCGTGACCGAGATACAGACGCGCCTGAAAAACTGGGGCTATTATTCCGGCGAGGTCGACGGCGTGTTCGGCAGCGCGACCGAGAAGGCGGTAAAGTATTTTCAGCAGAAGAACGGCCTGACCGCAGACGGCGTCGTCGGCGCGCAGACGCTCGCGGCGCTGGGCATAAACGGCGGCGGGGGCGATTCGTCGGGCGGCACGCAGTCGG
>ERZ507033.1011-NODE-1011-length-11540-cov-4.472791_pt1 | contig 11540 bp, 10 predicted proteins | sample MGYA00512874_ERZ507033 | MGnify/ENA metagenome assembly ERZ507033
CGAATTTAAGAAGGTGATTCTGTGACACCAGAAGTAAAAAAGAGAATAGACCAAATCCGGAACGGCATCGTGCCGGAGGGGTATAAGAAAGGAAAACTCGGTATTGTACCTGGGGAGTGGGATGAAATCCCTTTTTCAACACTCTTTACTAGCACGAGTGACTATACGGACAATCTGCATCAGTATCCCTTATATAGTCTTACAATTGAAGACGGGATTACCGCCAAAACGGAACGCTACGAACGGAGCCACCTTGTGAAGAAGGATAATTCCTATAAGGTGGTTCGCCCCAACGACTATGCGTATAACCCTATGAACATCCGGTTCGGAGCAGTTGCGCGCCATAAGGGAGATATACCTGTTGCTGTGTCTGGTTATTATGACATTTTCACTACTGTTCACAAAAGTGACCTTGTTTTCATGGATAGCTTCTTGACCTGTGGCCCGATGATTACCTACTACAACAAGGTCTCAACTGGTTCGTTGATTGAAAAGCAGCGCGTTCATTTTTCTGATTTTTTGGAGTTTTCGCTTGCACTACCTCCGTTAGAGGAACGCAAAAAGATCGCTGAAATCCTTACCACGCAAGATAAGGCGATTGAACTGGAGCGACAGAGAATCGATGAAATCCTGAAGGTAAAGCAGTTTTTCCTTGGAAAAATGTTTCCAAAGAAAGGTCAGGCTGTGCCAGAAATTCGATTCAAGGGATTTACGGGCGTTTGGGAACAGCGTAAGTTAGAAGATTACCTTACTGTTTCCGCCGAAAAGAACACTGGCAACATATATGGTAGGTCTGATGTTTTGTCCGTTTCAGGCGACTATGGAATAGTTAATCAGATTGAGTTTCAAGGTCGTTCTTTCGCTGGTGCATCAGTATCAAATTACGGTGTTGTTCAGACGGGTAATGTAGTATATACAAAGTCGCCTCTTAACTCTAATCCGTATGGAATAATCAAGACAAACAAAGGAAAACCAGGCATTGTTTCAACTTTGTATGCCGTTTATCATCCGAAGGAAAATGCTTTTTCGGACTTCATTCAAGTGTATTTTGAGCAGCACGCACGAATGAATAACTATATGCATCCATTGGTCAATAAGGGTGCAAAGAATGATATGAAAGTATCCGCTGAGAACGCCTTGAAAGGTCCGGTATGTTTTCCTTCCCGCATTGAGCAGGAAAGTATTTCAGCGTTCTTTTCAGTCCTCGACAACCTTATCACCCTTCATCAGCGTAAGCTGGAAGAAGAAAAGAAAAAGAAAAAAGCTCTGATGCAGCTTCTGCTGACGGGGATTGTGAGGGTATAGCACCATGAAAAAGCAAGTATTTAATTATATCAGCCTACACCCAGGGAGCAATAAAGGCAATGCGCAATCAATAAAGCGAGGCGGGTCTATCCCGCCCCGCTATTCGTGCTTTTTGAAATAAGACCGAAAGGAGGCTGAACCATGGACCAAAACGCTTATCTGGAAGTGAATGCCAGCCAGAAACCGGCTATTGCGCTTCTCCAGTCCATGGGGTACACCTATATTTCCCCCGAGGACTGTGAAAAGCAGCGGGGCAGCCGCTACCATGTGCTCCTGAAAGACATCCTCCGGGGACAGCTGCGCAGGCTGAACCGCTACAGCTATGCCGGCGCGGAAAACGAGTTCTCTGCCGCAAACATCGAGCGGGCCATGGAGGAACTGGACGAACCTTTAACCGATGGTCTGGTGCGCACCAGCGAAAAGATCTATGACGCTCTGCTGCTGGGCAAAAGCTACCCGGAAACTGTGGGCGGCGGAAAGTCCCTCAGCTTCAATCTGAAATACATCGACTGGGAGCATCCGGAGAACAACCTGTTCCATGTGACGGAAGAATTCGCTGTAGAAAGCCAGGATAAGCTTCACAATGCCCGTCCGGACATTGTTCTGTTTATCAACGGCATTCCTTTCGCGGTGATCGAGTGCAAGGCACCCTATATTTCCGTGAAGCAGGCCGTGGAGCAGATGATTCGCAACCAACAGGCAGACTATATCCCCCAGCTTTTCAAGTATGCCCAAATCGTCATGGCAACCAACAAAAACGTCGTGAAATACGCCACAGCAGGCACCCCAAAGAAGTTCTGGAGCGTATGGAAAGAGCAGGATACGGAATTCCTTGATTCCAGATTGGCACAGCTGGTGGCAGACAGAGCCCCTACCGAACAGGATCGTAATATGATTTCCTTGTTTGGCCGGGAGCGCTTGATGGAGCTGTCTCGCTATTTTGTTCTGTTTGATGCCAACGTAAAGAAAATCTGCCGGTATCAGCAGTATTTTGCCATTCGGGAGATCATCAAAACCATCGCGCAGCGAGACAGCAAAGGGAACCGCCAGAGCGGCGTGATTTGGCACACTCAGGGCAGCGGCAAGAGTCTGACTATGGTGATGCTGGCCAAATACATTCTGATGGAGCTTGCAGCCTGTAATCCCCGTGTGGTCATTGTAACAGACCGAAAAGAGCTGGATGGTCAGATTGCAGCAACCTTTGCCCATACCCGACTGAATCCTGCCCGGGCAACCAGCGGACGGCATCTGGTGGAACTGGTGACCAACGGCAAAGCAGATGTGATTACTACCATTATCAATAAATTCAACACCGCAGAACGTTTGGAAGCGAAAAACAATTCCAGAGACGTGTTCGTTCTCATTGACGAAAGTCACCGCTCCAACTACGGCTCCATGGCTGCCAAAATGCGCACAGTATTTCCTAACGCCTGCTATATTGGCTTCACAGGAACACCGCTGATGAAGCGCGAAAAGAATACCCTGACCAAATTTGGTAAGCTCATCCACAAGTACACGATTCAGGACGGGGTGGAAGATGGCGCGATTGTTCCTCTGATTTACGAGGGACGGTTTGTGGAGCAGAAGGTGGATGAAGAAAATATTGATATGTGGTTCCAACAGACCACAAAACGGCTGACCGATCCCCAGAAGGAGGATCTGCGCCGGAAATGGAGCAGTATCCGCCGATTGACTTCTACAGATGCCAGAATCAAACGCATTGCATTGGATATTAATAACCATTTCCTCCTCGGCTTCAAGGATACCGGCTTCAAGGCCATGCTGGCCACCAACTATAAGCGGGATGCCATTCGTTATCTGAAGTGCTTTGAACAGTTTGGTGATCTGAATTGTGCGGTCGTCATTTCTCCTCCGGATATACGGGAAAGTGTGGATGATGTAGATGAAGGCACCGATAATATGGTTATCGAATACTGGGAAAAGATGATGAAGCAGTATGGAGATGCCGATACCTACGAAGAAGCCATGAAAAACAAATTCTGCGACGGAGAGATTGACATCCTCATTGTGTGCAGCAAGCTTCTAACTGGTTTTGACGCTCCTGTTTGTCAGGTACTTTATATCGATAAGGAGCTCAAAGAGCATGGCCTGCTGCAGGCGATTGCCAGAACCAACCGGCTCCACGATGGTAAAGAGTATGGCCTTATTGTGGACTATCGCGGCCTGATTCAGAAATTGGATGCCGCCATGGATATGTACAGCGGTGCCGGACTGGAAAACTTTGAAGGCAGAGACCTGAGGGGCGTTGTCATCGATGTGCTGGAAGCACTGGGGCAGTTGAGAACGGCATATACCAATCTTATAGACCTGTTCGCAGATGTTAAGGATTTGAGCGACACGGAAGCGGTAGAGGTTTCTCTGGCTGACGAAAAGAAGCGGGAACAGTTCTACAACTTGCTGTGTGCTTTCGGCAGAGCGCTTGACCTTGTTCTGAATTCTGAACAGGCCTATGCTGCGCTTCCCGGAGAAGAACGCAAGAAGTACCAGAATCGTTTTTTGTTCTTCTCAAAAGTGCGGCGCAGTGTAAAAATTCGCTATTGTGATGCTATTGACAACAAGGAGTATGAACCGCTGATGCAGAATCTTTTGGATATGCATTTGTCCGTAGCTGGTCTGAAGCAGATTACCAATCCGGTCGATATCCTGAATAAGGATGACTTTGAGCGGGAATTGGAAGAACTGGGTTCTCTGCGGGCGAAAGCGGATGCAATCACCAGCAGACTATCCAAAAGTATCAGCGCAAAGTACGAGGAGAATCCTGCATATTATGATAGCTTCTCCAAGCGGATTAAGGATGCACTGGATCAGTACAAGGAAAAGGTTATCAGCGAAGCGGAATATCTGGCAAAGATGAGGAGCATCATGGAAGATTATCATTCTGGAAAGAGCTCTGTCAGCTATCCGGAACGGATTAAATGCAATATCCACGCACAGGCTTTTTATGGCGTGATAACAGCATTATTTGATGATGCTCAAATAGAGGGAATGACGCCTGATTTTGCAGCCGAGATAGCCGAGGAAATCACGGCCATCATTGCAAAACACAGCCGTGTAGACTGGACCAATAACCAGACAATCCACAATCGGATTTCCCAGGATATCGATGATTTGTTCTATGCGTATGAAAAGAACCGGGGACTGGTATTGTCATTTGATTTGATTGATAAAGTCATTGAGAATGTGAAAACCGTTGCCCTGCGGAGGTTTTAATCATGCCTGAAGATATCACATTGAGGACAATCCAGATAGACGAAAAACCGCTGATATATTCGTTGGAACGGAAGGATGTGAAAAACATAAACCTCCATGTGCGAAAAAACGGAAGTGTATATGTATCTGCCAATATGGCGGTTCCGGCAGAAAAGATAGATGCATTTTTGGTAAGCAAAGCGGAGTTTATCCTGAATGCACAAAAGAAATTTGCGCTGCAGGAACAGTATAAACCACAGCCGAAGCAGTATGTCAGCGGTGAGACCTTTTATCTTCAGGGCCGAGCGTTGCGTTTGAAAGTAATACGAGCCAGCAAGGAACAGTTGTATTCTGATGGGGTCCATTTATTCCTTGAGGTCAAAGATCCACAGGATTTTTCAAAAAAAGAGCGAATGGTTATGAGATTCTTTGACCGGCAATGCAAGGAGGTTTTTGGAGAAATTGTTGAGGAACTATACCCTGTGTTCCAGAAATACGGAGTTGCAGTTCCTTCTCTTCGGATTCGAAGCATGGATACACGCTGGGGTTCTTGTTTACCGGGCAAAGGCGTCATTACGCTCAACAAACGGCTCCTGGAAGCACCGCGAAACTGCATTGAGTATGTGGTGATGCACGAGTTGTGTCATTTTATCCATCCAAATCATTCCAAACATTTCTACGCGTTTCTTTCCATGCTTATGCCAGACTGGAAGGAGAGAAAAAAAGTGCTGGATGCAAATGACACATATTACTTATGAAGTTGTATGGATTTTATTGCAGTGGAATGAGGTGAAAATATGACTGAGTTAAATAAAGAAAACGCCGACGATTGGAAAGAGAAATTACGTTCAGCGTTCATCTCTGCTTTCTCCGGGAATCCACAAGAAAACATTCAAGTTTATACAGAAGTCGGTTATTACTACATGTGTTGTGCACCAAGCTCACTGTATAAATACTACAGTGATAGACAAGAAAAGCTCGAGACTGTAAAGCATAACAAGATGTGGTATTCTGCACCGTGTAATTTTAATGACGTGTTTGATTGCGATATGTCAATGGATGAGGAAGGAATCTTTCAGAGTATATTGCAGATGTATCCTGATAAAAGAGGGATACGTGAGGGAAGTCCCATATGGAGAGACCTTTTGAAAACTTGCCGTCAGCAGATTCGGACATTTCAGTCAAGCTACGACATATTGAAATCCCGAGTGGGGATCTCATGCCTGAGTGAATCGGATGATTCTTTATTAATGTGGGCACATTATGCCAATAATCATTGTGGGATATGTGTGGAATATGAGCTGCTTGAAATCAATAGACAATTAGGTTTTTCACCCGTACCAATTATATACTCCGATGATAGAGTGTGCATTCATACGCTCGATCCAAATACTCTTGAAAAGGATATCCAAGGGATTTTTATTGAAAGCCTGACGTCAAAATCGCCTGAATGGAGTTACGAAAAAGAATGGCGTATTATCCGGGATGATGGTGCTTGCGGAAACAAATGGGATGCAGAGAAAAAAGGCGCATTACTTGAAATGATTCGCCCCAGCTCAATTATTTTGGGCTGTATGGCAAAACCAGAATTTGAGAAGGCAGTACGAGAACACTGCGAAGAATGCAGAATCAACCTATACAAAATGAAAAAAGACAAGGGGCGGTATCGCTTGGAAAAGGTCCCGGTCATACTGTTTGATGACTAGAGAATCGAGCTATTGGGAATTTGTAATGCGTCGGATATGAGGAATATTTTTCAGGAGGGAAGATACATGTATAGAAGTGAGATTAACATAAAACATTCTAACCGTTCACATCTATATTGGGGTATCGATAAAGCAACCGGAGAAGTAGTTGGTATCGACGACGTCCGTTCCCGTGGCCTGAATTGTAATTGCAAGTGCGCTGCATGTAATGGAGACTTCATTGCGCGAAAGGGCGAGAAGAACAAGCATCATTTTGCACACCAGTCAAACTATGAGTGTGTCTATGCGAATGAAATTGCTATATATCTCTTTGTTAAGATGGTTTTCGCTTCATATCAGACGATTGAAGCTCCTGAGGTTCCAGTGAAGATAGGAAACAGAACAGAGATAGCGAAGAATAATTGGGATGCCCGTGTGGGTGAAGTTTACTATCAATGTGATCCTGAACAGTACCCACCTTTGCTTGTTGCGGAGCTGGACAGTACTCCGACACGTATTATTCTATTATTTGGGAAGTACTACACAGAAGATGATATTGTTTTGTTGAAACAGGAAGCTTGCGAAAAAGGGTGGGATTGTCTTTCTATTTCATTCCCCAGGATTACTGAACAAAAATCAATAAATCCAGATCTCATGCGGCTCGGAGTGCAAGGAAATATACAGGGAAAGACCTGGATACATAATGCAAGAGAAGCCCGCTGGCAGTATCGTTTACAGGAAAATGCCGTAACGCCTCCACAAACGATGCCTGCTTCTTGGGGGACTGCTTATGAATGTCCCATTCATAAGCGAGAGCGAGAAGGAAGATACTATGCTCGACCAGAAGACTGTAGTAGGTGTGCATTTAATTATACCTTAGTTCCAAAGTGCAAATGCCTGGCAATGAATGGAATCCAACATCTGCGAGATATCAAGCTCCCCATTGAGCAGCGAATGGAAAGTATTCAAAAAATGCAAAAAGAAAACGATGAGCGGCATCTATTGATTGCTCAAATGCAAAATGATAGAGAACAGTCATTATGCCGGAATCAGCGTAATAACAAGCAGTACAACCCGACAATGTTTCAAGAGTCTGCTCTATCTGTTGAGGAAAGAAAGTACCTTGGCAAACAAGAGATCCTGAAAAGGATGGAACGTCCTTCTGATGACCCTGTCTTTGATCAGTTTCATGTCAGGTGGTTAATGTGTACACGCTGCCACGAAATCAAGCCCAGTGATGAAATGGCCAGTTATGGAGGGAGACACAGCGCCAATATGGGAATTTGCAGAGAGTGCAGTCGAAAACACAGCGGCAGATAAAAGAAATCCCGGTAGTACCCCCAGCCAATATCCTGTCTTGTGCAAAAGCTGTTAGATACCAAATAGTCAAGTGTGTATATTTCCAAACTTTTTTGCAAATTTCATGGGGGGATAGTTTGGGGGATAGTTTATTTTAAGTTCTATCCCCGTGGTTTCAGTTTCTCAACATTTGACTATCGTTATTTAAGTTAATCACAATATTTACCGGTAAATGCAAACTTTTAGAACCTCAAAAATGCCCTCATAACCCGGAGGTCGTAGGTTCGAGTCCTGCCTCCGCAACCATAAAAAACAGCCGTTTTCACCAGAAAACGTATGTTTTTCTAACTTTTTGGTGGTTACAAAAGTTACAGGCCCTACGACTTGGGGTTTATTTGGGGTTTACGCCAGTGGTGGACAGTGTTTTTCTAACTTTTGGGCCGAAAATGATTTTTGGGGTAAAACAACACTTTTGGGAGAAAGTTCCGGAAAGCTGCATTCAAAATGGTAAAACACCATTTTCATTATACAATTCTGTGGAATACTCTGAATATTCTCGGCTTTTTGATAGTATATGCGACTAGCATATAGTCGTAGTAATCTGGCGGATCCGACATATGGGGGTATTTTTCATGGGCAGCGAATTGCAGACAATGAACGGTCAGAATAAACTGGCACTTTGGACGGAGCGTGTATCGGCCTGCCGGAGCAGTGATCTAAGCGTAAGGGACTGGTGTAAGGAAAATGATATCTGCGAGCAGACCTATTACCGGTGGCAGAGAAAGCTGTACGGGATCGTCAAAGTGCAGCAGGAACAGTCTCGTTTTGCTGAGATAACCCCCTGCCCGTGTATGTTCCGGTAAAGCAGCAGTTACTGTCCGAATCGCAGGGACAGAGGTAGCTATTCACAGCGGAGCAGATGAGGAAACCGTCGGTATGGTGCTACGGTTGCTGAAATCATGCTGAACGATTTTAACGGAGCTGACAGGGTGTTTTTAGCCACTGGTTTTACCGATTTACGCAGAGGAATTGACGACCTGGCATCTATTGTACAGCAACAGTTTGAACTGGACCCCTTTAGCAATACCCTGTTTCTTTTCTGTGGCAGACGTCGGGACCGGATCAAGGCGCTGTACTGGGAAGGCGACGGATTTGTGCTGCTTTACAAGCGGCTTGAGTCCGGTTCTTTCCAATGGCCACGGTCTGAAACAGAAGTCAAAGCCCTGACACCTCAGCAATACCGTTGGCTCATGGATGGGGTAAGCATTGACCAGCCCAAGGCACATAAGGCCGTAAATACTTTGGAAATTGTTTGAAAAATGATAAGTTTTTCTGTACTTTCAGGTAGAAATATGGTATAATAATTTTTTCTGTAACTTGCACTTGCAATTTGCGATTTATATTGAAAGACCGACTTTTGAGAAATGTTTCTGTTTTTTTTGCAGGGTTATGATATAATAAAACGCAAAATATGAAAGCCTATTGTTGTTTTCTGCCTGACAACATTGTTGTCAGCTATTGATGGTTACGACAGAGAATAAAAGTGGAAGGGTGTGGTACAGTGCCCAAAATTTTGCTTGTAGAAGATAATCATGCCGCCGTTGTAAAAATCAGACAGTTTATAGAAAATATAGATACTGCTCTTGAACTTCTGACTTGCAAGGAGGCTGGTGCGGCTTATATTCTTGCGCAAAAGCAAAAAGTGGATTTGTTCATTCTGGACATTCAATTGAAGGACTATAAGGGAACCAGTCTGGCCGCCCAACTGCGCGGTTTGCCGGAATATAAATACACGCCGATTATTTTTGAAAGTGCTTTGGCTGGAGAAGAACTGTCTGCTTACCGGGAGGTGAAGTGCTACGGATTCTTGATTAAGCCTTATACCGAAGCAGAATTTCGCGCTGTCCTTTGTGATGCTCTGGGACTTTCCGCTCATCTGCATCAGGAGGAAAAACATATTCAGATTGAGCAAAAGCAGTTTATTCTGGACTATCCTGTGTCAGAAATCGTATATGTGGAGGCATTGGGGAAAAAACTTACCATTCATACCCGAAATGCTCTTTCCGGAATGAAGGAAGATGTTATTTCAGGTTATACATTGATTCGCTTTTTACAGCTGATTGATGATCCGAAAGTTGTGCAGTGCCATAAAAGTATTCTGGTCAATACTGCATACATTGATCGAATCGATAAAGCAGGAAAAGAAATCATACTGAAAGGCTCTGCGGAAAGGCTGCCGGTGGGCAACAAGTATCAGTCCGCACTCTGGTAATGTCCATGCAGAATACGTTTTTATATTTTCTTTCCATGTTGGTGGAATCAATCGCTCTTTCGTGCTGTATTCTGGCCGTGTTCAGAGATCAAAAGGATTTGAGGAAAAGAGATTTCATTCTTGTTCCTTCAGTTTCTCTTTGTCTGCTCATAGCCAGATCCAGCTATGGGGGGGCATCTCCCGGTTTTCATCTCACGCAGGGCTTTTTCCTGGCTCCGGCAGACAATTTCCCAATCCTGCTGATTCTGCTGATGGGGCTTTTATTGCTGACCAGCACTCTGTTGAATACGCAGGATGGCGGGCGCACATTTTGTGGTACAATGGCCGCCTTTTCTCTTTATTTGTTATGCCACTTCTGTGCAGTTATCTTTACGATCTTTTTTAACTTGACAAGCTCCGGTATCGCTGTTGTAAGCAGCGTTGTTACCTTGCTGCTATGTATCTTCGTGGTGTGCCTGCCCTGGTTTCAGGGGCTTCGCAGCGCACTGCGAACAGGCTCCTTTCTGGTGCAGGTACTCTCAATCAATGTTACTTTATTTTTTACGGCTGTCTGTGCGTGCACATCCTTTGACCCGATCCGTTTTATGGCGCATTGGAAGTTCATCGCCTTTTTGCTTCTGCCACTTCTTTTTCTGGACATCGTTTTATGGATGATAAACACCCGACAGGAGGAACAGCGGAAACAAATCAGAATGACGGAGCAGTATGTTCCGATTGTAGAGGAACTGATTTCACAGGTTCGGGCAAGGCAGCATGAATTTAATAACCGAATGATGGCCATCGAGGCAGCTGTTTCTTCGGCAGAAAGCCTGCCAGAAGCACAGGAAGCTGTTGCGTTACTGACAAAGGGGCTTGTGCTGAGCGCGAACGACAGCATGCTGCTGGCCTGTGACAGCAAAATCATTTCCGGTTTTGTTTTCGGGAAGATCAAGCAGGCGGAAATTTCCGGTTTGGACATCCGCCTTCAAATTTCTACCAGTTTTAAGAAGGCAAGCATTCCTGAAACGGTATGGATCGAACTGATTGGAATTCTACTGGATAATGCCTTAGAGGCATCCAAACAGGGAGATACCATTTATCTTGAAAGCTGCCAGGCGGAAAATGTTACGGAGCTTTGGGTATGCAATCCGCATCCGCCTCTGTCCGGGACAGAGTTTATGCGTCTGTTCGCGAAAGGCGTTTCCACAAAGGTGGGGAGCTCTCGCGGATATGGGCTGTATCAGCTTATGCGGATCACCGAACACTATCGCGGCAAGATTCTGACCCGGAACGAAATTCGGAGTGATCGGAATTATGTGGTGTTCGGCGTTCGGTTTTCATGAATATGCGGTATGAACAAGGGTTTTGTGGGAATGAAATTCGTTTTATTCCCACAAAACCATTTTTCGTTTCCATAGGGTTGTAGTCAGAAAGAGGATTGCGTATAATACACGCAAACAAAGGAGGGGACGATTTCAATGTTTCGACTTATGAAAAATGAATGGAAAAAGATATGGATACCGGTGCTGCTGACTTTGATTGTCGTTACCGTGGCAGCGTGTACTATGACGGCCACGATGTATCCGGATTATTCGCTCACCTACACATTGGATGCATGGGAGGTTGGAACAGAGTATCTTTCTCTGCTATATCCTCTGTTTCTAATGATGTTTTCTCTGCGATATCCTCTGTATCCTCTGCCATATCCTCTGCTGCTGATGCAGCATCCTCCAAACCGAGGATTTCTTTCAGTTTCTCTGTGCTGAACGGCTTGAAGAGGCAATCGTCGA
>ERZ507033.1019-NODE-1019-length-11474-cov-4.305543_pt1 | contig 11474 bp, 11 predicted proteins | sample MGYA00512874_ERZ507033 | MGnify/ENA metagenome assembly ERZ507033
TCGGCTACACGGACGTGGAGAACTGGCGTGCGTTGGTCTGCGCCTGCGTAGGAGACATCGCGGAGGCGTACAAGATACATCCGGACCACCTCAAGTGGTATGCTGCACTCCACACAAAGGAGAAGCATGTTCACATCCACATGATCCTCTACTCCACCGATCCGCGCGAGGGCTATCTCACCGTGCAGGGTATCCGTGCAGTTAAGTCCGCGTTCGTGACAAAGGTCTATGAGAATGACCGCATCAGCATCTATGAAAAGCAGACACAGTACCGCACGCGTCTGCGCGAAAATGCCGAGGAACGTATGCTGGAGCTGATCCGTGCAATGCGAAGCGGCACGCTGCAAAATGAGCGTATGGAGCAGCTCATCGAAGAGCTAACACAGCGGCTGCCGCTCACAAAGGGACGCAAGGTCTACGGTTACCTGCCGCCGCGCCTCAAGCGTATTGTAGATGAAATTGTAGACGAGCTCGCCAAGGACCCGCGTGTGGCGGAAGCCTATGAGATCTGGCAGGAGCTGCAGGAGCAGAAATGTCTCGACTACAGTCAGAAGCTCCCGGAGCGGCTGCCGCTGAGTCAGCAGAAGGAATTCAAGACAGTACGCAACATGGTCATTCAGGAGGTGCTGAAGCGATCGGGGCAAGACCTCGAAGCGATGCGTCATAGACAAGTAGAAGAACAACCCGTGCAGGAGACCCCGGCACCGATTGATCCTGACCCGCGGCCAAGGGATGACGTGCCGGTGTACCACAAACCTGTGCAAAGGGCGAGTGCAGCAGATGGTGCGGAAGAGAATACCGGCGGGCCGCCAACCGACACGCCGGAACAGGAGACGGATGTACCGCCCGACAGCAGGGTAGCAAAAAGAGATGCGGTATACCGCTCGCTCACCCTTGGCGATTCGGTCGTGCAGATGCTGCACCACATGGGCAGGATCTTCGAGGACAACAGCAAGGCTGACGGTACGCTCTATGGCCTGCGGATCGACCGCAAGCGCCGCCGTGAGATCCAACGCAAGCGCCTTGCCATGGGACACAAGCCCGACGATCATGAGGAGATCATGCAAAAATAATAAAAGCCGTTGCTGCAGAATACAGCAACGGTTTTCAAATTCAGATCACTGTGTTTCGATTGAGGCATCCATGTGTGCAGTTATATCCCGACCAGCAGTGCAGACACCTCGTATGTAAACGGTGCGCTTTGCCTTGTCCGTCGAATAGATCACTACATCCTGCCGCGTGACGAACAAACGGACACCATCGCTGCACCAAGGCTCCTCATCGTACAGCTGGTACTTCTCAGGCATAAAAGAAAGATCCTGCTGGATCGATTCTTTCAGGCGGGAGTACCAGCGTTCAGCAGTTGTGCGGTCACGGAGCACTTTGACGATATACTGAAATTTTTCTGCAATATCGTCAGCCGCAGTATTCGTATAAACGATCCGATATCGTTCCATGCTCGCTCACAGTCCCGCGATTTTCGCGTCAAGCTGGTCTTGGGAGAGCGTGCGGTCAGAAGAAATATCTGCTGCGCTCCTGCGAAGCTTTGCGTCGATTTCATCGCGCGTCATTTCATCCCAGGTTTTAAGAGATGGCGTGAAGGGCATACCGCCCTCGCGGAGGCTCTGTTGGGCAAAAATGCGGACGGCTTCCGCAAATGACGTGCCAAGACTGCGATAGAGATTTTCTACATCCGTTTTAAGTTCGCTGTTCATGCGGATCTGAAAGGTTGCGTCCATTGCCATATTGATCAACTCCTTGTAATGCGATTGTACTACAAGCGAGGGGCTTGTGTCAAGGTCAGTATGTGGGAACAGAGAGATCTTATTACTGTACTTTGCTCGCTTGTTGCTCGTTCGGGATGCTCACGCTCACGCCGTTGACCTCCACGCCGTCGTCGGCGGGAATGAGCAGGTACCTGCGCCCACCGATCATGCGGGCCTCGATGAGATAGCTGTTCTCCGGCGCGACGGTGATCTTCACCTCCGGCGTGGTGATCTCGAACTTGCCCGTGCCAAGAATGTTCTTCGGGTTCAGCGCGGCGTTCTCACCGTACTGCTTCTCGCACTCGCGGCGGAAGCTCTCGACCTTCTCCTCGCTCACGCCGCTCTCGGACAGGATGCCGCCGACGTCGCCGACCGTCAGCTCCAGCGGCGCGGGGTCGCGGCTCTCCTTATGCTCCTGAATGCGGCCGCGCAGCTGCTCGTGGACGGACTGCACTACATCGTAGCTGCAATCCTTTTCAAGCGTATCAGCGAGCGCGGTATCAAACACATTTTTCTGTTCGACGGCGGACATCGGCGGCTCCACACGGAATACCGCGTCAATGACCTCCTCGTGGATGAGCTCGACGTTCTTGCTGTAGAAAAGCGCGTTGTAGATGTTCGCCGCGCGGTCGTCAAAGGCGGGGAAGAGGAAGCCCAGCTCGGGCGCAAGGGCAATATGTCCGGTGGAGCTGGGGTGGAAGAAGTTCTCGTCGGTATCGTAGCGCAGCTCGAGCGTCGGCGCCTTCACAGGACAAATGGCGCAGACAAAATACTTGTAGACGTCGCCGGAGGCGTCCGCCTGCAGCTCGTCATCCTTGCCGCGGTAAGGAACATCATAGGCGTCGGCGGCGAGGAGAATGAGATAGTTCGTCTCACCCATGCTCAGAGATTCAATAATTTTGCGGCAGAGCGTTTCGCGGGCGTTCGCATCCTTGCACTCCGTCTGGCGCAGGGTTTGGAGCAGGCGGTGCTCGTCGCTGTCCGCGACCTGCGCGGTGGAGAATTCGATGTCAATGAGGTTGCGCCCCAGCGTGCCGGAGAGCGTCTTTTTGAGCAGCCCCAGGTACATCTCCTGCTCCTCCTGCCGCATGAGGCCGAGGGAGGCGTCGATCCACGAGATGACCTCGCGGTTGGAGTTGACGTAGCAGCCGAAGATGCGGCTGAAGTTATTTTTATCGAGCCGGAAGCGCCGGCGGATCTCGTTGAGTTCTTTCTGGTTCATTTGCTTCTTCCTTCTCTCACAGAATATCACGGAGAGAAATTGTACCACAGCGTCCCTCTGGCGGCAAGAGGGACCACATCGATCCATACGGAGAAAAAAGGATGGCTAAATTTATCTATTTCACGCCGGAGGAAAAGGCGCGGGCGCAGAATACCGACCTGGTGTCTCTGCTGCGCGCTCAGGGCGAGCGCCCCATTCGCTCCGGCCGAGAGTATCGTACCCCCAACGACCCCAGCGTCACCATCCGCGGCAACAAGTGGTTCGACCACTCCAAGCGCGAGGGCGGTTACGCCATCAGCTTTGTCCAACGCTACTACCGCCTCCCTTATCCGGAGGCGGTTTTACTTTTGCTGGGGCGTAAGGACGGTCGAGCGCTCGAGCAGGCGAAGCCTGCCGCAACGGAGCCGAAGCCCTTCGCCCTGCCGGAGCCCTACAGCAATATGCGCCGCGTCTACGCCTACCTCCTGCACAAGCGGCATATTGAACGCGAGGTGGTTTCGCACTTCACGCATGAAAAGCTGCTCTACGAGGACGAGCATCACAACTGCGTCTTCGTCGGCATGGACGGTGATATTGCAAAGCACGCGCATCTGCGCAGCACAAACAGCGAGGGCAAGGTGTTTCGCATAAATGTTGAGGGCAGCGAGAGCGCACACAGCTTTCACAAGGACGGTACGGACAAGTCCCTCTATGTGTTCGAGGCCCCTATCGACCTGCTCTCGCACATCACACTCTATCCTTATGGCTGGCAGGAGCACAGCTATGTTGCCTGCTGCGGGACCTCTGCCCAGCCGGTGCTGGAACGTCTGCGGCAAAATCCGAGGCTGGACACCGTGTACCTATGCCTCGATAACGATGATGCAGGCAACGACGCCTGTGAACGCATGACGGAGACCTTGGAGGAAATGAACTTAGAGGTCCAGCGCCTCTGCCCGCAGCGCAAGGACTGGAACGATGACCTGTGCGCCAAGTTTGAGAAAAAGGAGAAAGCAACATGAGCCATGACACCGTGTCTTTCATCGCGCTCTGCACCGGACTGCTTGTCTTCCTGCTGGTGGTGTCCGTCGTCTCCAAGAACTATTCCCTCAACCGCATCAAGAGCAAAACGGTCGGCGACGGCCAGCACGGTACGGCACGCTGGGCAACGCTGAAAGAGATCGGCAAGACCTATGCTCATATCCCCTTCGATGTGGCGCATTGGCGCAAGGGAGAGCGTCTTCCTCAAAAACAAGGCGTCGTGGTCGGCAGCATGGGCGGAGGAAAGAAGGAACGGCAGTGCCTTGCGGTCCTTGGGAGGACCGCTGTGAGGTATGTAAAAAGGATATGGAAGAAAAGAAAGAACGGCCAATACACAGACGAGCCGGAGTTGATCCGCGCGCTGGTGGACAGCGACGACATCCATTGCTTGATGATCGGCGCCTCCGGCGTAGGAAAGACGGCGTACTTTTTGTACCCCAATCTGGAGTACACCTGCGCCAGCGGAATGAGCTTCCTCGCCCTCGACAGCAAGGGTGACCTCGCACGCAACTACGGCGCGGTCGCGTCCAAGTATTACGGCTATCAGGTGTCTGTCGTTGACCTGCGAAATCCCACATGCAGCGATGGCTACAATCTGCTCACACTCATCAACCGCTACATGGATCTTGCCGTTGCGAACCCGGATGACCTGAAATCCAGAGCAAAGTCCGAGAAGTATGCCAAGATACTTTCCAATACGATCATCAATCCATCAGGCGACGAAAGCATCTATGGGCAGAACTCGTACTTTTATCAGGCAGCCGAAGGTGTGTTGACAGCGACGATCCTGCTCCTCGCCGAGCACCTTCCTCCAACAAAGGAACAGCCGGAGGAGCGGAGGCATATCGTCTCCGTCTTCAAGCTGGTGCAGGAGCTCCTTGCTCCAATTGGCAGCGGGCCGAAGGCAAAGAACGGCTTCCAGTTCCTTATGGCGATGATGCCGGAGGATCACAAGGCGAGGTGGTTTTCCGGCTCGGCTCTGACCACGGCGGAGCAAAGCATGAACTCCGTCATGTCCACGGTGCTCGCACGGCTCAATGCCTTTCTCGATTCCGAGCTCGAGCAGGTGCTCTGCTTCGATAACGTTATTGACGCCGAGCGCATGGCGCGGGAAAAATGCGCCGTATTCCTAATTCTTCCGGAGGAGGATGTCACCAAGCACTTCATGGCATCCCTTATGGTGCAGGCACTCAGCCAGGAACTTTTCTATGTCGCTGATAAGAATGGAGGCAAACTCCCGCGGCGCGTTATCTTCTTCATGGATGAGTTTGGAACGATGCCGCCGTTCAATGTCCTTCCGCTTTTCTCCGCAGGCCGCTCCCGCGGGCTGACGCTGATGCCGATCATCCAAAGTCTTGCCCAGCTCGAAAAGAACTACGGCAAGGAAGGCGCGGCGATCATACAGGACAACTGCCAAACGACTATCTTCGGCGGCTTTGCACCCAGCAGCCAGACCGCCGAGGTGCTTTCCAAAGCGCTTGGGACACGCACAGTCCTCTCCGGCTCGGTCAGTCAGGGTAAGGAGAGCAGCCAGTCCCTCCAGATGATGGAGCGCCCGCTGTTGAGCTCGGACGAGCTCAAGAGCCTACCGAAGGGAGAGTTCATCGTGATGAAAACCGGCACGCATCCCATGCAGACGCACTTGCAGCTCTTCCTCGATTGGGGCATTACCTTTGGAGAGGAGTATCGTGTGCCGGAGCACGAAGCGCGTAAGGTTGCATATGCCAACAAGGAGATGCTGATGAAGGTGATCCGCAGAAAATATCCACCGGCAGCGGGGAAGACCCCATCCTCGTCGGAAGCTGAAGTATCTGGCGGTATGAGCTCGCCTGCGCGTGAGGAAGTACAGCAGGAGCTGATTGTTGCCGCGGAGGGCGCGAAGCGCAGAGCCTACAACACGCCGAAAGCGGAGGATACCGTATGAGCTACTATGGAAACCTCTATCAGAATGAGGAACTGTCCCATCGAGCAAAGACAGTCTATATGTACCTCCATGATCGCTCAGATGCAGCAGGGGCCTGCTGGCCGGGCGTCAAGCGAATCGCCTCAGACCTCAAGCTATCCCGCCGCACGGTGCAGCGAGCCTTGGGCGACTTGGAGCAGGCGGGGCTGGTCTCGCGCCGGTCCCGTTATCGACCAAATGGCAGCCTGACCAGCAATCTGTATCAGATTGCCGCCAGAAAAGGAAAAAGCTCACAGTCCTCCGCCAAGGGGGGACTGTGAGCAAATGCTGTCACGAGGGTAGCGTCATCATGGCGCATCCAGAAGGACTCACTCTATCAGAGATTATACGACAGAGAAGAAACAACTATGTTACACAATACTCTGCATGACACAAGGGACGGCTGACAGGACTCTGCGCCAAGAGGAGTTGCGCGCATGTTTTGCCGTTGCGTATTGCCAATGCCGTTGGTATAATGAAAAAATGTGAGGAATAATCTCCCTCGTGCATTTACTATAAAATGAAACAGAAAACGGCCGAAACAAGAAACTTGTATTGTAATGGTGGTATATTTTGATTGTAACAGGAGAGACATTATGCGAAAAATCAAAATAGTTTTAACGATATTAGCAATAACTCTTCTTTTGAGTGCGTGCAATAGCGGAGATGATGCAGTGTTATTTGATGACGGAAGTTTGAATGCCGATAATCGATTGGAAGAAATATTGGCTGCTATTGACGAAAATGATAGTGATGAACTGGAAAATATGTTTTCTAAAACAACACTATCACAAGTGGATAATTTTCAAGAGCAAACAGAAAACTTATTTCAGCTATTCGAAGGGACTGTTAAATCTTGGGAACGCACTGGCTTTACAAGCTCCTCAAACATTGAAGATGGAGAGAAAAACGCTCGGAGTATTACTTGGTACGATGTGACAACTGACAAAACGGAGTATGCATTTTTCATAATCGAATGCACCAAAGATACAAAACAACCCGATAATATTGGATTGAATACTTTAGCAGTAGTAAAAAAAGCTGACGAAGAATCAAAGTTCACATACTGGCAGGATATGCAGATCCCCGGCATTTATATGCCATAATTTCGTGTAAGAGGTTCAAGAACAAGAAAGGGACGGAGACTCACAATTAGTTCCTGAAGTTGACAATTCTTAGGTGTCGAATGAGATCAGTTGAAATATGCAAGGCGGGAGCATCGTTGTAGATGCTCCCGCCTCTGTCATTCCATGTTCCCTTGCCCATGTTGCCTTGTGTTTCGCTTTTGCCATTTTTTTCGGCGTTCATCCGAATTTCGCGCGGAAGCGCTCCTGCGCGGCGCGGCCCGCGTCGGTCAGGCCGTCACGGTCGCCGAGCAGATAGGCGACGATGCGGGAGAACATATCGAGGTCGTAGCTGTCGGTGAGCGAGGCGCGGTAGGCGCTCAGCCTTTCGAGCGCGCGGTCCTGCTCAGCAGCGTCGTATTGACCCAGCCAGTTGAGGAAGCTGCCGCCGCTGCTCATCGCCTCTTTCAGCCTGCCGCCGTCCAGAACGTCGGGGCGGAGGACATTGTTTTTCGCCAGTAGCGCGGTCAGATCGGCATAATAAGCGGGGCTGCCCGTGCTGCAATCGCCGCTCATGCTGCCCTCTAACATGCGTCGCGTGCCGCCGTCCGAGAGACAGACGATATAGGGACCGTCCAGGACCATGTCGCCGTCCAGAATGGCCCAGCCGTCCTCGTCCACCTCAGTGCCGCCCGCGAGCAGGATTTTTTCCGGCTTTTGCGCGTGGTAATGCTGGCTGAAGCTGTAAACCTCCAGCGTCAGACCCTCATAGCGGGTCTCCGCACCGAGGAAGGAGACGTCTGTGTACCAGTCGTCGTACTGCGCGGCGCTGCCCGCAAGGGTGTCGTACCGCTGCCGAACAAGCTGCTTTGCCCGCGCAGCGACCTCAGCGGGAACGCTCGGATCGGCAAGCGTCGCGTCGGCGACGTGGTCGGTGTGGCTGCGATCGGGCTTGTAGAGCAGCAGACTTTCACCGTCGAAGTAGAGATAGCGCGTGAAGTTGACCCCATCGCCGGGAGCGTCGCCCGCAGACAAGCCGCAGAAGAGGAGCGAACGGCTGGCGGGAGCGGCGGATGTGTAGTCCCACCAGTTCAGCTCCGGCCACGCGGCGGTGATGACGCTCTTGAGGTCGACACCGTAGAGCTGACCGCCGCGCTTGTAGTAGATCGCGGGGAAATCGGAGCTGTTGACGATCTCACACACGCCGTCGCCGTCCATGTCCATCTGCGTGAGCCAGTCAAGGGCATCGGAGGGGATGCGGCGGTCGGCAATGCGCTGTGCCTTCCCGGCAAGGGGAATGGTCATCCACGGCTCCCGCGCGGGCAGGATGTCCGCGAGCGGCGTCGGCGCGGCGGTCTCAAAGTCCGGCAAAGGCGCGGGCGAGGCTTCCAGACTGTCGAGGCACGCCATCAGCGCGGGACTGTCGATCCAGAGCGTCGGGCGGTCGCTGGGATAGCTTGAGGAGAGCCCCGGCTCAAAGGTGGGATGCAGGAGCCGCACGCAGTCGAAGCCGCAGAGGAAGGTGTATTGCGTGCCGTCCCGCAGATTCACCGTGAGCGTGTAGTACGCGGAGTCTCCGTAGCCCTGCTGCGTGTAAAGCTCCGCCTCGGTGAGGGCGTTGAGTGCGGGCACGAGCTGCGCCGAGAGCGCGGTCAGCTCCGCATCGACGAGGAAGCGCGAGCTGCTGCCATCGCGGAATTGCAGGTCGAGAATGTCCTCTGCGCGCAGAGCTTGCGCCCAGTGCAGAAATTCGTCGACGACGCCGCGCTCGGCCTCCGTCAGATTGTTGGGGAACGCAGGATGGGATATTTGCTCCGGTGACGCTTCGCCGCGCAGATACGCGAGGAATGCGTCGATTTCGTCCTGTCCGGAGAGGACCTTGTAGGACTTAGCGGCGTCCCGCGTGCCGATGTTCAGTGTGTATACCGCCTCCGTGCTCCCCGGCGCGTCATACTCCCGAATGAAGTTGATGGTCAAAGGCTCGGCAGTGCCCCCGTCAGCGTCAGGCAGCGTAAGGTAGAGCGTAGACCACGCAGGGTTGACGGCGACTGTTTTCTTCGGATGCGCACTGCCGATGCGAACGGACGCAAGATGCTCGGAGAGCCGAACCGTCCCGTCGGCGGGGGTGTACCGCGCGTCCACGTCGGGCCGCTCCTCCACATAGGTGCAGGTCGCTTCCGCATCCCAAAAATCACCGCAGACCGCGCTCAGCGGACGGGAGCTGCCGGTGAAGCTCACCGCGCACACGAGCGCCGCGAGCGCGACGACGGCAAACACCGCCGCGGCCTTGGCCTGCCGGTTCTCCGCGATGCGTGTGATGCGCTCCTTGAGGCTCCTTTTGCCGCTGGTCATGGTCGTCGCGCCGAGCAGTGGGTTCTGCGGCTTGTCGCACACGGGCACGAGCGTGAGCAGCGTTTTGCCGTAGGCGGCGCGCTCGTCCGCGCCGAGCGCGCGGAGCGTCCCCTCGTCGCAGGCCAGCTCGCAGTCCTCGCGCGAGAGCACCGCCGCGAGCCACACGAGCGGGTCGAACCAGTAGACGGTCAGGCACACGCCGCGCAGCAGCGACCACAGCGGGTCAAGGTGCCGCGCGTGCGTCTGCTCGTGCGCGAGCACGAAGCGCAGGGCGTCGGGGCTTTGCAGCGCCTTTTCGTTCAGGTAAACGGCGGGGCGCAGCACACCGAACAGGCACGGCGAGGGCAGCGCGGACACGAGATAGACCGGATAGCGGCAGCCCTCGACGCGGTAAGGTGTGCGCGCCTTGCGCAGCGCGCGGGCGAAGCGCAGGTTGGTGAAAAGGAACCACGCGCCCACGCCGGCCATTCCGGCGTACCAGACGTAGGTGAGCGCTTCGGAAAGCGTGACGGTTCGGTAGGTCGGTGTCACGATAGAATATTCGTCGGCAGGGGCGCTCTGTGCCGCATCGGACGGCGGAGACAGAGGCTCACCCTGCGACTCCTTGCCGGGCAAAAGCTGTGCGGGGCGCCGCTCCGTGCCGTCCTGAACGTACAGCACGGGGGTATCCAGCCGCTCCTCCACAACGGCCTGCACCGGCTCGGCGGCGGAGAGCACATTGTGCGCCAGTGTGCCGACGTTCACCGGCACGAGCAGCCGCACGAGCACCAGAAGCCAGAGCGCGTACTGCATCCGGCGCGAGACGGTGCGGCGGAACAGCTGCCGCAGCGCCAGCAGCGCAAGGATCAAAGCCGAGGAAGTCAAAAGGATCTCTTTCATTTCGTGTTCCCTCCCGCTTGCTCCAAAATGGCGGTCAGCTCGTCGATGTCTTCCTGTGTGAGCGCGCGGCCCTCGACCATGGCGCTCATCATCAGTCCCAGGCTGCCGCCGTAGACCTTACCGAGAAAGCTCTCGGTCTCGGTGCGGGCGGCGTCGCTCTGCGCGACGGCGGGATAGAACTGCTTGGCGCGCCCGCCGGCCTCGTGGCGCACCGCGCCCTTGGCCTCCAGCCGTGTGAGCATGGTGATGACGGTGTGCTTCTCCCAGCCGGTCTCGGCGGAAAGCGCGGCGGTGAGCTGCGTGATGGTCTGCGGAGACTGCTCCCAGAGACGGTGCATCAGCTTCCACTCCGCGTCGGTCAGATTGCAGGACACAGGACATTCCTCCTTTCGGTATACGGCTGTATACCTATCTGAGCACAGCATAGCAGAAAGGTATACGGTTGTCAACCAAAATTTGCGTGGAAATGGTCTGCTGCTTTTTCCGTGAGTTGGAAACGCAGCCTGATATGCTCTCCGACATGAATTTGCACTTGACAAGCGTGGTCTATTCATGATAGACTTCAATTGAAGAAGGTCTATTGTCGATAGACTGACGGGGGGATACGTATATGGAAGGATATAAACTGGGCGTGGTTGAGACTCGCTTTGCAGAACTCATTTGGCAGCATGAGCCGTTGACCTCTGGCGAACTGGTGAAACTGTGTGAGCAGGAACTGAAATGGAAAAAGTCTACAACTTATACCGTTCTAAAAAAGCTTTGCGAGCATGGGATATTTCAAAATGAGAACGGCACAGTGACCTCGCTCATGTCGCAGGAAGAGTACAATGCCGTACAAAGTGAGAGGTTCGTGGAGGACACTTTTGACGGATCGCTGCCCGCGTTTCTTGCGGCATTTACCACAAGAAAGTCACTTTCAGAAAAGGATATTGCGGAGATCCGGCGCATGATCGATCGATGCGGAAAGGAGATGTGAGCCAATGGCCGACATCTTTTTGAAGCTCTTGAATTTAAGCATTTCTGCGAGTTGGCTGGTGCTGGTCGTTCTCGTGCTCCGTTTTGCATTTAAGCGTGTACCCAAGTGGGTGAATGTCTTGCTTTGGGGCATTGTCGCACTTTGATGCGAAGTCCTTTTGATAAATTTGAAAAGATGATGTGAGGATTGACCGTTCCTGTGCATTTACTATAAAATGGAATTGAAATTGACAGAAAAGAGGAAACAGCTATGCTGG
>ERZ507033.1022-NODE-1022-length-11468-cov-3.130553_pt1 | contig 11468 bp, 9 predicted proteins | sample MGYA00512874_ERZ507033 | MGnify/ENA metagenome assembly ERZ507033
CAGATCAGGTCGGTCACCAACACCAGCAGGCCGATCTCCCTGACCCATGCCGGGGCTTTCCACGCGGCAAACAACAGACAAATCAATTCCACGGTCAGAATCGACATGATCCATGTCCCGCCCTGAAGAAACAAATCGAACATAACGCAAAAGTTTTAAGTCATCGCGGGACCATTCCCGTATGGCAAAGATAGGCTGCCGCAGGCCGAAACCACAAAAAAACCGCCCGTCGAATCCCGTTCTTACGCCGTCGAATCCCGCCGATCGGCCCCGGGAGCGTTTTTTGCGGGACCGGGCGGGGACACCGGAGACTGATTTTACCTATATTTGTAAAAACGGAAATTCCGCATGAAACAGTTTCTGCCCGTCGTCTGGTGGCTCACGGCCACGCTCGTCATCGCCTTTGTCCTCGTGGGGTTGGGGTATCTCTTCGCCGACGCCCTCCTGCTCGGAGTGCTGTTCCTGCCCGGAATGCTCACGGCGCGTTACTTCGTGCCGCAGCTGTCGTTCGAAAACCGGCGGCAGGGAATCCTCGACACCGTCTACCTTGCGCTGGCGATCCTCGGCATCGAATACCTCTCGCTGATGCTGGGCCATGCGGTGGTGCTCGGCGCCGACGAAGGCGGAATGCCGGGGCTGCTGCTCAACCCGCCCTTCATCCTGCTGGTCCTGACGGCCCTCATCGCTCCGGAAATAGCTCTCGAAAAACACCTCGAACGCCGCTGTCCCTACGCCCGTTCGATCAGTTTCGTCTCCGACCGCCGCAAAATCACGCTCGACCCCGCGGAAATCAGCTACGTCGAATCGAACGACAGCGAAGTGTGGATTCACACCGCCGGGAACGTCGCCTACCGCACCAAAACCCGCATTTCGCAATGGGAGACACAGTTGGACAGCCGTTTCCTGCGCATCCACCGTTCGTTCATCGTCAACACGGCGCGCATCGACCGCTGCTGCCCGGCACACGTGGAGATCGGCGGAATGACCATCGAGATTTCGCGCAAATACCGGGAGGCCGCGCGCCGACGGCTCACAGAGCAGGCCGCAAACGCCTAATTTCGGCCCATAGCCGCCGCCACGCAGCGGATCGTCGGGAAAGCGTCGCGCAGATTGTCTGCCACCTCGCGGGGCGCACACCACACCGCGGAGTCGATCCCCTCCTCGGTCTGGGGCGTCAGACCGGCGCACCCGGACGCATGCAGTTCGTACCAGTGGGTCCGTTTCAGTTCCCAGCGCGCAGTTTTCGGAAAATAGTAGGCGTGCAGCGTCTCGCACAGCGGACGCACGACCTCGGCCGCCACGCCGGTCTCCTCGCAGACCTCGCGCGCGGCGCACTCCTCGATGCACTCGCCGCACTCCAGATGCCCTTTGGGCAGGTCCCAGCGGCCGTTGCGGTGGATCATCAGCCACTCGCCGCAGTCGTTCACCACCACGCCGCCCGCCGCCTCGACCGGCGTGAACTCCGCAGCAAAGGCCGCGAAAGCCCTGTCGGGATCGTCCGAAACGACGGCCACGGAGTTGTGCGATTCGAGAAAATTGAGTATCTTGGCCCGTGATATGCCGCCGCAGGCTTCGGCCGCAACGGCATACCACGCCCCGCCGGGAGCTTCGGCCGTGAACGCCACGGCCCTGTCGGCGAAATAAACGGTACGGTTCATCTTTTCATCGGAAATTTGTGAACAAATATACGTAAGAAACCTCAAAAAATGAAAAAAATTCTCCTGATGACGGCTATTGCAGCTATGGGCCTCGGCGGATGCGACAAGCGTCCCGAGCCTCTGAAGATCGACAATGCGCTGACGGCCGAAGAGATCGCCGCCGGACGCCTCACCCCCGAGGTGATGTGGAAGATGAGCCGCGCGGGCGGCTCGTCGCTCTCGCCCGACGGCCGGACGCTCCTCTACCAGCAGACCGACTACAACATGGCCGAGAACCGCGGCGTGACGACGATCCGGGTCGAGGACATGGACTCGAAGACTGTGACATGCCTGACGGACTTCACGTCGAACAGCCTCTCGCCGAAGTGGAGCGCCGACGGACGGCACATCTATTTCCTCTCGGACCGCAGCGGTTCGATGCAGGTGTGGCGGATGAACGCCTCGGGCGGCGACGCGACGCAGATCACGGGCAGCGGCGACGGCGAGGGCGTTCCCGACGTGGAGGGCTTCGGCGTAAGCCCCGACGGAAAGCACATCTGGTGGGTGCAGACCGTGCGGACGGCCGACCGCCGTTCGTCGGACATCTACAAGGATATGGACAAATCGAAAGCCCGCATCTACGACGACCTGATGGCCCGCCACTGGGACTACTGGGACGAGGGCGAATACCGCCACATCTTCGTCGGCGAGCTGAGCAAGGGAGTCGTGACGGGCGGCAGGGACATCATGCCCGACGCGCAGTGGGACGCCCCGCTGGCGCCCTATTTCGACATGGCCGAGATCGCCTGGAACAACGCCGGGACGATGCTGGCCTACACCTGCAAACCGCTGACGGGCACCGCCTACGCCGTGTCGACCGATTCGGACATCTTCGTCTACGACCTCGAAAGCGGCGCGACGCAAAACATCTGCAAGCCCACCAACTTCAATACCGGCAAACCCGTCAACGATCAGGCGGCCATGGTCGGCTACGACAAATATCCCGTCTGGTCGCCCGATGATTCGAAGATCGCCTTCCTCTCGCAGCGCCGCCCGGGCAACGAGTCGGACAAGGCGCGGCTCTTCCTCTACGACTGCGCGTCGGGAGAGATGCAGGACCTGACGGAGGATTTCGACTACAACGCCATGAACGTCGTCTGGGAGGGCAACGACCTGATCTATTTCATCGCCCCGATCGAGGCGACGCACCAGATCTGCCGCGTCGCGCCGTCGGTCGGCGAGGTGGAGGTCATCACCCGCGGCGACCACGACATCAACGCCTTCACGATGGCCGGGGAGCGGATCGCCGCCGAGATGTGCACGATCTCGATGGCCACGGAGTTCTTCGAGATAAATCCGGAGGACGGCTCTTTGGCGCAAATCTCGGCCATCAACAAATCGGTCTACGACAATATCAGGATGGGCGAGGTGCAGAAACGCTGGGTCAAGACCACCGACGGCAAGCAGATGCTGACGTGGGTGATCCTGCCGCCCGATTTCGACCCGTCGCAAAAATATCCGGTGCTGCTCTACTGCCAGGGCGGCCCGCAGAGCGTCGTATCGCAGTTCTGGAGCTACCGCTGGAATTTTCAGCTGATGGCAGCGCAGGGATATATCGTCGTCGCGCCGAACCGCCGCGGCCTGCCCTCGTTCGGACAGGAGTGGCTCGACCAGATTTCGGGCGACTACTCGGGCCAGAACATCCGCGACTACCTCTCGGCCATCGACGACGTGGCCCGCGAACCGTGGGCCGACCGGGAGCGCATGGGCTGCGTCGGGGCGTCGTACGGCGGCTATTCGGTCTATTTCCTCGCCGGATGCCACGAGAAGCGTTTCAAAGCCTTCATCTCCCACTGCGGCATCTTCGATTTCGACTCGATGTACGGCGAGACCGAAGAGCTGTTCTTCGTCAACAACGACTACGGAGGCCCCTACTGGGACACGGCGAATGCCACGGCGCAGCGTTCCTACGCCAACTCGCCGCACAAGTTCGTCTCGAAATGGGACACGCCGATCCTGATCATCACCGGCGAGAAGGATTTCCGCATTCCCTACACCCAGTCGCTCGAAGCCTTCACGGCGGCCCGCACGCTGGGCATTCCGGCGCGGCTCGTGGCGTTCGAAAACGAGGCGCATCAGGTCTTCAAGCCCCAGAACTCGCTGGTCTGGAACCGCGAATTCTTCGGCTGGCTCGACAAGTACGTAAAATAGCCGACCCGACAGTGAACGAGGGCCGCCCGGACCGGAACCGCGCTCCGGTGAAAGCAAAACCTCCCTGCCGCCGGGGCTGACTGTTTTCGAGATACCGTTCTGTAAATCAGAACGGTATTTTTATTGAAAAGAGCAAGGGTTACGAATTGGTGACGGAAGTCTTACATTTTGTTGCACCCTTATACAATATATCCAAGAACTCACGACAAAGATAGTTAAAATATTCTACATAAGCAAATTAACGAATATAAAAGCATTAAGTACTATTTAAGCATATCCGAGTTGGATATGCTTTTTTGTGCTACGAGCGGGTTGATTATTTAGTTGCCTGTTTTAACTAAATTATTACTATCGGAATGTTTCCTATCATTGCATCGTCTAACCAACGATCATTGTAATGAAGCCATTGAAAGGTAATCCGACTCTGCGTTTGTTACGTCTGGTATTGCGACGATTCAATCGTCTCGAACTACTGATCCAAAACAATTCTCGACCTTTACCCGATGACCTGATCGACACTCCGGCAGTCCGCATGCTTACCCGGATGTCCGACCGTACCCTTTCCCGTCGTCGGAGCGACGGTACGATCCCTTATGTCAAGCACGGCGGCAAAATCTATTACAGCAGATCGCGCGTTCTCGAAGCCCTCCGGAATGAACCCAACACCACATCAACCAATAAAGTAAAGAAGTCATGAAAAAGATGATTCTTATCGAGCGAAGCAAATTCGCTCTGCTCGTTCGCAGCCACATGAAAGCCTCGAACATGCTCCTCGTATTGCAGCATGTCTGCCGGGAGCGTCGTATTTCTCTTTCGATGACGCAGGAGGAAGTCTGCCAGCTCATCCGACTCGATCCGGATTTCGTCGAGAAATACAAACGTCGCGGGAAACTCTGTCCCGTCGAGGATCAGGATGGCAAACAATACTACAATGTACTGGATTTCATCAATCTGAAAGACATGCAGGAGAGTAAGCGTATTTTCTATCAGACAATGGAACAGGCAGTGCCGGATACGGCGATTACGATTGATCGGGAATAACCAATCAAATTCAACGAGGCTGCCTAACAAATTTTAGACAGCCTCGTTTTTTTATAATTTCGGCCCTTTGGCCTTCACGTTCGTCGCGGGCCGCACGAGAAGAATATGATTGCGAATAAAGTCCGATTCGGGCGGAGGCACGACGTGCTCCCGTTCTTCCGGCGGTTCTTCTTGGTTCCCGGATGCCGCAGAAAGCGGCTCTGCCTTCGACGGTCTGACGACCTCGTCCACCACCTCCGCGTTTTCGATCTTCAGCCCATTGCCGTTATCTGCTGTTTTCGCCTGCATCTCCTGCTGCTTCTGTGCGATGTCGAGCTGAATCTTCCGAGTCAGCGACTCTGCCTCGGCCTTGAGCCGCTTCAACTCCTCCTCTTTGGGCCATACGGCTGCGATCTGTTGCTCGAAGGTCGGAATGTCGCGGGTGAATTGCTTTTTCTCTTTCTCGTAGGTCGCCATCAGTGACGGTATCGTGTCGAGCGCCCGGATGAAGTTCGTCGCCGCGGTTTTCGGCTCCGCAGCCAGATGCCCGTTGTTGAACGTGTACTTGATGCCGTCCAACCCTTCGACCATGAATTTATTGACCGTGAGCGCCAGCCCGTCTTTCTGCATTCGCTCGGTGCGGACGAGAATGCGGAAATCGAACAGCGTGCCGATTTTCTGGTAATCGTCGCCGGTATTTACCGTGCGGTCGATCTCCACGAGGCGCTTGCCATGGGCGACAATATCCGCGGATTCCACGCCGTCGATCCGCAGGGGATTGGCCCGCTTGCCTTTGGCGTCCGGCGGCGCCACCTCGTTGATATAGTCCCAGTCGCGTTTCAGACGTTCGAGCATCGCATCCCGTCGTCCGATCTCCGCCGTGTAGCGTTGCAGTTGGCTCTGCGCCTCATGCCGGGTGCGCATGAAGATCGTCTGCTCGCTCTCCAGCGCCGCGATCCGGCCTTCGAGCTTGGCTTTTTGCAGCAGGTCGGTATTTCCCGACACCACGGCCATCCACTCCGCGAAGTTCATCCCCGAATCCTCGCTGATGGCCCCCTCGTCCAGCCGCCGCGCACCTAACCGGTTGCGCTTGAGCTGGTCGATGAACTGCTGTTTGTTGTGCAGCAGATTCAATTTGTAGGCATCGAGCGTGCGTAGAACGGCATAGACATAGGCTTTGACTTTATTGCCGGCATACTCCTTGGCGACTATGTTGCCTTTCCGTGCGCCGCGGCCGTTGCGCTGTTCCAGATCCATCGGCCGCCACGGAATGTCGAGGTGGTGCATGCAGACGATTCGTTTCTGGGCATTGACTCCCGTTCCGAGTTTCTGCGTCGAGCCGAAGAGCACCCGGATTTTCCCTTCGTTCATGGCGTCGAACATCGCCTGCCGCACCTTGTCGCTCGCGGCTTCCTGTACGAAGCGGATCTCCTGCGCCGGAATACCGTGGTCTTCGACCAGTTTGCGTTTGATCTCCGAATAGACGTTCCAAATGCCGGGTTTATAGGTCGAGAGATCGCAAAAGACCATCTGCGTGCCTTTCTGATCTTCGTATCGCCGGTAGTATTCAGCGATGTTGGCGGCACTGCGGCTGGCCTTGTTGCCCGGTGAATCCGCATACGCGGGACTTATCAGCCGCATGTCGAGCGAGAGCTTGTTGGAGTACATCGTCACCAACAGCATCAGGGCTTTGACCTCCCCGTCGCTCAAGTCGGCGCGTCCGATATGTTCGGGATCTCCCGTCTTGGCGAAGAGCACCAGTTTGTCCAAAAACGCCTGCTGATCGTCGGTCATAGGTATCTGGCATAGCTCCTCGTCCAGCTCGGGACGGTCGATTCCCACGTCTGCGGCCGTGCGGTAGTCGGTAATCTCGTTGTAGAACATGGCCAGCTCCGGAACCTTGATGAAATAGCGGAAACGCTCTTTGGAGATCACTTCGTTGGTCACCGAAAACTCGAACTCCGATGTTTTCTGCGCGAATACCGCGGCCCACGCATCGAAGCAGGGAATGTCCTGTCGCTCCAGCTCTTTGGGACGCAGATACTTGAACAGCAGATACAGTTCCGTCAGGGAATTGGCGATGGTCGTTCCCGAAAGGAACGTCGCGCCGAGATCGCGCCCCGTGCGTTGCTGAATGGTGCGGATGGCGTACAGCAGGTTCGTGGCCTTCTTACTGCCGTCGGTATTTCCCAGTCCCGACACGCGGCTGTGGCGGGTGTTGAACATCAGATTCTTGAAGTTGTGCGATTCATCGACGAACAGATGGTCTATTCCCATCTGCTGAAAATCCACCGTATCGTCCTTTTGCGCGTCGATTGTCTCCTGCAACTCGTGGAGCTTGGCATCCAGATTCTCTTTGCGCTTCTCCAGACCGCGCAGAATCCAGCCGTCCACATGTCCGCCCTGCTTTTCGTAGGACGCCAGATTTTCATCTATGTCGTCCATCTCCTGCCGGAGAATCTGCTGCTGCACCTCGGCCGACTGGGGTATCTTGCCGAACTGTTCGTGCGTAAGGATGATGCAGTCCCAATTATTGTTCTTGATGTCGCTGAAGATCCGCAGGCGGTTCTCCGGCGTGAAGTCCTCCTTGCCGGGATAGAGCAGACGGGCATTGGGATAGGCCGTGCGGAAGGTTCGGGCGATCTCGTGGATGTTGGCTTTGATACCGATGATCATCGGCTTGCGGGCCAGTCCCAGACGGTGCATCTCATACGCAGCGACGCACATGATGAGCGTCTTGCCCGTACCGACCTCGTGGTCGCAGATGCCGCCGCCGTTCTGCTTGATCATCCAGATCGCATCCTTCTGGCTGGGATACAGGTCTTCGATACCCAGCCCCCGCAGGTCGAGCCCCGGAAACTGCTGATGGCTGCCGTCGTAGCGTGGACGGACATAGCAGTTGAATTTGCGGTTGTAGAGATCGGTCAGCCGCTCCTTGAAATCGTCGGGCTGCGCATGCAGCCATTCGACGAACGCCTGCCGGATTTCGGTGATGAGCGTGTCGGCCTTCTGCCGGGCCTCGAAGTCGGGAATCCGGATGGTCTTGCCGTGTTCGTCCTTGCCGCCGTCCTTGTTGATGTTGGGCAGCGTGTTGAGCATGGCATGATGCAGCAGATCCATACCGTCGTAGACCTCGAAGTCTCCTTTGACGACGTATTTCTGGGAGATCAGAGGGCTGTACCCGTGGTTCTCGATGCCGAAGGCATCCATCTTCGCCGAATAGCTTACCGATACGGGAACCTGAAAGAAATGCTCGCAGAAGCCTTCGTAAATATCGGTCGGTATCCATCGCTCGCCGAGGTTGAAATCCAGCTCCTCGAACTCGATGCGTTTGGGTGCGGCCTCACGAAGCAGCGCGAGCGAGCGGCAGCTGGCATCGTCGTCGGGATTCTCCTTGAGGTAATTTTCGATTCATTCGGCTTTGGCGACGACATTCCCTGCCGCGAGCCGTTCGCGGATTTCATACCCCTTGACCATCGGATTGTAGAAAATGCGATCGCCCAGCTCGTCGATCAGCTCTTGCCGGGAACGCGATGCGAGCGACTCCATATAGGGAAACTCCACCCGTCCGAACTTGTTGAGCGAGGCGGCCAGCGCTTCGGCCGCCGTATCGACGTGTTTGAGCTCGTTAGGGTCGAACGATACGGGGCGTCGGAGGATGTCGGAGAGCTGTTTTCGGCCTTCTACGAAACGTTCGAGCCCCAGCACCTCCCGCCCGCCGGGATCATTCAGGATGAAAGCGGCATTCTCTTTCTTGTTCAGATCGCCCAACAGAGCCGTGAAGTTCTCGTAACATCCGTTGAGTTTGCGCCGCAGGCCCTTGTATTCGATCTCGTTCTGCATTTCGAGCCGGTAGAGCAGCTGGTAGGTATCCCGTAGCGGGATATAGCGTTCGGCCCGGTATCGGGACAAGGTTCCCAGCTCTTCGGGATGGAACGTACAGCCCTGTCGTGTCAGGCCGCCCAGACGCCCGACTTGCCCTTCGAACAGAACCAACGACCGCTCTTTGTAGTGCGGAAGCATCGTGCCGGTAAAGGGCCGCGGATCTTTATTCTCCGAAGCCGGCGTAGCGACTGCTGCCGGGGCATCCGCTGCATCCGCGGCCTCCGCCGGTTGTGCGAACAGATTTCCCTGTGTGAAGAGATCGGACATGCCGGTCGTATCCGTTCTGCGCCCGGCCCGCCGCTGTCCCAGCGGACGGCGGGCGATCGGAACGGCGGCAGCGCTGCCGAAAAGCGATGCGGCCGGAGCCGGTGCAATGGATGCCGGCTCCGGTGGCGCCACGGATTGCGGAGCCGCGACCCGATTTTGCCTCCGGGCGGTCGGCGGCACGGTTTGCGCCTGCGGGATATGGTGTGGACGGAGATATTGCGTATATCGTTCGGTATCGAGGCGGGTTGCGAAATCATGTGCGAGGATTCCGCGCAGCCGCTCGGCGATCCGTTCCGGGCCTCCGTCGTAGTGCAGTACGAGAGCGGATTGTCCATAGAGACTTTTTTCATGCGAAACCGTCGTATGGATCGCGTGCTTGAAATCCCGGTGGTAGTCGTTCAGGTAAATTCCGTTGCCGATCTCGGACGAACTGACGAAGCGTTGCTCGTCGGGGGTAAGCTCCCGCTTTTCGCTCCATTTCTGAAGGACGATGAGATCGCTGGCCACTTCCGTGCCGGCATACTCCGTAAAGAGATTGTTCGGTAGCCGCACGGCCGAAACCAGCCGCGCATGCTCCATCAGATAGCGACGGACGGGTTCGTTGCCGGGAGCGTCCATGACGCCCGCCGAGGTGACGAACGCCAGAATACCGCCTTCGCGGAGCGTATCCAGACCCTTGATGAAGAAATAGTTGTGAACGGCCTTGAGCGCTTGCCGTCGAACCGGGTCGTCGCTCTTCCGAAAGGCAGCGTCGAAAATCCGGGTATCACCGAAGGGAATATTGGACGTTACCACGTCGAAATAACTGTCATAGGCCGATTCGATGGTTTGGAAACCGTCGATGACGACCTGCTCTCGTTCCCGGGCCAGTGCAGAGAGCACTTGTCCGGTCAGCAGGTCTTTCTCGAAAGAGAGGATTTCGACTTCGCCGTCGGCGGTCTCCCGGAACGACGAAGGGAAAATCCCGGCCCCGGCGCTGGGGTCGAGCAATCGCCGGGGAACGATGCCGGCATCCCGGAGCGTCTCGGCGAGCGCACGCACGATGGCCGGCGGTGTGTAGAATGCCGTCAGCGTAGAATTGCGCATGCTCTGCACGAGGTCTTTATACCGCTGTTCGCTGCCGGCGTAATGGCGCAGCAGTTCGTGCAGCTCCCTCACCTGCGGGAAGAGTTCCCGGTCTGTCTTTCATTGCGTGAGGTCGTCGTCCGCAGCGGCCGGCTGCAAGACGCATTTCAACGCTCCGAAGCCGCTGTACGCAGCCAGGGCATCTCGCTGCTGCGGGGTAAGTACCGTCGATGGAGCGAAAGCGATACGCAGGGCGGCGATGTTCGCCTCCAGATGTTTCCTTTTATTGTATGCCATGCAGTTCGATGTGAGTTTGGATGAGTCCGGTAAGTTCCAATAGAAGATTTTTATAGGACGGGCTGCTCTCGAAGTCGTCGGTCAGGTCGTACATCTCGAATGCCTCTTCGCAGACGGGAAGCAGTTTCAGGCAGAAAGCGGTGCGCTGCCGGGCTGCGACCTCCGGGAACCATTCTGACACGACCTCGAAGATCGCATCGTATTTCGAAAAACGCAGGTCTTGGTACAGAACGGCGTTCGAGAGTTCCAGAGCCTCGTAGACGCTGTTGCCGTTGCGAACGGCACGTTCATAGGTCTGCGCCGCATGGTCGCTCCGCTCGGCGATGAAGTGTTTGTCGGGAAGCAGTTCGAGATGGCTTTCGCGCAAATAAGCGGTAAGAGTTGCCGCGAAGTACGGCAACTCTTTCTCTTCTACGTGTCGTTTCATAATGGCTAACCGATTTTCATGCCTTTGGGTTGTGCGCCGGGAAGCGACGGAAGACGCCGGCGGACGCGCTGGCGCGGACGCGGGTTCTCCTCGCCCAGACGCGAACGGTAATTGCGGGCGTTGTTGCCGAACAGGGGCCGGCCCGTGTCGCTGTAACGAAGGTCGGTGCTGATCGTCTTGCCGCCGACTTTCATGCCGGGGATGAAGACGACCTCGTGGTTGGCCAGCTTCGCTTGGATGTCTGCACTTATCTTGACTCCGAAAACCGTATCGTGGATGCGCAGATGCGGATTATTGTCGTTGCGGAACACCACGTCTCCGCGGTTGGCGTCCACGCGTGCATGGCCCGAGATGACCCGACCGTCCTTGAGGTGGATGTCTTCGACGAAGATCTCCTTGCCGGAGCGCAGCGCCTCGATGTCGTCGCCGATCTCTTTGCCGTAGATTCGGGTGGGGAGCGTCAGCGCATCGACCGGAAGCGTCGTCAGGCGGTTCGTCGCCTCATGGACGCTGACATAACACTCGCACTCGCGGCCCGAGGTAAAATCTTTCATTTTCTTGGTGGAACCCAGATGCCCGTCGGTTTCAAGACGCTCGATCTCCTTGTCTGTGAAAAGCTCCTTATACGGCGATATTTTGTACTGCGGCTCGTCCAGACG
>ERZ507033.1037-NODE-1037-length-11385-cov-3.447749_pt1 | contig 11385 bp, 9 predicted proteins | sample MGYA00512874_ERZ507033 | MGnify/ENA metagenome assembly ERZ507033
CAAGTGGTCTCATAAGAGCTTTCTTGGAAAGTAATGCTGCTGTCTCAACAGATGTTGCTACACCTACACCTACCAGGAGAGGTGGGCATGCATTTAAACCATAAGTAGTCATAACATCCATTACGAATTTTGTAACTCCTTCATAGCCCTCTCCAGGCATAAGTACCATAGCTTTTCCCGGAAGTGTACATCCACCTCCTGCCATGTATGTGTAGATCTCGCATTTGTCACTGTTTGGCACGATATCCCAGAATACTGTAGGTGTTCCTTTTCCAACGTTCTTGCCTGTGTTGTACTCATCGAAAGTCTCAACACTGTTGTGACGAAGAGGAGCCTCAAATGTAGCTTTTACAACTGCCTCTTTTAAAAGTCCCTCAAGCTCATCAATAAGTGGGAATTTTGTTCCACATTTAACCCAGAACTGAAGTACTCCTGTATCCTGGCAGCTTGGGCGGTTAAGTTTTACCGCAAGCTCCTGATTTCTAAACATTGTATCATAGATTGTTTTTGAAAGAGGACTGTCCTCTTTGTCACGGAGTTCTGTCAGTTTTGCAATGACATCATCCGGTAATTTTTTTGCTATATGAGCGATAAAATTTGCCATATAGGTGGTAAGCTGTTCTACCTGTTTCTCGTTTGACATAGTTTTTCCTCCTAATATAAATCTTGTAAATAATTAAATATTAATTTATTGTTTACCCACTCCCATCCGTTCTTATGGGAAGAACGGATAGAAAATCGGCAGTAAGACCATACTTACAATGGTCGCCACTACTATAAGCGGAATACCGGCCTTTGCATAATCCTTGAAGGTGTATCCTCCGGCTGTAATGACCATTGTGTTGGCAGGCATACCGATAGGTGTGGCGTATGCACATGAACCACCGATAACACATGCCATAAGTACTGCACTCGGGTCAGCTCCAATCTCTGTGGCAATTGATACGCAGATCGGAACCATAAGTGCTGTGGTGGCGGTATTTGACATAAAGTTCGTAAGTACACAGCAAAGCATGAACACTACGAATGTGAGAACGTATGGTGATGGATTTTTGCCAAGTATACCGATAACCGCTGTTGCGATTTCTTCGCCTGCCCCGGTCTCCTGAAGCGCCGCTGCAAGTGAAAGAGTTCCACCAAATAAGAAAATGGTTTTCAAATCTATTGATTTAAGTGCGTTTTTCTCACTAATAACGCCTGTAATGATAAGGGCAAGTGCTCCGACACAGCCGATGACACAAAGCTTTATGCCAATCTTGTCCTCGAAAATCATTCCCAAAAGTGTAAGGATTAAGATAATCAATGACATCATCTGTTTCCATTTAGGCACGTTTGAAAAATCCTTCTGCTCATCATATGAGCTTTCCGTACTGCCCTGCTTTTCAGGCAGGAATTTGTATCCTATAAATGCAAAGTACAGAATACCTGCTATAAGTATCGGAAGTCCTACCTTTGCATACTCGAAAAATCCAAAGCTAAGTCCAATCTCTCCCATAGCTGATTGTGCTATGAGATTTCCCGGTGCACCGATGAGAGATAAATTTCCACCCATGGCTGCTGCAAAAACAAGTGGCATAAGAAGTCTCGATCTCGAGTATCCTGATTTTGCTGCAATTCCGATAACTACCGGAATGAGAACTGCTGCAGTTCCTGTGTTTGAAAGTACTCCGCTCATCAGTCCCACAATCACCATGATTGCTATGATAAGCTGCCTCTCTGTTTTGGCGAAGTGTGTGACCACTCCTCCAATTTTGTTTGCCATACCGGTTTCAAACAATGCTCCTCCGACGATAAACATCGCTACGAAAAGAATTACATTGCTGTCAATAAATCCTGAAAAGGCTGTTTTCCAATCCAGTACTCCTGTGATAACGAGACCGACGCATACTATCATGGATGTAACCCCAAGCGGAATCTTTTCCCACACGAACATCACAACGGCAAACAATAAGAATAAAAGTGTTATTGTTGCTGGACTCATATCATTTTCCTCCTCCGTTTATTATTTGATATTTGATATTGTATCCAATTTCTAAGTTTAAGATATAACAAAAAACCGAAATCGTCAATACCTTTTTGACAATTTCGGCAATTTATATATATTCCACCTATTCAATTTGTGCATCTATTACAAGTAATGTGTTAAATTAATAACTTACATCTACACATAATATGTCAGCATATCATCACGACTACGCATGATATGCTCATACATCCTCCGCTGTGCAAGCTGCACATCATGAGCCTTGATTGCTTCGTATATAGCCTCATGCTCCTTTATAGAAATGCCCGCATATTCCTCCTCTGTGACCATGCTGCCCATTGAAAGTCCGTTCCACAGTTCTGCGATCATATTTTGCATCTTTTTGTTGCCGGATGCTGCCCAGATTTCACTATGAAACTCACGGTTTAAATCCGCATATCTGCTATAATCTCCGGAAGCGGTCATCTCCCTTGCATCCAGGTATGACTGCTCTATCTTGCTGATATCGATATCAGGTGAAGCAGCAAAACCTGCACATGCGCTCTCGAGTATGCCTCTAAGCTGATAGTGCTCCCTTATGTACGTCTCTGTAATTCCAAGTACTATTGCTCCCTTATTCGGTCTTAGCTTGATAAGTCCGTCATGCGCTAATATCTGAAAAGCCTCACGCACGGGAGTTATAGATACATTAAGCTGCTGCGCTACATTTTCCAGTGTAAGATTTTCTCCCTCTTTTAGCTGTTTTGACAAAATTGCCTTGCGCAGCTCCGATGCTACACGCTCCTTCGCTGACGGAATCTTTATCGGTTTAAGTCCTATCATAATTACTTTTTCCTCTTGTTATCTTTTAATTTTATATGCTTCCGAATCATCTGTCATTATTCAGTATAAAATAAGTCACCAATTACCTGCTGCTTTCTTCCCTCTCTGCTATAACAGCCTCACAAAGACTTCCAAAATATTCTCCCAAAAGTTCTCTGACAATATTTATATCCTTATCCGAATATGCCTCTGCTATTTTCGATAACAGCTCAAGTCTTCGCGCATTTTCCCTGCCTGCTGCCGTCTCTTCAACCGCAAACCTGATATAGCACCAAAGACCATTTTCAAGAATATGTGTAAAATACTCGTTATGACTATTGGATATAATTGTCTCATGAAACTGCAGCTCTGCAGACAATTTTTCATTTATAGCAGATGGCTCATATACGCAATTGGGCTGCTCACTGTTATCACTGACCGCTTTATCCCACAAACATATACCAGACTGCAGCATGCCCTTTAACAGTTTTATCTCCAAATCTGAAAGCAGCTCATAGATTTCCGTTATCACCTCGTCCGAAAAATCAGCCACCACCACATGCCTTGTTGCCAGTCTCTTTGCCAATCCCTGCGACTCAAGTATCTGCAATGCCTCCCTGATTGGTATTCTCGAATAACCGAGACTATCCGCAAGCTCTTCCTGTCGCAATGGCACTCCTGATGACATACGTCCTGATAAAATTTCATTCTGAATAGCTTCCGCTATATAATCACATACTCTTTTATTTCTCATAATATATTATTATATCTGATTTTGGATACAATTTCCAGTCAAACTTATTACACCGATTTATCCTAATCTCTCACATCCGCATAATCCAGATCAAACCCTATCCACACCTTAGTTCCTTTTCCAATCTCTGACTCCATGCGGATTGTATGCCCCAGCTTGTCTGCCATCTGCCTGCACAGATAAAGCCCAATTCCTGTAGCCTTCTTATCGGCATGACCATTGTAGCCTGTGTAGCCCTTTTCAAAAACGCGTGGCAGATCTTCGGCTTTGATTCCTATTCCGGTATCCTTTATTGTAATAAAAAACCGGTCTTTTTCCTCTGCAGTTTCTATTGTAACAACCCCATGCGGTGTATATTTTATGGCATTTGAAAGTATCTGTTCCAGCATAAATGCAAGCCATTTTCCGTCAGTATATACCTCCTGCCCGGTTCCTGAATAATTTATCCCAATATGCCTTCGTATCATAATTTTTGCATATTTTTTAATGGTATCACGTATGACACCATCCACACTGACTTTTTCAAGCACAAAATCATTTTCGGTGCTGCTCACACGCTGATACTGCAAAGCCATACCGACATATTCCTCTATGCGGAACAATTCGTCCTCAAATGAAGCCACATTATCTGACAGCTCTGTGAGTACAGCCTGTTGTTTCAAAGCAGCATTTAATCCGGCAGCACCGATATTCCCACCGGTCATATCGCCTATATGGCACTGACTCTGTTCATCATCACATATAAGTTGCCCAAGCGCCTCCCGCTCTGCCTCAAGCAGTAGTTTCATAGCCGATATCGGGGTCTTTATCTGGTGCACCCACATAGAGTAATAATCTCTCATCTGTGATTGTCTGATTGCAGCACTGCTTTCTGACTCACTTCTTGCAATACTTTGATTTTCCAGCAGCCGATGATAAAGTATCTCCACATCATCTGTTGCTTCCGGAAGCTGTGCCTGTTCCTCAACCGGACGCTTTAAAGCATTGCTTAGAGCTTTTACCTTGCTGCTATATCTGAAAAATCCAACCAAAACTGTTATCAGAAGAAGTATTGCATCAAGCACTGCCGCATACACCAGATCCTGTTTGCGCGCACCAATCAGGTACATGTAAAGCAAATGGATACATGACATTGTGACTATCATCAGAATCCATATATAGTTTTGTTTTATAAAATTTGTCAGATGCGGTTTGTTTTGTATTTTTGCCATGACCTCTCACCCCAGCCTGTACCCAAGCCCCTTTTTTGTGACAATAAAGCTCTCAAGCCCTATAGAATCCAGCTTTTTACGCAGCCTGTTGACATTCACCGAAAGTGTATTCTCGTCCACATACGCATCACTCTCCCACAGCTTTTCCATTAGAAGGCTGCGTGATACAATCCTTTCTTTGTTGTCAAAAAGTGTCTGCAATATTTTGAGCTCATTCTTTGTAAGCTCGAGCCTTTTGTCGTCATAGGTTATGGTGGCATCAGATATATTGAGCATGGCGCCATTATGCTCCAAAACACTGTTGTTTGCGCCAAAATCATAGCAGCGCCTGATGATAGCCTGTATCTTTACAGTCAGCACATCGAGGTCAAACGGCTTTGCTATAAAGTCATCAGCCCCCATACTGACTGCCATCACTATATTCATATTATCAGCAGCGGATGACAGGAAAACCACAGGAACCTTTGATACCCTTCTGATTTCCGTACACCAGTGATACCCATTGTAAAACGGCAGACCGATATCCATAAGCACAAGATGCGGATCAAATGATGCAAATTCTGACATTACAGCATCAAATTTCTGCACCACATGCACATCATAATCCCATTTTTCCAAATGTCTTCTGACAAGCTTTGCTATGGTCTCGTCATCCTCAACCAAAAATATTCTATACATTATTTTCCGCTTTCTTCCATGATAATCTCAGCCGCATCGATGATGAGCTGTGATGCCTTCATACGAAGTAAATCCGGCTTGAGCTGTGCCTTTGGAAGCACCTGCTTTACAACGTCAACAGGCTGACCATACTTCTGTGAAATAAGCTCATACTGCTCATCCATCTCCTCGTCAGATACAGTTATATTTTCCACTCTGATGATTTCATCGAGAACAGCCTCAAGCTTTACCTGCTTCTGTGCAACCGGCTTGAGTTCATCCTTTAAGCTATCCATAGTCTTGCCTGTCATCTGAAGATACTGCTCCATAGCCACACCCTGCTGTGCAAATGATGCTGCCATCTGCTGAAGCTGCATATTTACCGCTGTCTCTACTGCCTGTGGCGAAACAAGGCATGAGCTGCTTTCAAGAATCTGGTCATAGAGCTTTTCTCTTGCCGCATCAGCCTTTCTTGCCTCTACCTGGTACTCAAGATACTCGTTGATATATTTCTTTAAATCCTCCACTGACTGTACCTCTGGGAAATTGAGAGATGCTGCAAACTCATCGTTCAGCTCTGCTTCCTTCTCATTGTAAATCTCGTGCAGCTTAACCTTGAAAACAACCGCTTTGCCTGCAAGCTCCGGCGCATGATACTGCTCAGGGAATGAGAGATTGATGTCTCTGTCCTCACCGATTTCCATGCCTACAAGCTGCTCCTCAAAGCCCGGAATAAAAGAGCCTGAACCGATTCCCAGAGGATATTTCTCAGCATTTCCGCCCTCAAACGCAACTCCGTCCTTAAAGCCCTCGTAGTCGATTACTGCCGTGTCGCCCATCGCTAACGGGCCTGTTTTCTGCTCTCTGACAGGATTTCCCGAAAGAAGTGTCGCTATCTGTGAATTAACATCCTCCTCTGTATACGCAATATAAGGGATGTTTGCCTTTAATCCTTTGTAATTTCCTAATACGATGTCCATGATTATACCTTTCTTTTATGCGTATTTATATCTGCTTAACAAAGCTGTTATATGCAAATAGTATACACTAGTTACCAAATAAAGCCAATAAAAACTAATTGCCTGCTTTAAAAAGGATTGTAAGGCTGTGATACGTGAAAATGGTTCTAATCTTACGCAATCAGGCTATTAATAGCCTTCAATTCATACAATGTAAATGGATCAATATCTATACAATCACTTTCATCCATTTTTCCGGAAATATCCCATGCAAGCGTTCCATTCATTACCGTACATGTATTTTTAAAATTTTCAATATTTCTCAAAGGCTCAAAAATTGAAGATTTAAGATCCTGTGTTGTATCATAATCAACTATTTTACCATCATCAAAGAAAACCTGTACATGATAATTATCTAAAGGTATTACCTGTACAACTGTAGGAAAATATTCATTCATATATTTCACCTCTCATTATATAAGTGGATTAATTTTGTTCAATGGTTTCATGTCCTTGGCCAATTCCCAATTCTGCATTAATTCATCCTGATGAATCGTACACCAGGCCAATATCAATCGTAATTGTTTATTCGGCAAAGAGCCTCTTATTACTTGTATATTATTAATATCTACTAATGCTTTTTGTCCATTATATTCTGCATGGAAATGTGGTGGCATATGATCATTATAATACATGGTAACACGTATTCCGTAAAACAATGATATTTCTGGCACTGCTCTCACTCCTGTTCATTTTTGTAAATTTCAGTTTCTTATGCTTGTATTATAATATAGATTATGTCTATTCAGCAACCTGTTTTTTGATTCTGACAAAACAGATATAGATATCAGTGTAGCAGCAGTCATCTTATACTCATTTCTTCACAATATACAAAAGAAATAACCATCAAATTTCAACGCAAATGCTTTAAGGGTAAAGTTGTTAGGGTAGATGGTTTTCGTCCAGAATTTAAGGCTATATATAAGGAATTTCAGCATAGAATTGATTCTGTGAAGGACGGGGATGGTTATACGGATGACTGTTTTAGTTCCCTTCCGTTATCCTACTGTTGTGCTACCTGTTCCATTACAAATTCCACATCTATATTGTTCTTATCTTTATGCGCTGTATAAGTACGATATAAAGAATCTGGAATATAGGAAGATTTACATACTTCACAATGATATGATGTCAACAAGTTCCGTTTGTTCTTCCCATTTTCCAAATAATTAACAATTAATGATTCCTTTTTAGTTCCAATTTTGCATACAGGACACAGTTTTATATCATTCTTTGGAATTACTTTTATTACTGGTTTCTTTTTTATAGTAATAAGCCCACATACCTGTAGTTATACAAGTACATGGACTTATTCAGATGTTTAAAATATTCAATTGGCAATATCAGGCATTTACTGTGTGAAATTCCCTATTATACATTGTTAGATATATGTCATACTCCATTTTCGCGTGAAATTATGTAAAAATACGGTAAGATACGTGAAATCAGTATTTCCTGCAAATCCCCTAAATATGCTCAAAATCCGGTGTTCCATACAGGTCGAACGGAGTTGACTGGTAGACATAGTAATTCAGCCAGTTTGTATACAGGTTGTTCGCATGTGCTCTCCACATAAGGAGCGGTCTGTTTTCCGGGTTGTTGTCTTTGTAATAATTCTCCGGGATTTCGATGGGCAGGTTTTTGCTGACATCACGTTTGTACTCACCGTCAAGAGTCACACGATCATATTCCGGATGTCCCATTACAAAGATCTTGCGGCCACCGTCTGCCATTGCAAGGAAAAGCCCTGCTTCATCGGATTCAGCAAGCACTGTCAGCTCTTTACAGTTATGGATATCCTCGATGGGAACTTCCGTATGTCTGGAATGAGGTGCAAGGAACATATCGTCGAATCCGCGTACCAGCGGAATCTTACGGTTCATCACTTTATGCCAGAAAAGACCGAACATCTTCTTATCAAGTTTGCGTTTTTTCAGTCCATAGTGGTGGTAAAGTCCTGCCTGTGCAGCCCAGCACAGATAAATGGTGGAGGTAACATGGGTGTTTGTCCAGTCCATGATCTTTACCAGTTCCTTCCAGTAGTCTACCTCTTCGAATTCCATCTGCTCTACAGGAGCACCTGTGATGATCATTCCATCATATTTGTTATTTTTCAGTTCCGGAAATGTCTGATAAAATTTATTCAAATGACTCACAGATGTATTCTTCGCTTCATGGCTCTGTACTGCCATAAAGGTGACATCTACCTGCAGCGGTGTGTTGGAAAGGGAACGCAGAAGCTGAAGCTCTGTCTCCTCTTTCAGAGGCATCAGGTTCAGAATGAGGATCTGAATGGGGCGGATATCCTGATGGGATGCACGTGACTCATCCATCACGAAAATATTTTCTTTTTCCAGAATCTCTTTTACGGGCAGATCGCTCTGTATTTTAATTGGCATTATCTTATCTCCTGTTCTTATTATTTTATTGTTGTGCCATCTTCAGGAAATCTTCTTCAGAAAGGATCGGAATTCCCAGTTCTTTGGCTTTTTTATTCTTTGAAGAATTGGAAGTTGTGTCATTATTGATCAGGTAGTTCGTCTTCGAGGTTACTGATCCGGTCACCTTGCCTCCCAGAGACTCAATAAATTCCTTTGCCTGTGCTCTGTTTGCAAAGTGCTCCACACTTCCTGTGATAACGAAATTCATGTTCCGGAAAATCTGCTCACCTGTCTTTTCTTCTTTCTTAACAGTCAGATGGCTCATCAGATGATCCAGTTTTCTGTTATTATCCTCGTTTGAAAAATAATCAGTCAGACTTCCGGCAATTACCGGTCCGATGGTATCAATAGAGCTGATCTCCTCTTTATCTGCATGGCGGATCTTCTCCAGATCATCATCAAAATGCCTGCAGATCACTTTTGCATTGGCAAGACCGATATTGGCGATTCCAAGGCTGTAGATCACCTTCGCAAGAGTAGTCTCCTTAGCTTTATCAAGGCTGGTCATCAGGTTCTCAAAGGATTTCTCCCCGAATCCGTCCATCTCCACGATCTCATCACGATGCTTTCCAATCTCAAAAATATCTCCGAAATCATGAATAAAGCCTCTTGCAATGAATTTCTCCAGTGTTGCCTCCGACAGGCCATCGATATTCATCGCATCTCGACTGACAAATAATGTAAACCCTTTAATTGCCTTTGCCGGACATTCCGGATTCCTGCAATATAAGGCTTCCACATCATTCACCTTTTCGATCACAGTTTTTCCTCCGCATGCCGGGCAGATGGAAGGAATATCTTTTACACCGCTTTTCGTGAGATTTTCGCCAATCTGTGGAATGATCATATTGGCTTTGTAAACTCTGATCCGATCACCAATGCCAAGTTCCAATTTTCGCATAATGCTGATATTATGCACACTTGCCCGACTCACTGTAGATCCTTCCAGCTCCACCGGCGTGAAAATTGCCACCGGATTGATCAGACCGGTTCTAGACGGGCTCCATTCGATTTGCTCAAGTGTAGTCTCCACCATCTCATCTGCCCATTTAAACGCAAAAGCATTCCGTGGAAATTTGGCTGTTCTTCCCAGGGACTCACCATAGGCAATATCATCATACAGCGCCACCAGTCCATCCGATGGAAAATCGTTTTGTTCAATCCGTGTTGCAAAATATTCCATCGCATCATCCAGTTCAGCTCCTGTCACCACACGATACTCCACCACTTCAAACCCCTGATCTTTCAACCATTCCATCTGTTTTTGTCTGGAATTTTCAAAATCTACTCCATCTGCTTTTACCAACGAAAATGCATAAAAACGTACATGCCGTTTTGCTGTGATCTCATTGTTTAACTGGCGTACCGAACCGCTGCATAGATTTCTTGGATTCTTATATTTTGCATCCACATCCTCAATTTGACTGTTGATTTTTTCAAACTCAGAATATGTTATAATTGCCTCTCCGCGAAGAGTCAGTTCTCCCTGATATGGAATCTTAAGCGGTACATTTTTAAATACTTTCGCATTGTTTGTAATGACCTCACCGATCACTCCGTTTCCTCTGGTGACTGCCTTCACAAGTTCTCCGTTCTGATAGGTCAGAACAACAGTAAGTCCATCCAGTTTCCAGGAGATTAATGCTTTTTGTCCGCCTAGAAATTCCTTCAGTCTTTCTACATCTTTCGTTTTGTCCAGAGAAAGCATTGGACGCTCATGACGTTCTTTCGGGAGCTCACTGAGTACTTCATATCCAACATTTACCGTCGGACTGTTTGCCATTCTCGTACCAAGCTTCTCTTCCAACTCCTGCAGTTCATCATAGAGCTTGTCATACTCGTAGTTGCTCATGATCTCTGTATTTTTCTGCTCATAAGAACGTCTCGCTCTGTTCAGAAGTTCCACCAGTTCTCGCATGTGATTCATTTCTTTCTGCTCATCCATCATCGCTTCTTCCCTTTCCCCTGTCTCGTTCTATTATCTTGTGTTGCTGCCCACTGTTCCTGATATTTTCCACCGGGCAATGCAGAAGAATCTTTCAGCTGATCATATAATTCGTTCAATTCCTGATCTGTTAGTTTTCTGTACTGTCCATCCTTCAATCCATCCAGTGTAATGTTCATCACACGAACGCGTAAAAGATCCTTCACTTCATATCCGAGAGCTTCACACATTCTGCGGATCTGGCGGTTCAGCCCTTGAGTCAGGATAATGGAAAATGTATACTTTCCAATCTTTTTTACAGTACACGGACGGGTCACAGTATCAAGGATCGGAACTCCTGCTGCCATCTTCTTCAGGAAATCTTCTGTGATTTCTTTATCTACAGTTACTTTATACTCTTTCTCATGTTTATTGGCTGCACGCATCATTTTGTTGATGATATCACCATTATTTGTCATCAACAACAGTCCATGAGAATCCTTATCGAGTCGTCCGATATAAGTCACACGCACCGGATAATTCAGGAAACGCACGATGCTGTCCCTTTCTCTGCGTTCTTCTGTACAGACAATC
>ERZ507033.1042-NODE-1042-length-11364-cov-6.306305_pt1 | contig 11364 bp, 10 predicted proteins | sample MGYA00512874_ERZ507033 | MGnify/ENA metagenome assembly ERZ507033
TGCCGTGGCCGACAAGCTGTAAGCAAATTTCGGGAGGCCCTGCCATCGGCAGGGCCTCCCGCTTGGCTCTCCCTCTGGGAGAGCTGTCACCGAAGGTGACTGAGAGGGCCGCCTCTTGTTTATTTTTCCCTACCCGCCGCCGTTTTTCTTGTGCGGTTCGCCGGATTTCATTCTTTCCTTGCCTTATTCTCCCATTTATGGTATAAAAGAACTATCAAGAGAGAGAAAAGGAGCGACCCCATGAAACATTTCAAACGCGCGGCGGCGCTGATGCTGACCCTGTGCGCCCTGCTGGCGCTGACGGCCTGCGGTAGCCTGCAAGACAAGGTGGAATCCAAGCTGTGGGAAACCGCCGCCCCCGCCCTGGTCCAGGGCAACATGGACCTGCTGTACAAGGGCGCCTGCGACGAGACGTATCTGAAGCTGGTCAACAGTACGGCGGAGGACTGCGCCTCCTACTATGACGAGAACATGACCCTCCAGGCCCAGGCCTTCATGAACGTTTTTGACGTCAACGACCTGGACGGCACGCAGACCGACCGCTTTGCCGACATCATGAAGCAGGTCTATGCCCAGGCGGAGTATACCGTGGGCGCAGTGAGCCAGGTGGACGACACCCACTTCCTGGTGGATGTCACCGTCACCCCCCTGGACTTCCCCAAGCAGGTCAACGGCGCGCTGTATACCGGCCTGATGACCTTCGTCAATGCATACGGCGACGTGACCGATGAGCAGCTGAACGCCATGACCGACGAGGAATACGCCAAGTACGAGGCGGCCTGGGCCTCCGGCATCCACAACGGCTGCCGCATTGCCCTGAATAACGGACTGAACACCCTGGAGCCCGTCACCGTCCAGATGGCCGTCAGCAAAGCCGACGACGGCAAGTGGTCCATTGACGACGATTCCATCGTCAAGTTTGACCAGGCGCTGATGTTCTACCCCGAGAGCTTCGAATAAGCCCGCATTCATACGGTAATACCCGGCAGAGCGCTGCTCTGCCGGGTATTTTTGACAGCCTGTGAATTACTGGGTATTTGCCTTCTGCGCGAAGCTGTTATCCACCAGCTGGTCGAAGTCCACCCACTGGTCCGCCGCCAGCTCCCCGGCCTGGGTCATAACGGTCTCCAGCCGCTCCAGGGCCTGCCGCTCCATCACCGGGGTGCGGTTCCAGGCATCGATCTCCCGGTGCCGGGCGCACACACGCTCCAGAATATCCAGGTCCGTGTCCGGGAACTGATCGCAGATGGCCTCGGCCACCTGCCGGTCTGTGTGCTCCGCCACCCACTGCTGGGCCCGGGCAATGGCATTGACAAAGCCCTGGACCGTCTCCGGGTTGGCGTCCACATAGCTGCGGGCGGCGAAATACGCGGTGTACGGGATCTCGCCGCTCTCCTGGCCGATAGAGCACAGAATATACCCCTTTCCGGCCTGCTCCACCTCCGTGGCGGTGGGCTCAAACAGGGTCACATAGTCCCCGTTGCCGCCGGTAAAGGCTCCGGCCATCATATTGAACTGCACCGAGGTGTCCACCACGGCGTCCCGCTGGGGCTCCACGCCGTTCTGCCGCAGCACATATTCCAGCGTCATCTCCGGCACACCGCCGGCCCGGCCGCCGATGATGGTTTTGCCCCGGACCTGGTCCCAGGAGAAGGGCCCCGGCGTCCGGCCCACCAGGAACGAGCCGTCCCGCTTGGTCAGCTGGGCAAGGATCACGGGATGGTCCTCCTTGCCCTGATTCATCACATAGATGGCGGCCTCCGGGCCCGCCAGGCCCATATCCGCCTGGCCGGACACCACGGCGGTCATGACCTTATCGGCGCCGCCGCCGTTGGTCAGCTCCACGTCCAGCCCCTCCTCCCGGAAGAAGCCCTGGCTCATGGCCACATACTGCGGCGCGTAGAACACCGAGTGGGTGACCTCGCTGAGCCGGACGGACGTCAGCGTCCGCTTCCCGGCGCAGCCCGGCAGCAGCAGAAGCAGCGCCAGGCACAGACACCCTGCAATACAGATTTTTTTCATGCTTTGACCCCCCAATAATGTTGCAGCAGCTTCTCGGCCCCCAGCACCAGCCGGTACATCACCACCGCCGCCGCGGCCAGGATCAACACGCTGGTCATCACCAGGTCCATGTTGAACACCTGAGAGCCGTAAACGATGAGATAGCCCAGGCCCGCCCGGGACACGAGAAATTCCCCCATAATGACCCCCACCCACGACAGGCCCACGTTGACCTTCAGGGTGTTGAACAGGGTGGGAAAGCTGGCGGGGAACACCAGCATCCACAGAATCTGGCCCCGGGTGGCCCCCAGGGACCGCATGAGCCGCAGCTTTTCGCCGTCGGTTCCCAGAAAGCCCTGGTACATGCTGAGGATGGTGACGATCAGGGAGATGGCCAGGGTCATCACAATGATGGACCCCATTCCCGCCCCCATCCATACGATGAAAATCGGCCCCAGGGCCGTTTTCGGCAGGGCGTTGAGCACCACCAGATACGGGTTCAGCACCCGGGCCACCCCGTCCCACCACCACATGCAGATGGCCACGGCGGTGCCCAGCAGCGTCCCGGCCAGAAAGCCCACCACCGTCTCCAGGCACGAGGTGCCGATGTGCCGCAGCAGCTCTCCGCCCCGGCACAGGGATAAGAACGTGCCCCACATGCGGCTGGGACTGCTGACCAGAAAGCCGTCGGACAGTCCTGTGGACGTGGTCAGCTGCCACAGGCCGAACAGGGCCAGCAGCAGCCCCACCTGCCACAGCAGCACCCGGCGGCGTTTTTTCCGCCGGGCCAGCAGCCATGCCTCCCGCCGGGGCAAGGGTTTATCCGTCATGCAGCTCCAGCTCCTTCCATATGGCATTGAAAAACGTGTGAAATTCCGGGGTATCCCGCCGCTCCATAGGCGGCAGCCCCCGCAGCGGCCCCATATCGTGAACGGCCTTTACCCTGGCTGGCCGCCGGGTCAGCACCGCCACCCGGTCCGACATGCTGATGGCCTCGCTGATGTCGTGGGTCACCAGCAGGGCGGTTTTCCCCTCCTGCCGGATGATCCGGTAAATATCCGCCGACACCGACAGCCGCGTCTGATAATCCAGGGCGGAAAACGGCTCATCCAGCAGCAATATCCGGGGGTCCGGGGCCAGGGTCCGGATCAGGGCACACCGCTGGCGCATACCGCCGGACAGCTGCCCGGGCCGCTTATTCCCAAAGGCCGCCAGGCCGTACCGGTCCAGCAGACCCCGGACCCGCTGCCGGTTCTCCGGCGTGTTCTCCCCCCGGACGGCCAGCCCCAGGGTCACATTGTCCCAGATGCTCCGCCAGGGGAACAGCTGATCCTGCTGGGGCATGAAGCCCACCCGGGGCGACGGGCCCCGGACGGCCTCGCCGTCCACGGCGATCTCTCCGCCGGTCAGGGGCTCCAGCCCCGCCAGGGCGGACAGCAGCGTGGATTTGCCGCAGCCGGAGGGGCCCACGATGCTGCAAAACTCCCCCTCCTCCACGTCCAGGGACACGTCCCGCAGGGCCTCCACCTCCCCGTCCGGTGCCTGGTACACAAAGGCGGCGTGCAGGAGATGTATCATCATTTCCGTGTGTTCCTCCTCTGATACGATAGGAGAGCGAACGATTCCCTCTCCGCCATCATCCTATGCGCCCCGGTATCCGGAGGTGAGAACGCCCCCGTTTTCCGAAGGGCCTCTCCCCTGCGCAAAAACGCGAAAAAAAAGGGGCCGACTTGGTCGGCCCCTTTGAACTTGTCAAAAAAGCAGGATTGCCTCCGCTTTCGGAAAGGAAGATAGTTACGAAAGAAACCCATCAGGGGTGTCTTTCGTTTTCAATCACCGCATTTTCAGAACTTTTATGAAAGTTTTGAAAATGTCCCCCCAGCTTGTCAAAAAGGATTTTTGACAAGCTGGGGGGCCGACCAAGTCGGCCCCCCTTTGAAAAATGCGCAAAATGCACAATATATCATTCAATAGAGATAATATAGTAATATACAGGCTGTCCGCCGGGCAGCAGGGACACCTCAGCCTCCGGGCAGGCGTCTATAAATCGCTGCTCCGCGTGCTGGGCGTCGGCCTCGCTGATGCCGTCGCCATAGAACACGGTGATAAACTCCGCGCCCTTTTCGGCGGCCAGGGCCGCCAGCTTATCCAGCAGCCCGTCCAGCTCCCGCTCCGTGCCGAACAGCTTCCCGTCCGTCAGAGCCAGATAGTCGCCGGCATTGATGGCGAAGCCGTCGAAGTCGGAGTTCCGGGCGGCATAGGTGACCTGGGCGGTGGTGACGTTGGCGGCAGCCTCCGTCATAGCCGCCAGGATGGCCTGAGGGTCCGGCTCCTCCGGGTCCACCGCCATCATGGCGGAGATCCCCTGGGGCACGGTGGCGGTGGGCACCACGATGACCTGCTTTTCCGTCAGACCCACGCACTGCTGGGCAGCCATGACAATGTTCTTGTTGTTGGGCAGCACAAACACCACCTCGCTGGGGGTATGGTTTACCTCCTGCAAAATAGCCTGGGTGGAGGGATTCATGGTCTGCCCGCCGGATACGATGCGGTCCACGCCCAGATCCCGGAAGGTGGCAGCCAGCCCGTCGCCGGCGCACACGGCCAGAAAGCCGTACCGCTTCTCCGGAGCGGCCACGGCATTTTCCGCCGACTCCAGCTCCTCCTCAATGGCGTCCAGGTCGTCGGTGCTCTGGGCCTTCTTGCCGGCTGCCAGCTCCTCCGCCTGGGTGCGCATGTTTTCGATCTTGGCCAGCTCCAGGGTGCCGTACTTGGCAGCCTCCGTCAGAGCCTCGCCCGGGGTGTCGGTGTGGACATGGACCTTGAAGGCCTCGTCGTCCTCGCCGATGACCAGGCTGTCGCCGATGCTGTCCAGATAGGCCCGATAGGGGCCGATGTCCACGCCGTCGCGCTTGCGGACGATAAACACGGTGTCGTATGTGAAGGTGATGTCCTCCAGGCTCAGGGCGCCGAAATCCGCCTTGTCCTGGTCCTTTTCGCCGTCCTCCTCCACCTGGGGCAGAGCCTCGCCCCGCAGAGCCCGCAGCATGCCGTCCAGAATGATGAGGTAGCCCTTGCCTCCCGCGTCCACCACACCGGCCTTTTTCAGCACCGGGTTCATGTCGATGGTCTGGGCCAGCGTCTCATACCCGGCGGCAATGGCCTGCTCCATCACATATTCGGCGCTGGGGTTTTCCTGAGCGGCCTCCACCGCCCGGGCGGCGGCCAGACGGGACACCGTCAGCACCGTACCCTCGGCGGGCTTCATCACCGCGCCATAGGCGGTGGTGACGCCCTCGGCCATGGCGGCGGCCAGCTGCGCGCCATCCATGTCGGTCAGGCCCTTCACGGACTTGGACAGGCCCCGGAACAACAGGGAGAGGATCACGCCGGAGTTTCCCCGGGCGCCCCGCAGCAGGGCGCCTGCGGTGATTTTGGCGGCCTCGCCCACTGTGGCGGGCTCGGACTTTTTCAGCTCGTTGACGGCGGTCTGGATGGTCAGGCTCATGTTGGTGCCGGTATCGCCGTCGGGTACCGGAAACACGTTCAGATCGTTGATGGCCTGCTTCTGCTGGGTGACACAGGCAGCGCCGAAGGTGATCATCTGTTTGAAGGCGCTGCCGCTGATTCTATCTGTCATCTTTTCGTTTCTCCTTTGACCGGCAGCTTACACGGTAACGGAGTCCACGCACACATTGACCTCGCGGACCTCCACGCCGGTATTTTTGGTGACCACATACTTGACCTCGCTCATAATGGAGCGGCAGACCGTGGCAATATTGACTCCGTTTTCCACAACGATGTGCAGCTCGATGGAAACGGTGCCGTCCTCGTTATAGGTGACCTTCACGCCCTTGCTCATGGCTTCCCGCCGCAGCAGGTGCACCAGGCCGTCGGTCATACTGCGGTAGGCCATGCCCTTGACGCCGAAGCAGTTGGTGGCTGCCGCGCCGGTGATGGTGGTGAATACCGCGCTGCTGATGGTAATCTCGCCCTGATCGGTTCGGACCTTAATCATAGCTAACTTCCTTTCTATAGGCTGCCGCGGGAAAAGCGGCATAAGGACATAATATAGTTGATTATATACCATTTGACCGCCAATAACAAGAAGAATATTTTAAACAAATCCGCCGATTTCCGTAACATATTTTTAACATTTCACTGCGTATAGCCCAGTCCGCCCTGAAAATACGCCGTCCCTGCTATTTCCCGACAGGTTTTCTCCCTGTCCCCGGCTACAATGGGGGAAAAGGAGGGCTTGTCCATGAAATTTCTGCCTCTGCCCCGGGAGAAACGGCGGCTGCTTGACCCCCTGGGCCGGACGGCCCTGACGTGCCTGCTGACAGCAGGCAGCTTCGGCGGCCTGTGCGCCCCGCTGCCCCTGGCTCTGACGGCGGCGGCAGGCCCGGGCCTGCCGGGGCTTTGCTGCGTGCTGGGCTGCGGTGCGGGGGCCTTTTTGTTTCTGCCGTTTCAGGCAGGCCTGCGCCAGCTGGCGGCGTCCATTCTCATCTTTTCCGGCAGCATCGCCTTTTATGATACCAGGCTGTTTGCCCGCCGGGCCTTCCGGCCCGGTCTGGCGGCGGCGCTGCTGCTGCTGGTGCAGTCGGCGTATCTCATCGCCCGGCCGGCCCAGCTGTGGGGCCTGTGCGGATTCTGCATGGCTGCGGCCGCCGCGGTCACGGATCTGCTGCTGCGCCGCCGGGACCGTCTGCCCCTGCTGCTGGCGGTGGGCGTGTGTCTGGCGGCAGGCCGGGTAAGCCTGAGCGGCGTGTCGCCGGGCATGTGTCTGGCGGCCGCTCTGCTCATCCGCAGCGTCCGGGAGCTGGAGCCGGTCCGGGCAGCCGCCTGGGGCGCGGCAGTGGGGCTGTGTATGGGCCTTCTGGGGGATGCGCCGGACCCTGCGCCTATGGCGGTGCTGTCCCTGTCCTGCGCCGCCCTGTCCCGGGTCCGTCCCGCCCCTGTCCCGGTGCGCATCGGGACATTCTGCGCCGTGGGCGCGGGCTGCGTTCTGCTTCTGGGAATGGAGGAGCCGCTGTATCGCGTGATCGAGCTGGCCTCGGGCGGAATGTTGTCCCTTCTGCCCTTGCCCCGGCTGACTCCGCCGGCGGAAAAAAAGGAGCCCCAGCCGGAAAAGCGGCCCCTGCAGGACCGCTTCGCCAAGCCTGCCGCCGCCCTGCGGGATCTGTACGACAGCTTTTTCCGGGGCACCGCCCCGGAAAAGCCGGAAAATCCCTCTGTGTTGTTTGACCGGGCGGCGGAGCAGGTGTGCCGCCGGTGTATTCTGCGGGATACCTGCTGGCGGCAGAATTACGGCGCCACCTACAACGCCTTCAATGACGCCTGTCCCCAGCTGCTGCGGCGGGGTCAGGCGCTGCCCGGGGATTTTCCCCTGTATTTCACCTCCCGCTGCGTCCATCTGACGGAATTTGTGGAGGCGGTGAATCTGGAGCTGCGGTCCTATCTGCTGCGGCAGCAGTATCACCGGCGGCTGTCAGAGGTCCGGGACCAGGCCCGGGAGCAGTATGCCCAGCTGGGGGACCTGCTGGCCAGTGCCGGTCCCGCCGTCCCCGCCAGCGCCCAGGCCATGGGCTATCGGGTGGCGTCGTCCCTGCGGCCCCGGGAGGGGCAGAATGTCTGCGGCGATCAGCTGGATTCCTTCGAGGTAGGCGGCGCCGTGTATCTGCTGCTGTCCGACGGCATGGGCAGCGGCGAGGCCGCCCACCGGGAGGCCGCCATGACCGTCCGGCTGCTGCGGCAGTTTCTGGAGGCGGGCATTGAGCCGGGTCCGGCGCTGAAAACCTTAAACACCGCCCTGTCCCTGCGGGGAGAGAGCGGCGGAGGCTTCACCACCATCGACCTGCTGGCCCTGCAGCGGTCCAGCGGCCAGGCGGCCCTGTATAAATACGGAGCTGCCCCGTCCTACTGCAAGCGGGGCGGCAGCGTCAGCCGCTATGCCGGGCAGTCCCTGCCCGCCGGGCTCCAGGCCGTCCGGGACGCGCCGGAGTGCACCCGGCTCCAGCTGACTGCCGGGAGCTTTTTCGTCATGGTGTCCGACGGCATTGCCGACGCGGGAAACGACGAATGGCTGCAAAATCTGCTGGCAGGCTGGAGCGGCCGGGACGTCAACGCTCTGGTGTCGCTGATCCTGGCGGAGTCCCGGGGGCGCAAGGGCCTGGAGGACGACTGCGCCGTGCTGGCACTGCACCTGTCCTCCGGCGAAAAAAAGCCGGTTTAGCGGGTATATTCCCCCTATGGGCGGGCATACTGAACCTGTCAGACGAAATCGCAACAGAGGAGGGCATAACTCTTGGTAAAAGGACTTTCCCGCCGGGTCATTGTGGTGGATTCCCCGGACCCGCATATATTCGAGCAGGCAATTTTCATCGTGCGCAACGACGCGGCAGTGGGCAGCGGCGGGGTCACCTCCCAACAGGTGGTGGACCAGGCCATCCGCATTGCCAAGGACTATGCCCGGTCCCACGGCGCGCCGCCCCGGCGGCGGCTGCGCATGTCCCCGTGGCTGGCAGCCCTTCTGGGCGGCGCGGTCATCGGCGCGGTGTGGCTTTTGGCCATGCTGATTTGATACCATTGCTATTTTCTTACCATTTTTCTCCTCACTTGGGGGCGGACGGGGTTTCCCGGTCCGCCCTCCCTTTTTGTCCTGACGCTGTCTCCTATGGATGGGAAGCCGGCAAACCCGCACTGCCTTCGGCGGATAGGAAAGCTCCCTGCGGGAAATGCCGTATTTCGTTCGTTTCAATTATTATGCATGAAGCCGGAAATCCTTTATCAAAATTTTCACAATTTCCTGTTGCGAATTTTTTCTGTGTATGATAAAATATTAGATGAATCATTTAACGAAACTGGTTCGATAGAAAATCTTCAACAGAGCAAAGAGGAGGAAAGGAATGAACCCCCAAACCGAACGGGCTGCCGCTATTGTGGAGCAATACGGCTGCAAAACGGAAAATCTCATTGCCATTTTGCAGGATATCCAGGCGGCATACAACTATCTCAGCGAGGCCAACCTGACGTTGGTGGCCCAGCGCCTGGGCATCAGCGTGTCCAAGGTGTACAGCGTGGCCACCTTCTATGAAAACTTCTCCCTGGAGGCCAAGGGCAAGCACATCATCAAGGTCTGCGCCGGTACGGCCTGTCACGTCCGGAAGTCCGGCCCCATTTACGACGCCATATACGAGTACCTGGGCCTGTCCGGCAAGCGTAAGACCAGCGACGACGGCATGTTCACCCTGGAAACGGTGGCCTGTCTCGGCGCCTGCGGCCTGGCCCCGGTGATGACCGTGGACGGCGAGGTCCACGCCAAAATGACCCCCACCAGCGCCCTGGAGCTGCTGGAGCGTATCCGGAAGGAGGAGGCCGCCCAATGAAACTGACCCGCGACGCGTTCTGCGATCTGCGCCATAAGGCCCAGCAGGCCCTGCGCCGCAGCAAGGAGACCCCCTCCGTGCTGATCTGCGCCGGCACCGGCTGCATTGCCGGCGGCGCGCTGAAAATCTATGAAAACCTGAAAAACGAGTGTGAAAGCCGGGGCCTGCCGGTGTATATCGGCCTGAAGCACGACAGCGACGAGGAAAAGAGCCTGCACATCAAGATGAGCGGGTGCCACGGCTTCTGCGAAATGGGCCCCCTGGTCCACATTGAGCCCATGGGCATCATGTACATCCATGTGAAGCCTGAGGACTGCCACGAGATCCTGGAAAAGACCGTTCTGGGCGGGGAGATCATCGACCGGCTGGTATACCGGCTGAACGGGGTGGCCTATCCCCGGCAGGAGGACATCCCCTTCTACAAAAAGCAGCACCGGGTGGTGCTGGAGAACTGCGGCACCAGCGACGCCCAGGACATTGAGGAGTACATCGCCAAGGGCGGCTACTCCGGCTTTGAGCGGGCCCTGTTCGAGATGACGGATGAGCAGATCTGCCGGGATATCATCGACTCGGGCCTGCGGGGCCGGGGCGGCGGCGGCTTCCCCGCCGGTCTCCGAGACCAGCGCGCGGCAGAGCGGCAGATCCTGCCGGACGTTCATGGCGATATACCGCAGCTTCCAGCCGCGCTTTGCGGCGATCTCCGCGGCGGCGCGGGCATATTCCGCCGGAAACGGCGGCGCGCCGCGGCCCCGCCGGGGGCAGACGAGAAGGACGTTCTCCCGCGGCGCGGCGGACACGGATGTTTCTGCCGCGCCGTCCGCGCCGAGAATGAGCTCCGGAGCGTTTATGCCGTGCTTCCTTGCCGCGGCAAGGCTTTCCCTCTCCCGAAAGACGAGCGTATCGGCGCATTCGTTCAGCGCCGCCGTGCATTTGGCCCAGCCGCGCGGCGAGAGCGGGCCAAGCCCCGCGCCGTACAGGAGCGTGCGGCAGCCGCTTTGCTTTCGTCCTCACCCAGCAGGGCAAAGGCAATGGCACGGACATACTCGCACTGGCGGTCAGACTTGATAACGCCGTTCTCGGTAAACGCCGTGCGGTAGGCTTTTACCGCGTTGGCGGCGGTGCCGCGGTAGTTGGCGGCATCGTCCGCCTTGCCCAGTGCATCCGCTACTTCTGCCAGCAAGCGCCCAGAGTAGGCCAGATATGCCGTTCCCACGCTCTTGCGCGGGTTCATCATCGCCTGCATGGGGGTGATGCCCGGCTCGCACCATTCGCCGTAGTCCATGCCGTTTAAAACGGTGAACTTGGCGTGATCGCCGCCCTGCTGCTCATCGGTTGTCTGCTGTGCGCGCCCCAGCAAAAAGCCGTACCAACGCTGCATCATCTCGTAGTTGTCCGCCAGAATTTTGCGGTCACCCGTGCGTTTGTACAGGGCATACGGCACCAGAATCGCCGCATCGCCCCACCCTGCCGACATGCAGAGCATCGGGGTCATATAGCCGGGGCGGGCGTTCGGCGGGGCAATGTTCGCCATGCGCCCGTCCGGGTACTGGTTCAGGCGGCACTCCGCCAGCCATTTTTCCGCCACGGGGTAGCAGTCCATCAGGGTCAGGCCGGTTTCAATAAACACGCCCATATCCCCTGTCCAGCCTGCGCGTTCGCGGGTCGGGCAGTCGGTGGGGATATCGCAGAAGTTGCCCTTCTGGCTCCAGACGCTGTTCTTGACAAGCCGGTTCACCGCGTCATTTCCGCAGGTAAACGCGCCCGTCACCGCCATATCCGAGTAGACGGCGTGGGCGGTAAACACGGCATCGGTCAGATCGGCGTCAGTTTCGACCTTGGCGTAGCGGAAGCCCATGATCGTAAAGTGGGGCTTAAAGTGGTTTTTCCCCTCTTTACAGACAAGCTCCAGCATCTGGGCGGTGCCGCCCTCCTTGTGGCGGTTGCGATCTTGGAAGTTAGATCGGAAGAGCGTCGT
>ERZ507033.1049-NODE-1049-length-11331-cov-13.580436_pt1 | contig 11331 bp, 10 predicted proteins | sample MGYA00512874_ERZ507033 | MGnify/ENA metagenome assembly ERZ507033
AATCCGGATATTGGAAATCAGGGAGTTACATAACGGGTAGCTGCAATGTGGGTTAGTATCTATAGTATTATCAAAACGCACCGTAATCTTTGGATTGTCAAGACCGTGCCCTCCATGAGTTTCCATGTCAAACCATTGCTTGAAGAAATGGAAACGCAAAGAGGGATGCCATATTCCAAATTTGGGACTTGCGGAAAGCGAAGCCCCGATACGATTATATGGTTTCCAATTCACATTTTGTATTAACGCTATATTAGGATTGTCCTTGTACGACTGAGTTAACATCACAATTGGATCAGATACATGAGTATAAATGCCCTCAGCCATAAGCCATTTGTAAGACACCATATAATTAATGTTACGGCTTATTTCCGAGACAAGGAAGGGGTTTCCTGATTCATAAGTATAACGATTATCATACCCTATTCCTGACCGCATATCATAATATGAAGGACGCTTTATTGTAGCTCCATAGCTTAATTGCATTTGGGTTTTTCCTACCGGAAGGGATAATGATAATGAAGGAAGGAGATTCCCATACCTCTTACTTTGTTCGGGGATTCTTTTTCCTTCTTCATAATAATTAAAATCCGTATTCTCATACCTTATTCCCGCAAGGACTCTCAATTGCCCGAATTTCCGTGTATAATCACAAAACACAGAGGCCATGCCCTCCTTGATTCTGTTATCCTGTTTGTCCAATAATCCCATAGGCTGAACATCATACGAACTGTTACGGTTAGTATTAGAGTATTCTCCTCCGAAAGAAAGTTGTCCTTTCCAAAATGGCAAAGTCAATGTCAGCTTGGAAGCAAAAAGCTCATTCTTGGTATTTGTTTTTGTATGTACAGCTTTATCCTGCCAATCGCCTCCATACTCTTGGTACCTTTCAAGGGTATTTACTTTGGAGAAATCTTTGTCCCAAAGCCAATCGGTATTAAAATTTATGTCCACGATGCCTATTTTCCCCATATAATAAACGTTACTACTTGCAAGGCTCATGTTGCCTGGTTTTGCTATGTCACTTGCGGATTCTTCCGTGAAGGCATAATCTTTATATATGGTTGTCGCTATATTGCTTACAGCTTTATTGAACATGCGGTTGAAGTTGAAACTTGCACCTATAAAACTATTATTGCTTATCTGATAGTTAACTCCTAGTCCGCAATATAATTGCCTGTTTCTTATGCTACCCTTAATATCATTGCGTTGATGCCAAACATTGTCAACATAGGTGTTTTGAACGAGATCTTGCTTGATTGAACTTTCAGCGTCTTTAATCTTCAAGACAGTGAATGTCTCAAGACCTTTCTTCTGATAGTTTATGTTCAGTTGCTCATATCCACCAATTCTTGAGTTTTCATCATTTTTCCCAAATGTCCTCGTTTCAAATCCGAATCCATCTTTTGTTCTTTTTTTCGTATTGATACGTATAACCGCCTTAGTGCTTGCAGCATAACGAGCACCTGGGTTGGATATTACTTCAACCGACTTGATGTTGTCCGAACTCAAACGGTCGAGTTCGCTTCTGTCTCTCATCTGTCGTCCATTGATATATATTATAGGCTCGCCACGTCCAAACACCTTGATATTGCCATTTTGTGCAGATACGTTAGGTATGCGGTCGAGCAGATGCTCCATTGTTCCTGCCTTTTCAAGGACAGAACCAACAATAGTAGTCATCATTCCCCCATTTTTCAAAACGGTCTTCGGCAAAGATGATTTTATCACGACTTCATCGAGCATCTTGCTGTCTTCTTCCATCTTGATAACTCCCACATTCTCACCTTTGCAGTCCTTGAAGATTGTCTTATAGCCTACAGAAGTTACCTTGAGGATTCCAACGCTGCAAGGGGAGTCGATAGAAAAACACCCATTCTCTCCACTCACAGCCCCATTGACGAATGTTGAATCTTGACGGTTTAGTAGCACTACATTTGCAAATGCCAAAGGCTCTCCCTTGGCATCTACAATCTTTCCTGAAATGTTTTGCGCCATCATCTGGGACATTGCCCAGAAACACACGGCTATTGTCATGATAAGCTTTCTCATAATACAACTTTTTAATCAAATATACTTTTTCGTAAATGTGGTCAAACATTTATACTAACGAAAGCAAACTGCAATTATTTGCCTCATTTTGTATTCCAGGTGCAAAGATATAAAGGCTTTTTGAAACAACATAATTTTAGGAGAATATTTAAATTACGTTAAACAATGTTGTATATGCTTACACTTTGCATAATAATACAAAAATTACGTTTTCATTTACTTTTCTTACTGTTTATCTGCATTTTTATCCTATTTGATTCATCAATAAGTTGTCTTGCTATACTATCTTTATATGATGCTATCTCAACCATTTTGTGGTAGTGATAGACGGAATCTTCATACACATCAACTTGGGTTCTTAATTTATCAATTATGTCTTCGTCTCGTTGGACATTGAAATGTTTTTCGATGTAGCGAATGTTCGGATCGTTAGATGGAAGCACCATCTTCAATGCCCTATATTTCAAGTCTGCCTCCTCCCAATCTTGGTGCTCTCGCCATTGGGTGAGATTGCCCCAAATGGAGAGGACAAGAGACAGAGCCAAGCTACCAATGAAAAGAAGAACTTTCTTTGATGTAGGCTCAAAGCGATGGGTTACAACCTTCTTTTGAGGTGATTTGTTCATCACTTCAAGTTTGGCCTGCAATGCCTTCGAGGAAACATCATTCTCTTGTCTCATCTGCTTGACTGCATCAACCAAGAATTTGCTTCGCTGCTCATTTTTGCCAAGTTCAACCTTAATAAGGTCAGCAAAAACGACAATGGCATCTCTTAATTTGGATATTTTACCTCTGACTTCCTCTTCTTTGATAAACATCGCATTGATTGACTTATCCAACTTGGTTATGTCATTACTTGCAGGAACGGTTTCCGCTCCTGCGTTCTTTGTGGAGGCAGAAAGTTCATCGACTTTCTGCTCCAATCTCTCAACTGTGCCGTAGATGGCTTCCAATAGTTCTTCTTTCATATTTCTTTTGTTGTTTGAATGGTTTGTAACTTGCATCAAAGGCTAAAGCCTCTTCTGCGTTTCTTCTTTTTCTTCTTGGCTGATTCATCCTCTGGGAATGACTCAAAGGTCTGAGCATTAGCTGGAGCAAAAAGTCCAATGGAAGAAATACCGTCCCAAGGGTCCTGGCTGCTCTCCGATATGGATGGCACCTGCTCATTCTTGCGACAGCCCTGCTCATATTGCTGAGCAGAGCTGGCTCTTGCTGATAAAAGGTTCTCCGTTCCCTCAAATCTCGCATTCAGCTTGCCAAAGCTATAGCCTCGGCTAATCTGCGTACCCTTGAAGCTATATCCATCCTTGCAGAAACGGATGCCTTGAACCTTGGTTTGCTCCTTATCCTTATAGACAAACTCCAAAAGAACACCTCGCTTTGCAAGCTCATTCTTGAACTTCTGCCAACTACCTGCGGTTTTCAAGACATCCTTGACAACATTGTGAATCTCGTATTTGGCACGCTCAGCATTGCGTAACTTGCGAGTATTAGTATTGCTCTTGTCCGTTCCGTAGGTAAATCCATACTTGGATTTAAGAGCCTTGGTCACTTGCTCATTACGCCTGTAATCATTCCTGTCTGATATGAGCTTGCCCTCGTTATTGATGCGGTTATACACGATATGACAATGTGGATTGTCGGTGTTGTGATGCCTTACGATGATGAATTGGGTATCGTTGATACCCATCATCTGCATGTATTCAAGGGCTATCTTAGCCATGAACTCATCCGTCAAACGTGGCTTGTCCTCTGGTTTGAAGCTCAATGCAATGTGTCCCACAGGCTTCTTAATCCTTGGATTTAGCTGTCTTTGCAGCTCAAAACTTTGTACTATCTCGGCATTCGTGCCGAGCAAAACACCATCGGAAGCAAGGATTTTCGCCTCGTCCTTGCCTGTCACATAGCGGACGCAATCACCAAAGGATGCACCTTTCTTTAGCTTGCCTATCATGTGGTATCCTCCTTTCTGCCCATACTGCTTGGCTTCGGTTTATAACTTGCTTGGCGATACTCGCCAAGGATTTCTTTCAATCTTCTCAACAAGTCCATCACGTACACATGGGTCTCATGGAAACCTCTCTGATGCGACAGCTTGGTAAGTTGGTTGAGGTTGTTCGCCATGCCAATGAGGTTCTTGGCGATGGCTACCGTCTCTGCGTTGTGTCCGCTGACCACCTCGCCGTTCAAGGCGGACTCACGGATGTACTCCGCCAACTTGCGGTTGGCTTTTCTCGCCCTCAGTCTCAATGCCTCGTAGCTTGGCTTCGAGAACTTCACCGTGACAGACTTCGACAACTTGCGAACCCTGCCCGTAGGCGGTCTTCCGCCCTTTTTCTTGTCCTGTTCATGTATGCTTGTCATTCGATATACTGTTTACAGTTGGTACACCCACTTTCTGCGACCGTCGGGAGCAAAATTCCTCCGCCCTCATGGTAGAGCGAGGCGTTTTGGGATTCCCAAAACATAACCTCGCTCCCTCTCAGAACACGTTAGTTGGAACTACAGCCTTTCAGCTATCCACGTCCAAGGTCGCAGACCTTAATTCTCACAATTTGCGCCAAGCCTCGAAGTCCTCTTCATAAAGGCTTAGGTGGTGGCGCACGATGTTCTCGATGATGCCCGATACGCTCATGCGTCTCCCTCCGAGGATGCGGACGACACGATCAAGACGGTCTCGTACATCGGAACTGACGAAGACTGGCTTGCGGTCGTCAATCCTTGGAACTTGGAGGAAGGTCTGCTGATACTCCTCCAATGTCGCCTTGCGCTGCTTGCCACTGATGCGCTTCTGCGGATTCGGTGGCGATTGAACCTCGTTCGTCAGCTCGTCCTCCATGTTGGAGGTTGTTGCAGCCACATTCTCTGTCACAACTTCTAAATCGGAGTTCTCCACCTCTTCAAAGAAAGAGCTATGTTTTTGGGCATAGTCTTTACCATAAGTGGATGGTTGAAGCGAAGCCATCACCTCCTGTGTCATTTTCTCCTGCTGTTCAGGAGACATTTTCGTTTCTTTTGTTCTTGCCATAGCTTATGCTGTTTTATTTGTTAGTATAGTGGTCACGGTTTGCACCATTGACCGATTGTCGGGTGCAAAGTAAGTGTACTGAGTGCAGCCATGCAACTGATTGGGTGTAACGTGGCAATTTAGTTGTGGCTTGCTTATTTGCATACCGAGATAGTTGTGAGAACTTCAACGTATTTCTCAACTCATCATTGTTCATGTATTCGTTGCAGTCGTGCAAGTTTTTCTTGTTGTTTTTGGCGTTGAAGTCGGCAAACCCCGGCAACATACTGCCACAGAAATTGAAAACGCTTGTTTTTAGATTGCCGTGCCTTATCTTTGCACTCACAAACGTGGAGCACAGCATATGCGTGGAGCTTTGCGACATATAACATAGTATTAACTTAGAAAAAAGAAAAGTATGGGATTCATCGTATTCGAGGAAGAGGCATTCAACTATCTTGATGCCCAGTTGGAGAACTTCGTGAAGCGCATGGACAGAATCCGTGAGCGCAGTGAGGACAAGACCATGAACAAGTGGCTCGACACGCAGGACGTGTGTCAGACGCTCAACATCTGCCCACGGACAGTGCAGACGCTTCGGGACAACGGAACTTTGGCTTATACGCAAATCAGCCACAAGACCTACTACAAGCCGGAGGACGTGATGGCTATCGTAGCAGTAGTGGAGGACAAGAAAAAGGACATGCGCTTTCGCAAGCGCACAGGTTAGGCTGTCAATATACAACAGCCACTTAATCCAAAGCAGCAAGTAAACCGAGTAACGTAAGTATCAACAATAAAACGAGACAACTATGAGCAATGAAGTAATGACAAGAAACAGCGAGTGGATGAACCACATCGTGAACCACCTCAACCGAATGGTTGACAATTTTGAACGTGCCGTGATGAACTACCGCCCCATGCTTGACGGTGAGCGCTTCATGACGGACAAGGAGCTTTGTGCCAGGCTGCAACTGAGCCGAAGAACCCTGCAGGACTACCGAAACAACGGTGTCATCCCGTATATCCAGCTTGGCGGAAAGATACTCTACCGCGAGTCCGACATTCAGAAGATTCTGATGGCTAACTATCGTGAGGCGTACAGAATGAAGGGCTTGTAGGAGAAATACATGTCCTTGATGAGTGGGGTGAAATGAACAAGGCGACAACGTATAACTTACCGAGCGTGGCTGTTATAGGTTGTCGCCTCGTTTTATTGGCTATACCGAGTTGGTCGTGTTTGCCGGGTATCATTTGTGTTACCTGTATAAATCTAATACCATGCTAAAACACACTGCGGTGGTTCGCCCAAGTGGCTGGAGGCGCAAAGCCTCCAAGGAACGTTGCTTTATGGCAGGTCTATGCCATTGCATTCTCTGTAAAGATACAGACCAGTTTAGTGCGGCTTGTCTGTCTGCCGATGACGGACTGCATGATGAACTCCCGAAAGGCTCTGCTCTCAATGCTGTCAATACGGAAGGCTACCGCAATGACGAGTTCAAGGCTATACACATCATAGCTGATGCGGTCGTTCTTCCTGACATGACGGCGTACACCCTGCTCTTTCAGAATGCCATCCTTGAATATAGCCTTGACAGCCTTGCGCACATAGCAGCCGAATACATTATACATGTCGGCAATCTCCTGCATGGTCATCCATACAGTATCGGTCGGCATGGATACCGTTCCGCTCTCGCTGATAGTTATAACTCCTCTGTTCATTTTCCAATAGTTTTTTCGTTCGATAATCTGTTCCTTTCTCGCTTGGCAATAAGCTTATCCATGTCATTTGAAATCTTCTGCTCCGTCACCTGCGCATAGACCTGTGTGCTTGTAATGTCTGCGTGTCCCATCATCTTGGCTATGCTGCCGATGGGAATGTCCTCGTTGAGCATCAAGACTCCGAATGTATGGCGGCTGGCGTGGAATCCCAACTTATTACTTATGCCAAGCACCATTCCAAGGGTATGCACATCAAGATAGATGTCTTTCTTCTCACCCAGTGGAAAAACAGGCTTGCTGTCGTCCGTGGTATTGTAGAGCGAAAGAATCTTCTCGGCTATCGGATGGAGTGGCACGAAGAACTCCACGCCTGTCTTCTCTCTTTCCTTGCGGATGAACTTCCTACCCTCGGAGTTCTCACTGATATGGTGAGGGTACAGTTTCTTTACATCTATATAGGATAAGGAGGTGAGCGAGGCAAAAATGAAACATCTGCGTGCAAGCTCCGTTCGCTCGTCAGCCATCGGGGTAGAGAGCATCTTGATGAAGTCTGCCTTGCTGATATGGGTCATCTTCGGGGCTGCCTTCTTCTCATACCCTATCTTGGCTATGGGATTGAAGCGGATAATGCTCCTGTCCACTGCCTTGTACATCAACATGTTCAGCCAGAGAAGGCAATGGTTCACGTAGCTGTCGATACGTCCCTGGTCTCGTTTCAGGAATAGCTTGTATTCCTCCCCGAAATTCTCGTCTATGTCCTCAAAGGCGATGTCGTCCTTATCCAACGAATGGACAAAGGCTCTCAGGTTCTTCTGCCATGTTCGCTTGTGCAGAAAGGTTTGTCTGGCTTTTGAGGTTCGATACCATTCCACGATGGTATCACCAAAGTTCAGCAAGAACCTTCCTGTCGTGTCCTTGTCCTTCAACACAGCCTTCAGCATTTCCACGGTGATGATGCCATTGGCGGTAAGAAGTGAGTTGTATTTATCCTTGACCTCAGCAAGGAAACTTGCCAATCGTCCGTTGTCCCTTGCGTTCCGTACCTCTCCCTTCTTGGCGTTCCACTCCTGTGGGGTACAGGATATGCCTGTGGAAATGGCTGCACTTTTGCCGTCAACGGTGATGCGGCAAAGTATGTTGGCTGTTCCGTCTGCCTTCACCTTCTGTCTGTTGATGTAAGGCAAAATTGAAAATGTACTTCTGCTCATAGTTGTTGTCCTTATAATATAATAATGTAGTTGAAACTGTAAAAAGAAAAGTTGAAAGCCTTGTTCATAATGCGAGAATAAAGTCCTTCTCGGTTGCAGCGATGAACTTGTCCATGTCCTCAAACAGCTTCTTTTGGGTTACTCTCGCATACCGCTGCGTCATCTTCACATCCTTGTGACCGAGCATCTTGCAGATGGTCTCCATCGGCACACCAGCCTCCAGCGTAATGAGGCTGGCGAACGAGTGTCGTCCCGAATGGTAGGAATAGGTCTTGCTCGTTTCCGCCAACTTGCAGATGGTGATGAGATCGATACGAACACGATTCGTGCTCAGCAATGGGAAAAGGGTATCTCTTGCCCCGTCCTCGTATTTCGCCATCAGCTCCAACGCCTCGGGCAGGAGTTTCACCCTGGCAAGTGTTCCGGTCTTCTTGCGGTTATAGATGAGCCATTTGTCGCCATCCTCCAACACCTTGACATTGGCTTTCGTGATGGAAACGGTGTCTATGAAGGCTGTTCCTGCATAGCAGGCGAAAAGAAACAGGTCACGGCTAACGGATAGTCTCGGCTTGTCTTCGGGCAGTTCCACATCACGGATTTTTATGAAATCAGACATGCTGAGAGCCTTGGGTGTCGTAACCCTTGGAGTGCCAACCCGATAATGGGCGAACAGCAGGTTCTTGCACAAGCCTCGCTCAAAGGCGATGCGGCACATCTTCTTGAAGAGCGACACATAGATGGTGATGGTTCCTGATGAAAAGCCTTTCTCGTCAAGCAGGTAATGGTGAAAGTCACTGATGAAAGGCTCGGTCAGCTGTCCGAAAGCCAAATCAGTCAACCTATACTTCTCCCCGATGAACTCAGCGAGATTCTTGCGAATCTTTCTGTAAGTCCAGACACTGCTCTTCGACATATCGATGCCCTCATGGGTGCTGAGTTCACTGATATGCTCGTCCACGAAGGAGAGAAGGGTGGTCTGTGTCTTGACGCTGCCCTGCAAAGCCTCCTTGACATCCTTAGCCTCGAAGTCCGTTCTCTTTTCCACAAGCACATCGAAAGCCTTTTGGATGGAAAGCAACAACTGCTCGATGTCCTTGTTGGTCTCCACGGCTTCCTTGCTCTTGCCCTCCAATCGGCTGGCACGAGGATTCCAAAGCGATGGAGTGCAAGACAACTTGCAGGAGAACTGCGCCATAGTCCTGTTCACCGTGATGCGTCCCATGATGGGAGCTTTTCCATTCTTGTCCATTCCGCTCTTTTTTAGGTAGAGCAACACCTTGAATTTTTCGATTTTCATAACGCTTACATTTTGAGTGTGCAAATATAATCATTTTGTAAGCGTTCCTTGATACGCAAAACATTGAGAATCAGCGCAATAAAATCCGTTGATGCACAAAGTTGCCTTTCCGCATTGTTACCTGCTTTGCATAGGTAACTGTGGCTCACGATTTAGTAACTGAACTACTTCAATATTCCTCACTCGCTTGCTTTATGCCGATTTGGCAACTTTGTGCAAATCTGCTTATTCCCAACTGTTTACGTTCCAACTTCTCTTATTCTCCTTTGGCTGCTTTAGAGCTTTATGTTAATAATCCTAACTCGTAGTTTTTAGAAGAAAGAAGCGTTGAGTTGTGTTTCCGGAAATATAGTTTTTTGTCTTAAAGTTCTTCCAGTAAGATAGTTAAGTAGAATATCCATCAGCAGCAAAAAGTGACTCACTGAGTCACTGAGTCATTTATTTTTAAAAAAGAGGAAATGCAGGAACGGCATTTCCTCTTTTATCTGGGGGATTGCTCTTATTCAGAAGAGCCGAATTATTGCTTATCCGAGTCGATGAGGGCGAGCAGATGCTCTACTGCCACCTCCTGCGGAATGTTCTTTTCTACGCAAACCTGCTTGCGGTAGAGGCTTACTCGGTTAGGACCGGCGCCTACGTAGCCGTAATCGGCATCCGCCATTTCGCCTGGACCATTCACGATGCAGCCCATGATACCAATCTTCAAGCCCTTGAGATGCTTGGTTGCCTCCTTGATCTTAGCGATGGTTTCACGAAGATCATAGAGGGTTCTGCCACAACCAGGACAGCTGATATATTCGGTCTTGCTGGTGCGCAGACGGGCTGCCTGAAGAATGCCGAAGGCGGTCTCGTCGATGGTCTGGGCAGGGATGTCGCCATTGTTCATCAGCCAGATACCATCCGTTAAACCATCAATCATCAAGGCACCCATATCGGCAGCTGCCTCCAGCTGGAAGTCGCTCTTCTCCTCCTTGCTGTGCTGGTACATCTCGGCAAAGATCACAGGGTTCTTCAAGCCGGCATTCATCATCTCGTGAACCAATGCACGCTGGTCGCCCAGGCGGTTCTGATGATTGCTGACGCAGATAACTACCACCTCTGGATGAGCCTTCAGACAGGCGATGTATTCCTCGGCTGGAGTACCAAACTGCAGGGTGAGGAACTTCACGTCGGCCTTGATGCTGGCGATGAGTGGCATTGCCATAGCAGGGAAGATGGGGTAGAGCTTGGCACCTGTGGTTTCAGGCTTACTGTTCTGCGTCTCGTAAACGTTGTAATCTACGATGTAGCTCTGACCAGGCACAAACTGCTGAGGCATCTTGCCGCCGATATAGATATAATCCGGCGTAGCATCCTTGTTTTCACATACGGTGCTCTCGCCGTTGATTCGGTTGCTGATAACCACAGGAACGTTGTTGCCGCCGATATTGCCTACAGCCACGGTTTCGCGGCGGGTAGGGCGCAGCCAGTCGAATGAAGGACAAGCTGTGGCAGGAATCATCAGATGCCCCTTCTTCTTGCCGATATAATCTACCAGATGACGTGCCACTGGAATCTCTGCAGCAGGTTCCTCGCTCAGACTCACGCGAACCGTATCGCCGATGCCATCAGCCAAGAGGGCACCGATGCCTACGGCACTCTTGATTCTGCCATCCTCGCCTTCGCCGGCTTCGGTTACGCCGAGGTGGAGTGGGTAGTTCATGCCTTCCTTCTCCATTTCTTCTACCAGGAGGCGCATGGAGCGAACCATCACAACGGTATTGGATGACTTGATACTGATAACCACATCGTGGAAATTCTCCTTCTTGCAGATGCGCAGGAATTCGAGACAGCTCTCTACGATGCCCTCTGGCGTATCGCCGTAGCGGTTACGGATGCGGTCGGAGAGTGAACCATGATTCACACCGATGCGGATGGCAGTATGATGCTCCTTGCAGATGTTGAGGAAAGGTACGAAGCGATCCTCAATCTTCTGGAGTTCGTGGGCATACTCCTCGTCGGTATATTCCTGCTTGATGAACTTGCGGGCAGGATCCACGTAGTTG
>ERZ507033.1054-NODE-1054-length-11318-cov-4.321318_pt1 | contig 11318 bp, 9 predicted proteins | sample MGYA00512874_ERZ507033 | MGnify/ENA metagenome assembly ERZ507033
ATACGGATTATATTCAGGCACAGCCGGGATGGGTATTTGTTGGAATCTATGCGGATGAGGGCATCAGCGGCACATCTCTGGAACACCGAAAAGGGATGCAGCAGTTGATTGAGGACTGCAAGGCAGGCAAGATTGACCTTGTTCTTACAAAATCCATTGCCCGTTTTGCTCGAAATATCGTTGACTGCCTTTCTGTGATTGAACTTCTGAAAAATCTGAATCCGCCTGTGGGTGTGAAATTTGAAGCAGATAATATCTATACGCTGGACAGCAATGGACGCATGATTCTGACGATTCTGGCATCTGTGGCAGAGGAAGAATCGCATTCCAAATCTATCATTATGAACTGGTCGATTGATCGGCGGTTCAGCCGTGGCCTGTTCCTGACCCCTGCATTGCTTGGATACGATAAAGACGAGGAAGGTAACCTTGTAATTAACCCGGAGGAAGCACAGACGGTAAAGGTGATTTACTACCTGTACCTGAATGGATATTCGCTTACGGAGATTGCAACTCTTTTGATGGAGTATAGCCGTAAGACGAAGTTGGGACGTGTGGAGTGGAATCCCGGTACACTTGCAGGTGTTCTGGCAAATGAGCGCCATTGTGGTGATGTACTGGCAAGAAAGACCTTTACACCGAACTTTTTGACGCATAAATCAAAGAAAAACAACAATGATCGGACACAGTACAGGCAGAAGAATCACCATGAAGCCATTGTTTCCAGAGAAGTTTTTAATGCAGCCAATCATCTGCGGGCATCCCGCAATTATTCAAAGAAAAACAGACCCTTGCCCGTGTTGAGCGTGGTTGAAGATGGGATTTTGCGAGGATATGTGCCTTTTGATAAGGATTGGACAGGTTTTTCGGCAGAAGAATACAGGGAAGCCTCTGAAAGCGTGATGAAAGAACCGGATGTCACTGTTACTGCGGATGTGAAAAAGCGTCTTGATCTGACGGGCTATGAAATAGTCAGGGTACAGTATTTTTCTACTATGCAGAATCCGGCTATGACGATTTCTAATGGACGATTGCGCTTTAACACCGCTTGCTTGAAAAAGTTTGAAAATGTTGAATATGTGGAGCTGCTGCTAAATTCTGTTGAACGCTGCATTGCCATTCGCCCCTGTGACAAGAATAATCCAAACGCGATCCGTTGGGGCAGACTGAAAGAGGGACGTTGGTGTGCAAGCACTTTGGGCTGTCGTGGACTTGCAAAGACTTTATTTGACATTATGGAATGGGATGAGGATTTGCGTTATCGGTTCCGTGGCCAGTTTTTGGAGCAGGGCGATAACAAAATGATGCTGTTCGCATTTGATGAGCCTGAAATGATTAAGGTGGAAGAAATCGTTCTGCCTCCAAAGGAAAACACCGAAGAAGATGAGGGCGAAACGGTCAAAAAGAAGATTTACATTTTTCCACCAGAGTGGGCTGGAACATTTGGACAGCCGATTACAAGTATAGCACAGGTGGGTATCTTACGGCAGGAGCATTATGCCGGAAACTGGGATGTATTTCGTCCTGCGACGGAGATAGAGGAAATGAACATATTTACGGCAGAAAGTCTAAATGAGTTGCTCCGTGAAGCGGAGAAGATAATGGAAGGATGGACTGATTATAGATGAATGAAGAAAACACAACAATCATGCCGCCAGAGAAGCAGATTGTGCAGGATGATAGAGACGCACGGGCGGAAGAACTGGAAAGTGCCTTTTCGTATGATGGCTACCAGGTCGTGCGAAAGGAATTGTTTGCCCATCTGCGTGACCCGGCAATCGTGATTCGTAAAGATAGTATCACATTCAATACAGCCTGTATCACAGGGCTGGAGGATGTGGTCTACGTTCATGTCATGTTCAACAATGATTTGAAGCGTATCGTTGTTCGTGGGTGTGATGAAAATGACAAGGACGCTCTGCGTTGGTGCGTGGCAAAACCGGATAAGCGCAAAAGCCGGAAGATGTCCTGCAAGCCATTTGCGACTTTAGTTTATCAGAAAATGGGATGGGACAGCGAGTGCCGATATAAAATGCTGGGGTACAGGATTACCTTTGAGGGTGAAACTCTGTATGTTTTTGATCTGCTTGTGCCAGAAATTTTTCATGAAGGACAGAGAAAAAAGAACGCAGTCGATTCGCAGGATAATGCTGCGTCAACAAAACCTGTGAACAGCCGAAAGGGATTTTACCTGGATGATATTGTGGGAACTTTTGGTGTGCCTGTGGAAGAACACCGGAAAGAATCTGAAGTCAAGCAAATGGATGGGTATGTGTCAATGGGGATTCTGACAGGAAAGATTGCTCCTGAAGCTGGAAAGGACTAATTGACAGGTTGTACAAGGGGAGGGTCTGTCCATTTGTGGGAGGTGAGCAATATGCAAAAAACAGAACAGAAAACGGAGCAACAGGCAGGACTTGGCATGAGTTTCTGCGAGGAAGAGGGACGAATCACGGTCTTCAGAAAAACGCTGGAAGCGTTAGAATGGCCGTCACACTATCGGTTTCTGTATAATCGTAAAATGAAACAGATAGCTGTACAGGCGTGTGGAGCAGAAGAATCAGGAGCGCATCGTGTGGGAAAACCAGACGAATCTAATAGCGGCGAAATCAAGTGTATGGCATTGGTTCGCATGATTTACGGGGATTCTGGGTGGGACAAGAAAATGTCCTATCGGCTGATCGGAAGAGCTTTTCCACAGCAGCGACTTGTTTCGTTTAAGATAACGGATGCGATGCAGATAGAAAACGGGAGAGTACTGACTGAAATGTGAATCTCACATTAGTGGGTTCTGAAATAATTAGTTGCCTATGATATAACAGTGGCGAAGAATGCAATAATATGGACAACTCCGTGCAAGGAAAGTTTACAGTTGGTTGCTTGATATGGGCGGTGAATTATGGTAAGATGGAAGTACGATAGGAGAGTTTACGCTCTTGTTGAATCTACTGCGAGGAAGTGAATGCCGATGGAAAAACAAGGCACGGTGGAAAATCAGCTTGCCCACACGATAGATCAGACAGAGTATGATTCGAGGTATGACAGAACAGCGAAAAAGCTGTTGGCAAACAAACAGATTCTGGCACAGATCATGAAAGGCTGTGTGAATGAATACAGCGATTGCCCCGTAGATGATATTGTTGAGAAATACATCGAGGGAACCCCGGAGGTTGGCTCTGTTGGTGTTCATGTCGATGATACGAACAGACCCAAAAAGTCAACAGATGTAATCAAGGGTAGTAACAACGAGGACTCTACGCTGACCGAGGGAACATTGTTCTACGATGTTCGCTTTGACGCAATCGCACCGAAATCTGCGGACAGTGCAGAACAGGAAGAAGTCATTCGTCTGATTATCAATGTGGAAGCACAGACAAAATTCAAGCCGGGATACCCATTGACGAAACGGGCAATCTATTATTGTAGCAGAATGATTTCTGCACAGCACGGTCCGATTTTTACAAAATCTGAATATGGGAAGATTCGTAAGGTCTACTCCATCTGGATTTGTACTCAGCCGTCAGATGGTTTTGAAAATACGCTTACCCGGTACTCCATCAAACCCGAACAGTTGATTGGAGAAGCGCAGGAAGAAACCGAAAACTACGATTTGATGAGTGTCGTAATGATTTGTTTAGGCAAGCCAGGGACGGAGAATCATAAGGGAATCCTGAAATTTATGGAAGTGCTGTTATCTTCCACAAGATCAGGTTCGGAGAAAAAGAAGATTCTGGAAGAAGAGTTTGGCGTTGCAATGAGCGAAGAACTGGAAAGAGAGGTGCTTGAAGTGTGCAATCTTAGTCAAGGCGTAAGAGCCGAAGGCCGTGAAGAAGGCCGTCAGGAAGGCAGAATCGAAGGCATCGGAATTGGCGAGATTCGGATGCTGGTTCAGCTTGTTCGAGAGGGTGATTTACCGCTGGAGCGTGCTGCGGCAAAAGCAAAGATGACAGTTGAGCAGTTTAAGGAAACAATGGAGAACACCCCATTACAGGCAGTGTGAAAATAAAATAGCATAAGATAACGGATAGCCCTACAAGGCCCTGATGATTCAAAGAATTGTCAGAAAAGCCTTGTGGGGCTTATTTTTTTGCTTTTTTTGAGAATTTTTTTGTCCCTATCTTGACATCAGGGGGCTACGTCGGCCTGTCCATTGCTGTCCTGCTGAGCCAGCACCACCATGTCACGGCTGTTGACATCGTGCCGGAAAAGGTGGAGCTCATCAACCAGAAAAAATCGCCCATTCAGGACGACTACATCGAAAAATACCTCGCCGAGAAAGATCTCGACCTGACGGCTACGCTGGATGGGGAGACGGCCTATCGGGACGCTGACTTTGTGATCATCGCGGCCCCCACCAACTACGACAGCCGGAAGAATTTCTTCGATACCTCGGCGGTGGAGGCGGTCATCCGGCTGGTGATGAAGGTGAACCCAGAGGCTGTCATGGTCATCAAGTCCACCATCCCTGTGGGCTATACCGCATCCGTGCGTGAGAAGTTCAACAGCAAGAATATCATCTTCAGCCCGGAGTTCCTGCGTGAGTCCAAGGCTCTGTATGATAACCTGTATCCTTCTCGTATCATCGTTGGCACAGATCTGAACGATGAGAGGCTGGTCGAAGCAGCACACGAGTTTGCTGGTCTGCTGCAGGAAGACGCAATCAAAGAGAACATCGACACTCTGTTTATGGGCTTCACCGAGGCAGAGGCCGTTAAGTTGTTTGCCAATACATATCTGGCTCTGCGTGTTGCTTACTTCAATGAATTGGACACCTATGCAGAGAGCAAGGGGCTGAATACCCAGCAGATCATCAACGGTGTCTGCCTTGATCCGCGTATCGGCAGCCACTACAATAACCCGTCCTTCGGTTACGGCGGCTACTGTCTGCCGAAAGACACCAAGCAGTTGCTAGCGAACTACGCTGATGTGCCGGAAAACCTGATCGAAGCTATCGTCGAGAGCAATAGAACTCGTAAAGACTTCATTGCTGACCGTGTCTTGAAGCTGGCTGGCTACTACGGCTATGACGCGGAGAATGAGTTTGATGAAGATAAGGAAAAAAATGTCACCATCGGTGTGTACCGACTGACTATGAAAAGTAACAGTGACAACTTCAGGCAGAGCTCCATTCAGGGGGTTATGAAGCGTGTTAAGGCCAAGGGCGCAACCGTGATTATTTATGAGCCGACTTTAAAAAATGGCGAGACGTTCTTCGGATCGGTAGTGGTCAACGATTTGGCAAAGTTCAAGGAAATGAGCAACGCGATTATTGCAAACCGTTACAGTAAAGATCTTGATGATGTGAAAGATAAGGTTTACACGAGAGATATTTTCCAGCGTGACTAAGAAAATGCACAGAAGATGAGGAAATTATTATGGATATTAAAAAGGAATACGAGCGTTGGCTGGCAAATGCAACTGCTGATGCGGATGTTGCCGCTGAATTGAAAACGTTAGATGATACAAAAATTGAAGATGCTTTTTATCGTGATCTTGCCTTTGGAACGGGCGGCCTGCGCGGCGTTATTGGCGCAGGAACCAACCGTATGAACATCTACACGGTTGCAAAGGCATCCCAGGGTCTGGCGGACTATTTAAAGAAGAATTTTGAAACTCCGTCTGTAGTCATCGGCTATGACAGTCGCATCAAGAGCGATGTATTTGCAAAGGTGGCTGCCGGTGTGTTTGCTGCGAATGGTGTCAAGGTCAATATCTGGCCTGTTTTGATGCCGGTCCCGACTGTGTCTTTTGCGACCCGTTATCTGCATACCTCTGCTGGTGTCATGGTGACCGCATCTCACAATCCTAGCAAGTACAATGGTTATAAGGTCTACGGTGCTGATGGCTGCCAGATTACGACCGAGGCTGCTGAGGAGATTCTGGCCGCAATTGAAAAGCTGGATATTTTTGCAGATGTTAAGACTAGCGATTTTGAAGCAGGTGTGGCAGACGGCAGTATCCAGTACATTCCGGATGAAGTCTACACCGCCTTTGTGGAGCAGGTCAAGAGCCAGTCCGTTCTGTTTGGCGAAGAAGTTAATAAGAACGTAGCTATCGTGTACAGCCCACTGAACGGTACCGGCTTAAAGCCTGTAACTCGTACTCTAAAAGAAATGGGCTATACAAACATCACCGTGGTCAAGGAGCAGGAGCAGCCAGATGGCTACTTCCCGACCTGTCCATATCCTAATCCAGAGATTAAGGAAGCAATGGCACTGGGTATGGAATATGCCAAGAAGAGCAATGCTGATCTGCTGCTTGCAACTGACCCGGACTGTGATCGCGTGGGCATTGCTGTCAAGAACAAAGCAGGTAAGTATGAACTGCTGTCCGGTAACCAGACCGGTATGCTGTTGCTGGACTACATTTGCAACCAGCGCGTAAAACACGGCAAGATGCCTGCTGATCCGGTTATGGTCAAGACAATTGTTACCATGGATATGGGCGAGCAGATTGCCACCCATTATGGTCTGCGTACCATCAATGTATTGACCGGTTTTAAGTTTATCGGTGAGCAGATCGGCAAGCTGGAAAAGCAGGGTAAGGCGGACAGCTATGTGTTTGGCTTTGAGGAAAGTTATGGTTACCTGACCGGTTCCTACGTCCGCGATAAGGATGGTGTGGACGGTGCCTATATGATCTGCGAGATGTTCTGCTACTATGCTACTCTGGGTATTAGCCTGTTGGACAAATTGGACGAACTGTACAAAACCTATGGCTACTGCCTGAACACCCTGCACAGCTATGAGTTCGACGGCAGCGCCGGTTTTGCCAAGATGCAGAACATCATGCAGGTATTCCGCGGCGATATCACGGAGTTTGGCGGCAAGCAGGTCGTGAAGCTGCTGGACTACGCTCCGGGTCTGGATGGTCTGCCCAAGTCCGACGTGCTCAAGTTCCTGCTGGAAGATAACTGCTCCATCGTGGTGCGTCCTTCTGGCACTGAGCCGAAGCTCAAAACTTATATCTCTGTCAGCGCAGAGAATAAGGAAGCTGCCGAAAAGATTGAAGCGGAAATTTGCGAGAGTGCTGAAGAGTACTTGAAGTAATAGATGGGAGAAAAAACAATGAATATTATTTTACTTTCTGGTGGTTCTGGTAAGCGTCTCTGGCCTCTTTCCAATGATGTGCGCAGCAAGCAGTTTATCAAGCTGTTTAAGAATAATGATGAGTATGAGTCTATGGTTCAGCGTGTGTATCGCCAGGTCACCACGGTAGATGCTGATGCAAAGATTACTATTGCAACGAGCAAATCGCAGGCAAGTGCCATCAGAAATCAGTTAGGTGAAAAGGCTTCTATTTGTGTAGAACCGTGCCGCCGCGATACTTTTCCTGCCATTGCACTGGCCGCAGCTTATCTCCATGATGAACTGGGCGTTGCAGAGGATGAGGCTGTTGTTGTCTGCCCGGTTGATCCGTATGTGGACAATACATACTACGAAGCAGTTAAAACTTTGCAGGAACTGGCTGAACAGGGCAACGCAAACTTGACGCTGATGGGTATTGAGCCGACTTATCCGAGTGAGAAGTATGGTTATATTATCCCTGAAAGTGGTGATAATGTCAGCAAAGTTAAAGAGTTCAAGGAAAAACCCGATGTAGAGACGGCGAGGAAGTATCTGGATCAGAGTGCACTTTGGAATGCAGGTATCTTTGCATTTAAGCTGAGATACCTGCTGGATAAGGCCCACAGCATGATTGACTTCGAGGATTATCGTGATCTTTTCAATAAATACGACACACTGACCAAAATCAGCTTTGACTATGCAGTGGTTGAAAAAGAATCCAGCATTCAGGTCCTGCGTTACAACGGAGAATGGAAGGATGTCGGCACCTGGAACATGATGGCCGAGGTCATGGCAGATAAGACCAAGGGTAAGGCCATTTTGGATGAAATCTGCGAGAACACCAATGTGGTAAACGAGTTGAATATCCCGATTCTTTGCATGGGCTGTAAGAATATGATCATTGCGGCCAGTGGTGACGGTATCCTGATCTCTGATAAAGAACGTAGCGGTTACATGAAACCCTATGTCGAGAAAATCGAGACAGATGCAATGTATGCTGAGAAGTCTTGGGGTACTTATACAGTTATCGATGTGCAGCCGAGTTCTATGACAGTTAAGATTTCCATGAGAGCTGGTGAACATATGACTTACCACATGCATAACTACCGTGAGGAAGTCTGGACTGTTGTTTCTGGTAAGGGTAAGGCCATTGTGGACGGTATGGAACGGGTTCTCCGTACTGGTGACGTAATCACTATTGCAGCAGGCTGCAAGCATACGGTAGAGGCTATTACAGCACTGGATATGATAGAAGTTCAGCTTGGCGAAGAAATCAGCGTCACAGATAAGATTAAATTTCCGATGGAATAAAAATAGTGAGAGACAAAGTAATGGAAATCATGAAATTGATTTCGACGGATAAAGATTATTTGTGGGGTGGTATTCGACTTCGTGAAGAATACGGTAAAAATAATTGATTTAACACCATTAGCAGAAACTTGGGAGTTTTCGGTTCATCCGGATGGGCCTTGTTTCGTGGCAAATGGTACATATAAAGGAAAAACACTGGCTGAAGTGCTGAAAGCACATCCGAAATACCTCGGAACAAAAGTGGAAAATGGTGAGTTGCCTGTACTGGTCAAATTTATTGATGCTAAGAAAGACTTGTCTTTGCAGGTTCATCTCAATGATGAATTTGTAAGAGAATACGAAGGCGACAATGGCAAGACCGAGATGTGGTATGTCATTGATGCCGATGATGGCGCACATCTGATTTACGGTTTTCAGTATGAGGTGATGGAAGAAATTCTGCGGAAACCGGTTGAAACAGGAACACTGGAAAAGCATTTGTAAAAGGTTCCCGTCCATAAGGGCGATACTTATTTTGTTCCGTTAGATACTGTACATGGTTTCAGTAAAGGTATCCTTATGGCAGAGATTCAGGAAAGTTCCAATGTAACTTATCGTGTTTATGATTACGACCGTGTGGATAAGAACGGCAAAAAGCGAGAGCTGCACTTTGACAAAGCTGTGCAGGTTATGAACATGAAGGTTGCGCCGGATGTGAGTCAAAAACCGAGAATGGTGAAATACTATTCTGGCTGTTCCTTTGAGTTGCTTTGCCGGTATAAATATTTTGAAACAGAAAGAATACAAGTAACGAAGGGCTTTGCATTTTCTGTTATGGATGCATCTTTTTAGGTGTTAATGTGCCTAGATGGATATGGTAAAGTGCAGATGATGGATGCAGAGCAGAAACAGATGCGCTTTAACAAAGGTGAAACACTGTTTTTGCCGGCTGGATTAGGCAGGTGTTTAGTTGTTGGCGATGCAGAGCTGATTAAGGTTCGGTGTTAAAAAGCTTATTGTGAGGGTGGATAAATGTCAAGAATGAAGTTTATGAATACAGAGATTGATAACTTGACAATGCAGGAAACGCTGCAGGCTATTGATCGGCTGATTCAAGAGGATAGAAGTGCATATGTGGTAACACCGAATGTGGATCATATTGTACAGCTTGAAACAAGTAAAGAATTACAGGCGGTTTATGAAAATGCGTCATTGATTCTGACGGATGGTAAACCACTGCTGTGGATTGCAAAATGGTATGGAACACCGATTAAAGAGAAAATTTCAGGATCGGATTTGTTCCCACTCTTGTGTGAAATGGCTGCGAAAAAAGGATATAAGATGTTCTTTTTAGGTGCGGCTGAAGGTATAGCTGCAAAAGCAGCAGAAAACCTTGCAAATAAATTTAAAGGATTACAGGTTGTAGGTGCATACTCTCCGCCATTCGGTTTCGAAAAAAATCAGGATGAGTTGGATAAAATTAAATCCATGATAAAAGAGGCGGCCGCACATATTTTTATTGTTGGCTTAGGATGTCCGAAGCAAGAAGAATTTATGTATCATCATTGTGCAGAGCTTGGAGTTCCTATTTCTTTTGGGCTAGGGGCCAGCTTCGATTTTGAGGCCGGAAATATAAAGAGGGCTCCACGTTGGATGGCAAATCATGGGTTGGAGTGGCTATTTAGGATTACGCAAGATCCAAAGCGCATGGCGAAGCGCTACTTAGTGGATGATAGAAAAATTCTTGGTTTAGCGGTTAAGTATAGAAAATAGTGTATTAGATTGGAGCAAGTCATGGAAACACTACAAAATCAAAATGTTTTATTGTTTACAAGAACGATGGGACTTGGCGGGACTGAAAATGTAGTATTACAGCTTTGTGAAATATTAAATCCAGTTGTGAATAAAGTTGTGGTTTGCTCGTGTGGTGGAGTAAATGAAAAACGCTTACTAGCTATGGGAATTAAACATTACACGATACCAGACATAGAAAAAAAAGATTTAAAAACAGTTTTTTCAACACTGAGCCAAGTGAAAAAAATTGTAAAAAAAGAAAAAATTACAATCGTTCATGTACATCATAGAATGGCGGCATTCTACATTGCATTGTTAAAAATGCAGAATAACCGCTTGAAATTTTTTGCCACTGCTCATAATACATTTACTGATAAGAATGGACTTACAAGATTTGCATACAAAAATGCAAGTGTTATAGCATGTGGTGAAGAAGTAAAGACTAATTTGGTTGAGTACTACCATCTGTCAAAAAATAAAGTGACAGTAATACATAATGCTGTCAAGCCTTATATGGAATCTATTAAACCGGATGCCTATTTGAAAAAGTTGAAAGAAGATGGATATATTATAGTTGGAAATATAGGGCGACTTTCCGAACAAAAAGGTATGGAATACTTTATTGATTCATATAAAAAAGTGCACGAATCAATAGATAAATTGAAGTATGTTGTTGTTGGACAGGGCGAGGACGAACAGACTTTGAAGCGAAAAGTTAAAGAAGAAAATAATCAAGACAATATTATTTTTTTGGGATATCGCTCTGATATTCAAAACATCATTGCCCAAATGGATTATATTGTACTAAGCTCACTGTGGGAAGGTCTTCCGTTAACACCGATTGAAGCCTTCTCAGTTCATAGACCTGTAATTGGAACGGCGGTAGACGGAACAAAAGAAATAATTGAAAATGGAAATAATGGTTTTTTGATTGCTCCACGTAGCGCACACGAAATCGCGGAAAAGGTAATAGAATTGGCGAAAAATGAAAAAGAGCGATTAGAAATGGGAGAACATGCTTACACAACCTATAAGGAAAAATTTGATTTTAGTGTATTTCAAGCTAATGTTTTGGATTTTTATAAGCAGAGAATATAATTAATTGAAATGAGCGAGGAACATGGTGAGTGGATTTTATCTTATAAATTATATTAGAACCATTCCAGT
>ERZ507033.1063-NODE-1063-length-11266-cov-6.523147_pt1 | contig 11266 bp, 9 predicted proteins | sample MGYA00512874_ERZ507033 | MGnify/ENA metagenome assembly ERZ507033
ATATGATTATGACAACGAAAACCGTGTGTCCGTTTATCATTGCGGTATCGAGGGAGCTGCAGGCGGAACTCTCGGGCATACCTATAGCTATACATATAATTCAAATGACGGAAATCTGTCAAAAATCAGCGTAACAGGCAACAATATTTACGGCGACAATCTTGTCTATACTTATGATAATCTGAAGCGGCTTTCCAGGAAGAGCATAACCGGTCAGTATCGTACGCTCGCTCAGGAATATGGGTATCGTAACATTTCTTCCACGAGAACAACCCTTCAGATTCAGGATTTGACATGGACTTTGCAAGGCACGACGACACTTGCATATTCATACACTTATGATGCGATCGGTAACATCACAGAAATAAGAAAAGACGGCTCGCTTGTTGCTTCATACACATATGATAGCCAAAGTCAACTTAAAAGCGAAACTCTGTACGATCAGGATCTGTTCTACACTTACAATTATGATAGCTACGGAAATATCCGCAGTGTATACAAGCGTCAGTACAGCACGAATGCCCTGATCAACTATGAATCCTACGACTATAACGATTCATCGTGGCTTGACAAGCTGACGTCATACAACGGAACAAACATAACATATGACAATATCGGAAACCCATTGTCATATTACAATGGCGGAAGTTATAGCTTTACATGGACTTCTGGAAGAAAACTTCAAACCTCATCTCACAACGGTGTAAACTCATTTTACGCATACAATGCTGACGGACAACGAATAAAGAAAATCTGCAGCGGAACAATATATAACTATTATTATTCGGACGGAGCGCTCGTGCGCCAGACCGGAGGAGGAAACACAATCGACTTCCTATATGACGAAAACGGAAGTGCTTACTCCATAGTATATAATGGCACGCAGTATTATCTTGTAAAGAATCTGCAAGGCGATGTAACGCAGATACGCAGTGTCTACGGTACGGTTTTGGTTGAGTATTCATATGACGCGTGGGGCAATGTGCTTGATATAAGCGGTACATATGCATCGACACTGGGTCAGAATAACCCCATACGCTATCGCGGATATTATTACGATTCAGAGACGGGGTTCTATTATCTCAACAGCCGATATTATGACCCTGCGAATCGTCGGTTTATTAACGCGGATAACATTGGTTACTTAGGCGCGGGCAGTAATCTAACCGGTTACAATCTCTTTGCCTACTGTGGCAATAACCCTGTTATGGGATATGACCCCTATGGAACATTTGATTGGTCAAGTTTTGGAAAGGGTGCTGGTTGGTTAGCTATTGGCATTACAGCGATTTGTGTTGGTGTTTCTGTTTTGACTTGTGGGGTAGCTGCGCCTGCAATGATGGCTGTTGCAGCGGTTACGGTAACTGCTGGAGCATTAACCGCAGTAAATGGTGTGTCTGAATTAGGTGAGGCGGCGACTGGTCATAATTTTGTACGAGATGATGTTTTCCGTGGAAACGAAAAAGCTTATGATGTTTACTCTAATACCACTGCAGCTGTAGCAGAGATAGGAACGGCAATATGTGGTGGATGGACCGCAAAAAATGCGCCTCGAATAAAAGCCTATAATAATATTCAGAATTACAATTATACCGACACTATTTCTGATGTCACACATATGAGCAGACCATATGCAAACTCTGTATTAACACAAAAGCAAGTGATTAAATATGGTAAAATGACAAAAGATTCATTTGGTTATGTCTTTAGCGCTATGGGTTCTGTAAATGGAAAAGAAAAACTTTGGAGATTGGGAATAAATACCGTCAAAGGTTTAGTGTGGCATTGGGGACATGGTTTTTAAAATAGGAGGAAAAATGAAAAATCATATCCAAATGAATAAGATTGAGTTTATGATTGGCGATTTGTATGATAGGGATTCTGTTAAGGACAGAAATGATTTTTACCTAACGGAAGATAGGTCTTTATTATATCAATCCACAACAAATGGAGATTACAGTATATTGCTTGGTGGCAATTGGCGATTTGAACTTATAGTTGATAGTTCTACTGGTCTTTGTATAAAATTTCAAAGCTTTTTAGATGAATTAAAAGTGTTGCATAAACCTTTAGTTTTGCCAGAATCGAAAGCGAGAAGAGTTTTTATTAAAAGTGGCGAGATGCTTTTTCCTGGAGAAGGTTGCCATTATCATCCGTTTTCAAATAAAGTGTATTGGGATGAAAGAAAGAACATCCTATGCATCGGCAATCCTGAATCGATTGGGGAAGTGATTGAGTTTGCACCTCATATAATTATGGTTATAAAAAGCCACCAATTGCATTGTCTTTATTTGACGTTAAATAATATTTCTGGTATTGATTTTTTGTAAGGGCTTGGGACTATCCCAACAAGTCTGTGTTTGGGTGACCAAACGCGATGCTTGCTGGCGAATACCACTAGGAAATTTCCCGAAATCTTTCGGTTATCGAGTGTTTGCAAGCTATAAAAGGTTTCGGGAATTTCCAATTGCAATAGATATAATCTTTAATTTAATATAATGGCACGCAGCATTATCTTGTAAAGAATCTGCAAGGCGATGTAACGCAGATATGCATATTACACAATTCAAATGTTTAGAGCGCAAATATATATTTACAAAATAAAATTTGTGAATAAAAAAGACAAAGCCGCTGTCATTAGACAGCGGCTTTGCTGATTATATTCAATAATACATCTATTTAGAGTGCTCTCCCCACAACTTTACCGCAGCAGAACACGCTGTCATGCTCGGAAATGCGCATGGGCTTATACTTTTCGTTATGCGAGATCAGACAACCGTCCCCGCGCTCCTTGATGAAGACATCGCCGTTGACAACGAAGATCCCGATCTCGGCGAGATCGACGGAATCGCATTTTTCAACAAACACCTTGTCTCCGTCGTGGTAGGTTGGCTCCATGCTGTCACCGCCGACAGAAATCACAAAGTCCGCCTTCTCCGCTTCCTTGGATTCGGGAACAAGAATCTCCTCGGCAAGCTCGCTGTCAAGGATATTGCCCGTGCCTGCCGAAGCCGGAAGCGTGTAATAATCCATTCTCAGCATACGGCACTTGGCTTTTCTGCCGGTCGCAGATACTCGCCTGTACTCGCTGTCGATCAGATAATCCACAATTTCTTTACCGTGTTCGTCAAGGACACGGTATTTTTTTATCGTCTCCCATTCGGCAGCCGTCGGGCGCTCCGACATCGAGCGGCAACCGATCATCTCGTCTGCTGACACATCAAGAAGGTCACAGAGCTTCGCCAGTTTGTCACAGTCGGGGCGACCGATTCCCTTTTCCCAATTGTATATCACCCTGCCGGAGCTTTCGCCGAGCGCATCGGCAATCTCCTGCTGCGTCATGCCGCGGATACCTCTGTATTTTTTAATCTGTTCGCCTATTACGCTCATACCGAACTCCTCCGAATTTTATTACGCATACAGTATACCACATCTCATTGTAGTTGTCAAGAACAAATACAATTATTTTGTGCACAGCTATTGACAACACAATATTTTTGTAGTATAATATCAAATGCACAAGGAGAAAGGAGAACAATATGGCGGACAAACGAAAAAACTTCTTTATGGTTGACAACAGAATCTTTGAATACGGTCTGAAACCGCGGGACATCGCCGTCTATTGTTTTCTTTGTCGTCGTATGAACCGTGAAAGCAATGTGGCTTTTCCTTCGCGGAGAGATATCGCAAACGGGTGCGGAATCAGGAAAGAGGAAACCGTGGACAAGGCAATCAAGGCTTTGCTCGAAAAAGACCTGATTGAAAAATTTCACCGATACACTAATGCGGGCGATTACGGCTCCAACGTGTATCGGCTGAAAATGTGACCGGGTGGTGTCTGAAATAGTGGTGCTAACAAGAAGTCTTAACCATATATCTTATATGCAGAAGAGAACAATAAGTTATATAGGCGAAGTCGCGGTTTTTTCTTCTGCAGTTATTCCCGGCGCTCTGCGTCCGGGGCTGGGGCAAGCATAGCGCGTGGATGTCCACCGCCTTCCGGCGACGCACTTCCCGCACACAATCGGGCAGAAGCCCGAACCCACTTACCTTTTCTTTGCGAAAAGAAAAGGTAATCCAAAAGAAACGAATCAGAGAAGCAAAAGCAAAAAAACATGTGCGAAAGGAGAAAACGTTGAGCAGAAAACAAACAGAAACCCTGACAATCCGCCTCACGGCGGAAGAAAAAATGGAGTTGCAAAAGAAAATGTACGAAGCCGTCTCACCGTCCATGCGCGATTTCATTCTCAAAATGTGCCGTAACGGAAAGATCATCGTTAATGAAGAACTGCGGGAGTTGAACCGCGAACTGAAATATCAGGGCAACAATCTCAATCAGCTCGCACGGCTGGCACATCAGAATCGTTTTTCTTCTGCCGATCTTTCGAAGCTTCTTTCGGTTTACAGAAAAATTCTTGCAGCACTCGGAGGACAAAATTATGGCGGTCGTTGAAAGCATTCCGGAAAAAGTGCAGACGCCGAGTGCACAGAAAGGTGTACTCGATTACTGTATGCAACCGTCAAAAACCTTTGATGAAGGCGAGCAGCTTGCGTATATTTCCGGCTACAACTGCATTCCCGAGATGGCAAACGAATCGTTCCTCGCCACTCAAAAGGTGTTCGGTCATGCGGCGGGCGGCGTTCGCTTTTATCATTTTGTGCAATCCTTTATGCCCGGAGAGAATATTTCTCCGCATGAGGTCAACGAAATCGGAATTGAGCTTGTCAAAAGCTTCGGCAACCGTGAAGCAATCGTCGCCACGCATATCGACCGCGAGCATCTTCACAATCACATTGTCGTATGCACCTATGACCTTGATAACGGTCGGAAACTGCATTACAATAAATTTTTCCTTGCCGATCTGCGAAAAGCAAGCGATGAAATCTGTCAGGCGCACGGGCTGAAAGTGCTTCGGGAATACGATCCGAACGTTAAATCTCAACGCATGAAACCGAAAGAATATCGCGCGGCACTGAACGGCAACAGCATGAAGCTGGCACTCTGCGCCACGATAGATTTCTGCATGACAAGAGCCAAAACCCAGACACAGTTCCGCGAAGAAATGAAAAAGTACGGCTATGAGATGGTATGGACTCCCGAGAGAAAATACATCACCTACATCCTCCGCGGCAGGGACGGAACGGAAAAGCGCGTGCGTGACAAGGGCTTATATGAAGAAAAATACCGAAAGGAGAACATGGAACATGAATTCAGAATCCGGGAAGAGCTATATGGACAAGCTCAAGGCGAGAAATATTCCGCCACAGGTTCAGGCGGAAATGCAGATGGAAGAAGAAATACCGACGGTACAGATCAGCGTCGCGGAGTGGGACGAGCTGATCGCTTCGGTGAACCGCATGGAGGAGCTGTCAGCCGAGCTGAAGGCACAGAAAGCGGCTTTCGCGGCGGAGGCGGGCAAGTATGCCGAGCAGATTACGAGGGCGATACAGGCGCAAAACGAGGCGACAGCGGCGGCGATACGAAAGATCTCGGAGGAAGCCTCCGAACAGGTTGGGAAAGCGAGCGAAAAAGCCTCGAAAGTTATCTGCAGAAGAAGCATACGGGACGAGGCACTGTGGTGGCTTCGCATGGCGTACGCGGCAGTTCCGATGATACTGACCTTGCTCTTATGGGCATACGTGGGCTTGAAAACCTGACGGATATTCTCGAAGACGGCGATGAATCCGAGGAAGAAAAGCGGGAGCGGGAAGGGGGAAATACAGGAACCGCTCTCGGCGTTGCCGCCGGAATTATTGCCGGCATGGCTATCGGAGTGGGGCAAGATGAAGACGGAGATATTGAAGAAAACGAGGATGAAAACGAAGACTTCGGTATGACAATGTAGTCTGAATTTTCTCTTTTATCTCCGGCAATAATGAAAGGGGTGATGCGACACATAAAAAAATGCGGGTTTGCGTACATAAAGGCACTGCCGGACAGACGGTCGGAATATGCTGTCGGACATAGCATCCGGCGCGGGCAAATCTGCCTTTTCGGAGGAACGATTGAACTTATTCTTTCCCGCAAACGCAAAGCCGCGAAAAAAGACGGGCGCGTTCACGCAAAAAAATGAAGAAATGAGGTGAGTCATATGGAGATGAACATTCATCATGACAGCAAAACGGTCGATATATGGCTCACCGGAAGCGAGGCGCGGGACGAAAGCTTCCGTCGCTCGCTTGAGCCGTATTACCGGCAATTTGCGAAGCACAAGTATTTTGTGTCGGTGTTTGAATCGGGCGATCGGGAGCTGTTACCGGATACCGTCCTGCTCCTCCGCCACAATCTTGAGCTTCAGATGAAAGCCGAACCTGCCACAGAGCAGGTTCAGGCGTAAAAAAACGGGGCAGGAGGCGTAATGCCTTCTGCCCCTTGCCAATAAATCCCTTTGCTTATTTCACAAAATCGTGTTTTATTGAAATAAGCCGACGAATCGCGCCTTGCTAATTTCAAAATTCCACGGCAAATGATAACAATTCATGTCTTTGCAAATATCTCATTGACAGCGGGCGGGTTCTGTGATACAATGTTATCAGCAATATATCAAAGGAGTGATTATCAATATGGTTGAAAGATTCCGCATTGCCGCGTACACGCGAATCTCCGTAGACTTAGAGCTTGACCGCGATAACACGAGTATCGAAAACCAGAAGGCGATTATAGACGAATACTGCCGCCTGCACTTTCCGACAAGCACGGTCGATTACTTTGAGGACCGCGACAAATCGGGCTACACCTTCGAGCAACGCCCCGATTACATGCGTATGCGCGAAAAGCTCATGCAGCGCGAATACGATATACTTATCATCAAGGATCTGAGCCGTTTCTCGCGCAGAACCGGCAAGGGACTTGCCGAATTTGAGGATCTTGCCGAGCGCGATATCCGCATCATTGCCATCGGCGACGGGGTGGATTATTATCAGGATCACATCGACGACTGGATGAAGATCAAGCTCTACTTCTTCGTCAACGAAATGCCCGTCACAGACACGAGCCGCAAGGTGTCCGACGTCATTGCCTCACGGCAGTCAAAGGGCGAGTGGATATGTTCGGTTCCGTTTGGATATGTCATCACCAACTCCAAGAAAATGACCTTTGAGGTTGACGAGCCGTCCGCCGAGGTAGTGCGGCGGATATTCGCCTACTATATCGACGGTTGGGGCTACAAAAAGATTGCAAACCATCTGACAGACGAGCACATTCCCACGCCGCGAATGCGGGAAAAAGCCCGCAAGGAAGCGCAGGGCGACGAGTACAAGGGCAAGGTAAAGGAAACATGGAGCATCGTGACCGTCTCCGAAATTCTCTGCAACGATTTCTATATCGGCACACTGCGTCAGCACAAATTCAAGCGGAAAAAGATAAACGGAAACGATGTTCCGCTCGACGAAAGCCAGCATATCGTGTTTGAAAACCATCACGAGCCGATTGTCGACTACCGCACCTTTGCCGTCGCGCAGGAGCTGTTGAAGCAGCGCGCAACCACTCACTACCGCGGTCAGAAAAAGTACGCCAACAACTACTCCGGCTACCTCTTCTGCGGTGACTGCGGCTCGCCGATGTTCTCGCGCAGCCGTCCCGACCTTGCCGACGCTTACATCTGCGGCACCTATCACACGCGCGGCAAAGCCGGATGCACGACGCATCACATCCGCGTGGATGTGCTTGACCGTGAGCTGAAACGGTACATCGCCAAGGTCTGCGAAAACTCCGAAAAAATGATAAAACAGCTGGAAACCGAAATCAGTTTTGAACCGAACGCGGTGAAGGACAGCGCCAAAGCCGCGGATGAGCTTTCAAAGCTCATCGAACAGGAAAAGGATTCACTCAAAATCCTGATGCGGCAAAAATCCCGTGACCTCGCACGCGCAAAGGGAAACGAGGATGTCATCATGGAAACCTACGACGCGCTGATTGAGGAAAGTGCCAACCGGATTCACGGGTTGGAAAATCAGATTGCCATGACGGCGGATACGAGAAATACCATCATCAGAGCCAACCGCCATGCAAAAACGGTGCTGGAGATATTCCACGATATTCTGAGCAAAGAGAAGCTGGACAAGCGTGACATCGGGCTGATTGTTGACCGCATCATCGTATATGAAAACCGCATCGAAATCAAGCTGCGTGGTGATGTGGACGCGCTCCTGCGGTGCGACGATGAAGCGCAAACGGAGAAAATCGCAAATTTTAACGGGGACACGGAGAATATCGAAAGAACCACAGAAAAATACAACTCTGTGGTGGTTCAATCAGCAAAAAACCAAGTTGATAAGGTTTTTCGTGTCAATGTTATCAGTGGCGGCGACCCTCTCGAAATATATACCGACCGCGAAGGCGAAGTTATCTTCAAGAAATATTCACCGATAGGCGAGCTTATGGATTTTGCGGCAAGCTATGCGGAAACGCTTTATAAGACCTGCAATTTCCCCGTAGCCGTCTGCGATAAGGATTGCGTTATCGCCTGCGCGGGAATATCGAAAAAGGAATTTCTCGACAAGAAAAATTCAGAAGAAGCAGAAAAAATTATCGAAAACAGAAGTCTTTATACGCATGCACCGACTAAGGAGAAAATTTATCTGACGGAAGAAAGCCGCGGCTGGTATATTTCATGTGCCATGCCTATCTTTGCCGAAGGCGATGTCATAGGCTGTGTTGCGGCGCTTGCAAATGCCGAATCCGGAAAAGACAATGCCGCCACGGAAACCGAAACAAAGCTTATTCAGACGGCGGCAGGCTTTCTCGGCAGACAGCTCGAGACTTGACAGCACCCGAAAAAACAGCCTGTCCGCTCATTTTCCCATATGCCGTAAAGGCAAAATCTGCCCTTATTTCTGCCTTATGCCGCCTGCGCCGAAGAAAGCGATTTCGTATTTCCAAAAGCGAAGGCGGCTGTTTTTATATCATTATCAAGGCGCAAAAAAGGCGTTTTTTTAATATAATGTGAACTTATCGGCAGAATTATTGACACAAGAGGCAAAATGGGATATTATTTATATAAATAAATCCTGATGGGGGACTCATATGAAAAAAATATTGGCAGTGTTTCTTGCCACAGCGGCTTGTATCGCGCTCTGCGCCTGCGGAACTGTAGTAAATCCGCCCGAGCAGACGACTACAGGCTCAAAAATAGAAAAAGTCTATGAGGTTGACGGTACCGTTCTCAAAAATTGTAAAGGACAATCGGATAAAAACGGTGTTTTCGTCGTACCGGACGGCATAACCGAAATAGGTGAGGGCGCTTTTTCCGGCGACACGGAAATAAAAGAGGTCGTACTGCACGACGGGATAGTAAAAATAGGTGAGGGCGCCTTCTACTCTGTAATATCGCTTGAAAAGGTGACCTTCGGTAAAGGTCTGAAAACCATCGGCGGCGGCGCTTTTCAGTATTGCGAATCGCTGAAAACACTCGAGCTTCCCGAGGGGCTGGAGGAAATAGGCGCAAAAGCCTTCTATCAGTGCTCGGCACTGAAAAGCATTTCCCTGCCATCCACACTGAAGCTTATAGACTCATATGCCTTTGCACTCTGCACAAGACTTCCCGAGCTTACTATACCGGATAATGTTTCTTTCATAGGCAACTGCGCCTTTCAGGCTTGCTGGCTGCTCACAGATGTGACACTGCCGAAATCGCTTAAAAGACTCAATTATCAGACCTTTGCCGGTTGCAAGCTTCTTGAAAATATCAATTTTGCAAAAGACGGTGCGCTTGAGGAAATCGGACCGTATGCCTTCTGGCAGTGCAAGGAGCTACGCAAAATAACGCTCCCCGAGGGGCTTTCAAAGATAGAAAAATATGCATTCTATGACTGCGGAAAGCTTGACAATGTATCAGTTCCCTCCACGCTCACCGATTCCGGCGAATATGCCTTCGACGGCACCCCGTGGTATAGCGAGCTTGCCGATGATTATGTTGTCGTCGGTGACGGCGTTCTCATCAAATGCAATATTGCGGCATCCTCGCTCGACCTTTCCGGCAAGGGTATCAAAACGATAGGCGGCTGTGTTTTCCGTAATTCCACATATTACGGCGGTGTTGACAGCTACGGCGTGGCAACCTCCTACGGATATGCGCAGGCGGAAATGATTGAAAAGCTCGTCATTCCCGAGGGTGTAAAGAAAATCGGCAATTCGGCATTTGATGCCTGCTCTATAACCGAGCTTACTCTGCCGAGCACGCTCGAATATATCGGAGATTATGCCTTCTATAACGCAATACTCTGGAAATCAGATGAGATAAGCGGCAATGTTGTTTTCACCGATGTGGATATGACAAACTGCAAAAAACTCGCCCGCATCGGCAGTTATGCCTTTACGGAATGCTACGGACTTGCGGAAATCAAGCTGCCCTCAGATGAAGTGGAAATCGGCACATATGCTTTTTTCAAGACGGAAGCAATGGTCAACTTCTTAAAGAATGCTTATCTCAATAACAGAAATGAAAACTCGTTCTTCACAGTAGGAAATACACTGATATGCGCATATGTCGCAAAATCATCGACAAGCGTTACCATTCCGGACGGAATAGTTCGCATAGCGGGAACAGCGCTCATCGGTTGGGATTCCGGTCTTGTTATCACGGAAGACCCTTATGAAGAGGTGTCTGACCCCGAGGTGCTTTTCGACAGAAACAGATATTATCTCGGCTACAATATAACATCGGTCACAATCCCCGACAGCGTAAAATATATCGATGATCAGGCATTTTACAGTATGCGCGCCCTCAAGGAGATAAAGCTCTCTCCGAATACGGTTTATATCGGCGAAGCCGCTTTCATGAACTGCTACGGATTGGAAACCGTAGCGCTCGGCAAGAGCCTTGTCAAGGTTGCGGATAAAGCTTTTCAGTATTGTCATGAGCTTGTCTCAGTCACATTCCCCGAAACACTTAAATCTATCGGAAGTGATGTTTTCGACGGCTGCACTTCGCTTGCAAAGGTCGTTCTGCCCGTCGGCACAACAGATATCGGCTTTGACATATTCTCTGCCGACTGTCTCTCGCTCAAGGATATTTATATCGCACCCGAATTCAAGACAAGAATATTCGGCGTGGTCGGCGATCTTTATATGGCGTCAAACAGAGGCGCGATGAACATTCATTATTATATTAAGCACTGAATAAATAAAGGGAATCCGAAAGGGTTCCTTTTTTGCGCGCCAAATTAAAGTTTTCGTCCGCCTTTTATTAAAGTTTAGGTCAAGCCTTTGGGGAGGCTTGCGGGGTCAAGGGGATTGACACATATGCTCCGCATGTGTGTCAATTCC
>ERZ507033.1077-NODE-1077-length-11125-cov-4.332430_pt1 | contig 11125 bp, 10 predicted proteins | sample MGYA00512874_ERZ507033 | MGnify/ENA metagenome assembly ERZ507033
GGTATAAACTTTTGTCATTTTGCATGGCTCGTAGCGTTCACAAATTCTTCACAAAAAATTAGCACTCACCTCTTGACAGTGCTAATAATAAGTGTTATATTACAGCTAGAACAAAGGAAGGGGAACAAAAAGAGAACAAAGAAATAAGTTCTATGAGATTCCTGATAACCTAAGTTCCAAAGAAACAAGGTAAAGATGCATAACTGAGAGTTCATCATATACAGATGGACGGTATAGAAAAGGAGAGATGACTTATGTTGATGCCTAGTATTTTTGGAGAAAATTTATTTGATGACTTTTTTGGAGATTTTCCATTTTATTATGATGACAGAGCAATGAAAGATACAGAGAAGAAACTTTACGGACGCAGAGCCAGCCATATAATGAAAACCGATATCAAGGAAACTGATAAAGGTTATGAACTGGTCGTAGATCTTCCTGGATTTACCAAAGATGAAGTTAAGGCTGATCTGGAGAATGGTTATCTGACTATCAGTGCTGAGAAAGGTCTGGATAAAGATGAGCAGGAGAAAGAGACAGGACGTTATATCCGTAAGGAACGTTACGCAGGTGCCTGCAGCCGTAGCTTCTATGTAGGTAAAGAAGTTGAGAAAGAAGACATTAAAGCAGAATTCAAACATGGTATCCTCACATTATTTGTACCAAAGAAAGAAGCAAAACCAGCAGTAGAACAGAAGAAAACAATTGCCATTGAAGGATGATGAATAAATATTCTGACTGACCCGTTAAGGGTCAGCCAGAGATTAAAAACAGATATAAAAATAAAAGCTTACACTAAAAGATTGAAGATAAAAGGTTGAAAAAGCCTGTAAAGATAGATTTGGAAAGTAAATCTGGCGAACAGATTTGACATATATAAAATATATTAGAAAAGGAGATATGACTTATGTTAATGCCTAGTATTTTTGGAGAAAATTTATTTGATGACTTTTTTGGAGATTTCCCATTTTATTATGATGACAGAGCAATGAAAGATGCAGAGAAGAAACTTTATGGACATAAAGCAAATCATGTAATGAAAACTGATATCAAGGAAATGAATAATGGATACGAACTGGTTGTAGATCTTCCAGGATTTAAGAAAGATGAAGTTCATGCAGCACTTGAAAATGGTTATCTGACCATTAGTGCAGAGAAAGGCCTGGATAAAGATGAGAAGGAAAAAGAGACAGGACGTTATATCCGCAGAGAACGTTATTCAGGTGCCTGCAGTCGTAGCTTCTATGTAGGTAAAGAAGTACATCAGGACGACATCAAAGCAGAATTCAAACATGGTATCCTGACATTATTTGTTCCGAAGAAAGAAGCAAAGCCAGCAGTGGAACAGAAGCACAGCATCTCCATTGAAGGATAATAGATGTTAAGTTACAGCAACGGGAGGTCAAATCTTTTGGCTTCCCGTTGTTTGCATAATGAGGATTGCAGAAATATGAAGTCAGGAATGATTGCGTTAGAATGTGTTTATGAGGGAAGGTGATGATATTGAAAAGAGACTACTATGAAGTTCTTGGCGTGAACAAAAACGCAGATGCAGCAACGATTAAGAAAGCATACAGAAAACTGGCCAAGAAATATCATCCGGACAGTAATGAGGGAAATGCTTCGGCAGCAGAGCATTTTAAGGAAGTAAATGAAGCCTATGATGTTCTGAGTGATGAGAAGAAACGTAAACTGTATGATCAGTTTGGCCACGCTGCTTTTGAAGAAGGTGCCGGTAATTATGGAAACGCACAGGGAAGTCCTTTTGGCAGTGGCTTTGGCGGAGCACAGGGCAATCCATTTGGCGGTGGTTTCCATGGCTCGTACAGTGATGGCAATGGTTATCATGAATATCATTTTGAGAATGGCGAAGATATGGATGATATCTTAAAGAATATCTTTGGTGGTGGATTTAAGAAGAGTAAATCATCCGGTGGTTTTGGAAGCAGCGGTTTCGGTGGCAGTGGATTTCACGGAAGTGGTTTTGGCGGATTCGGAAGCAATGGAACTGGCGGCTTTGGCGGTTCTTACAGCAGTAAAGGTGAGGATCTTCATGCAGAGGTTACTGTCAGCTTTGATGAAGCTGCTTTTGGCGGTAAGAAGGTTATCCGCCTGCAGAGCAGCAACGGTGGCGTCCAGAATTACGAAGTCAATATTCCGGCAGGTATTGAATCCGGTAAATCTATCAGACTTAAAGGAAAAGGATATCCGGGAGTCGGCGGAGGTGAAGCCGGTGATCTGCTTCTGAAAGTAAATGTTCAGGATAAACCGGGATATAAACGGGAAGGCAGAGATGTTTATACAACTGTAAATATCCCATTTACAACAGCAGTATTTGGCGGTGAGGCGAAGGTTCACACTATTTACGGTGATGTTCTCTGTAACATTAAACCAGGTACTCAGTCCGGAACGAAGATACGTCTGAGAGGCAAAGGTATCGTTGCAATGAATAATCCGTCGGTACACGGTGATGAATATGCAACTGTACAGATTGAAGTTCCGACAAATCTGACACCGGAAGCAAGACGGAAACTGAAAGAATTTGAGCAGGAATGTAATGGAAGCCGCAGAAGCCGTGGATTTGGCAGCGGGAGTGCGGCGTGAAGAGTAATCAGAAATATTTTTAAGAATATAGTGAAGCAATTTTACAGAGAAACGAAAAGGATACATGCACAGTAACATTACCGTGTATGTATCCTTTTAGCATAATAGGGAAAAATATTCTATGAGCTTTTTCTGATATAGAATATTGTTTATCTGGGTTCTTTTCCATCACGGAAGAGCATCATCATTTCCTTGGTCAGGCTGATATTATTGCCCTGATCCGGGATTTTATCACGTTCTACCCACTGTGCCATGGAGAGCTCTTCATGGTCAACGGTCAGGGTATCATCGCCGTCCACATCACAGAAGAATCCGAAAAGCAGGGTACCGCTGAAGGACCATGGCTGGCTTTTGTAATAGCGGAGATTCTTTACCTTAAGGCCAACTTCCTCCATTACTTCTCTGTGAACAGTTTCTTCAATGGTTTCTCCGATTTCTGCAAAGCCTGCGATAAGGGCGTAACGCTTAAATCTGCGGCCCTCATATTTGGAAAGAATGATTTTATCTCCGTTTGTGATTCCTACGATTACTGCAGGACACAGGACAGGGTACTCCTGATTGCCGCAGGAAGGGCATTCCATCATACGTTCTTTTTGGCTGTGCAGCATTGGTTTTCCACAGCAGCCGCAGAACCGGCGCTTGCTGTACCACTGGAAAAGCTGATGTCCTGTAACTCCTGCAAATGCCAGATGCTGTGGCCGGGCTGTCCGAAGATTTCGTATATCCTGGAATTCGTAATCTGGAAGAAGGGTGGTATCCAATTCCGGGATCAGATAGAAACGCTGATCATCGATAGAAAACAGATAAATATACTTGCTGTAGAGATCTGAAACTTTTTCCTCCAGATTCTGAAAACGTGGAAAATAAATATCCGCTTCCCGTTCCTGATGTGGAAGAAGAATACTGCCTTTTTCGTAGGCAAGGATAAAACTGTTCTTATCCGGGGCAGAAGGTTTGTATTCGTTGTGGTAAGTGTGTGGTGCGATATCCTGAATCATAGTAATGTTCCTTTTCTGTTACTGCCGCCGCAGAGTTGTTCTGTGAAATATATTACAGGTGCGGAAGTGAGCAGTAATCTATTATTTATTAAATGAGCAGGCAATCCTGCAGGCAGGATTGCCTGTACATAGTATATTACGGCAGTTTTAGAAAAACAAGAGAAGATGTCCAATTGCTACAGGCAATCTGGAATGAATGTTACTGTGAACGGAGTGGACGGTAACATTTTGGCTTGCATGTCTCGGGATATTACCAGGGAACAGTAATACAGTAACATAAGAAATACTGAAAAAAATAAAAAACGTATTGCACTTTGAAAATGAGAGTGGTATAATCAACTTAACAAATTGGTAATACCAAAAAACGAAATGAGTAATACTTGAATGGAGGGATTTTACAGTTATGGGATATGTAAAATGGAGTTATGACACATTAAATACTTTTTGCCACGACGTATTTCGTAAATTTGGTTTTAATGAAGAAGAGACGAATATCATCAAGGATGTTTTGCTTACCGCAGATCTGTACGGGATTGAAAGCCATGGAATGCAGAGAATGGTAAGATATGATAAAGGAATTGAGAAGGGAACCATCCATCCGGATGCGAAACCTGAGGTCGTATTTGAGACACCTGTATCAGCAGTGATCGACGGACATGACGGTATGGGACAGCTGATTTCCCATTTTGCAATGGAGAAAGCTATTGAGAAGGCGAAGAAAACAGGTGTTGGATTTGTATCTGTAAGAAACTCCAATCATTTCGGTATTGCAGGATATTATGCGGAAATGGCTTCCAAACAGGGCTTACTTGGTATGGCATGTACCAACTCGGAAGCAATCATGGTACCTACCTTTGGACGAAAAGCAATGCTTGGTTCCAATCCCATTGCAGTGGCAATGCCGGCAGAACCTTATCCATTCCTTTTTGACTGCTCCACAACAGTAGTTACCAGAGGAAAACTGGAAATGTATAATAAGATGGGAAAACCACTTCCACAGGGCTGGGCTCTGGGAGCAAATGGTCAGGAAAGCACAGATGCCCCGGATGTACTTGCCAATATTGTTGCCAAGAAGGGCGGCGGAATCATGCCACTTGGTGGTAATAAAGAGGTAAACGGAAGTCATAAGGGTTACGGTTATGGAATGCTCTGCGAGATTTTCAGCTCCATCTTTTCCATGGGTGTTACTTCTGATAAATGCTGTACATTTAAAGACAAGACAGGTATCTGTCATGGATTTGCTGCCATTGATCCCGCAATCTTCGGAAATGCAGATGATATCAGGGCGCATTTTTCCGAATATCTGGAAACTCTTCGTCAGAGTCCAAAGGCAGAAGGCGCAGAGCAGATTTATACTCATGGTGAGAAGGAAGTATTTGCAGAAAAAGAGCGCAGAGAGAATGGCATTCCTGTAAATGACAACACAATGGTTGAGCTTGCCAACCTCTGCAATTATCTGAAGGTTGATTTTGGCTCTTACTTCAAGGGCTATGAACTGCCGAAGGACAGTAAGTTCTTTAGTGGTAATTATTAAATAAGCGCCCATCATGCTGATAACCATAACTATAGAATATATCATATAAAATTACTTTTTTTGAGACGCCCGTTTATCAGCATGTGGAAATAAAAAGAAACTGCATAATCAGATACGACCGGTAGAATTTACAGATCGTATCTGATATGCAGTTTTTTGTTTTCTTTAATTTTCTTCAGTATTCTTCGGACAGTTATGAGCATTCATGTCATCGTTGTCTGTCATAAGATATTTGCGGATCGCAAACAGAACTGCGATACTGAGTACGCCAAGAAGAGTTTCTGCTGGCCCGAGGTGTTCGACTACCATCTGACGTGCTGTGGCAAACATCAGAACCTCAACAACTGTCTGTGCGGAATGCTGGCAGAGCATTTTTACAAATTCCACGCCTACTACCAGAGACAAAGCCTGGGAAAGGAAAGTGCTGAAAAATTCTGTATCCATGGACATAACAGAAGTATCTGCAACTTCCATGATCAGCCGGAAGCCTGCCAGTGCGATCACCAGCAGAATTACCATAGAAAGAGCAATTTCCGCGTAGCGTGAAATATTGTAAATGATTGTGTTAAAGTGTTTACGAATGTTATGGTTAACCTGTCGTTTGGGGCTCATAACTGTGAGTCCTTTCTGTTTTGTTGTATATGGTGAATGTAAAGAAGTGTAACTGTTTATAGTGTTACGAAAAAGATTAATATAAATAATCTTTATTTACATAACCATATTTGCAGAGTTTCTGAGAGTAAATATACCAGTACTGTGCATCAGTTGTATCCACAAGCTGAACTGTATCGCCGGAATATAACTGTCCGATTTCGTTGGAAGAGTCGTAAGCCTTCGCAGAGCGCAGAGCCAGATAACCGGTAGCAACACTGACTGTTCTGGTGGCATATGTGGTTGTTCCGCCAATCAGATAATCTTTATTTACATATCCGTTTTTTCCTAACTTCTGAGAGTAAACGTACCAGTACTGGGAATCGCTGGTGTCGATAAGCTGAACTGTATCGCCGGAATACAGCTGTCCGATCTCATTGGAGGAATCATAAGCTTTTGCGGAACGCAGAGCCAGATAACCCTTGGCAACACTGACAGTCCTTGAATCTCCGGAAGAACTCTGTGCACTGGCAGCAGTATCGCCACTGTAATATAAGTAATCTTTATTTACATAGCCGGATAAGTTCAGTTTCGGAGAATAGACATACCAGTACTGAGGCTCACTGCTGTCAGAAACTGTTACAGTATCACCGGAGTATAACTGTCCGATCTCGTTGGAAGAGTCATAAGCCTTTGCAGAACGCAAAGCCAGATAACCCTTGGCAACACTGACAGTATAAGAACCGGACGAACTTGTCGGCTGTGATGAGAGGAAATATAGGTAATCGTTATTTACGTATCCGGATTTGTTCAGTTTTGGAGAATAGACGTACCAGTAATCACTGGTGGTATATTCTGTAACTTCAACAGTATCACCGGAATACAGCTCGCCGATCTCGTTGGAGGAATCATAATCCGTGGCAGAGCGCAGAGCCAGATACCCTTTACTTACACCTACCTGATAAGTGTCAGATGCCATAACGATCTGTGAGCTGCAGGGTACAGATACAGCAGCAATCGTAGCTGCAAGAATCATGGGAATTGCAATATTTTTTCTTTTTTTCATAGTGAACCCCTCCTTTGGGTTATTATGTACTCTGAGAGTACATTATTTAATTATAGTAATCGTAAATCGTTCTGCTTAAGGTAGCGATCGTATTCTGTGCGGAACCGGCGCTTGAGAGATTCTGGGACATAAATACGATTACTACGTCATTTTTGGAATCATAGATGATTCCGGCATCATTTTCCACGTTGTCAAGTTCTCCGGTTTTATTTGCGGTTTTGACTCCTTCCGGAAGCTGTGCGGGAATTTTGTTACAGCGTGTCTGTGCCTTGAGCAGATTAAACATATCAGCGGCATGGGTGTAGCTGGATGTATCCTGTTTATAAATCTCCTGCAGGAGATGACCACAGTCTCCTACAGATGTGTAGTTATCATCATTCTCATTGCTGGCAAGGAGCATACGTCCCATGTGAGTCTGGTCATAGCCATGTGCCTGGCAGAAACTGTTGACAGCCTGCATACCTGCTGCGGAATCGCCGCCGCCAAGATAAGTTGTCAGGGTATTGGCTGCATCATTATCGCTGACTGTGATCATGGAGTACAGATTGGAGTCTACAGAATCCCTGCCGTATTGTCCGGTTATCTGATCATAATTCTCGTAGACAGCTCCCATGATATAGAGCTTGATCAGGCTTGCAGCCTGCATTTTCTGATCATTAAGACTGCCCTCGGTTCCATTTACAAGATCGGATATGAAAACAGCCCAGGTTCCGTTTTCAGCGGGAAGCTGACTCTGAACCTGTTTTAAAATTGTCTCCAGTTTCTCATCTGTGACTGGTTCTGAAGATGTGCCTGCCCCGGAACCGTTAAAGACGCTTTCAGAACTCTCTGAAGATGAAGAAGGGGAAAGCATTCCCTGACCTTCTACGGATGTTCCCGCGGCCTCTGCATTTTCAGCAGCATGACTGCTGTATGCAGGAGTAACAAGAAGGCTGAGCGATAGCAGAGGTATTAATAATTTTTTTGAAAACATTGTGTTCACCACCTGTTAAATATTTACTGTAAAACATTCGGAATCTGTTGATCTGTTATATAAATCGTATTTCTTCATGTTTAGATAAATCAGGTTTAAAAGTCTTATTGTGCAGGCACAAATGATTTTTAAAATCTGATATCTGTATGTACAAAATTATACAGTGTTTAGAGTTGTGTTACAAGTGTATTTACGGTTGATTTTAAAATTTATTATATGGCTGCCGGTTACTGTTGGCACAATACTTGAGATGCGTTCATACAATTTGTAGGAATGCGGGCGTGAAAAATCCGCATATCTGATTATATATTTTGGATTGTATAAATGCTACAATAAAATCATCAGAAACGAGACAAAGGACGACAAATTAAACAAATAAATGTGGGAATGTGGGGGCATTTTCATATTGCATGAGGAGGTAGATTATATGTTAACACCGAAACAGAATATGCTGGAAGTTATAAAAGGCGGAAATCCTGACAGATTTGTTAATCAGTATGAAGCAGTACAGCTTCTTTTTCATCCGTTTATGTTTGCAAACCCGCTGCTTCAGCCGGGTCAGGAAAATGTAGTGAATGCATGGGGGGTAACCAATACTTTCCCGAAAGGAGTTCCGGGTTCTTTTCCTGTACATACTCCTGACAAGATCGTGGTAAAGGATATTGAAGACTGGAAAGACTATGTACATGCACCGTCTTTGAAATTTACCCAGGATCAGTGGGATATGGTGAAGGCTCAGTATGATGCAGTTGACGGAGAACAGGCATTTAAAGCAGCTTTCGTTGCACCGGGATTATTTGAGCAGACTCATCATCTGTGTGAGATCAGTAATGCGTTGGTTTATTATATTACTAATCCGGATGAAATGCATGATCTGATCAAATATCTGACAGAGTGGGAACTGGAACTTGCTGAAGGTATCTGTTCCAACCTTCATCCTGATGCATTATTCCATCATGATGACTGGGGTGGACTGGACAGTACATTTATGAGTCCTGCAATGTTTGATGAATTTTTACTTGAACCGTATAAAGAAATTTACGGATATTATCACAGTCATGGCGTTGAGCTGGTTATCCATCATTCTGACAGTTACGCAGCAACACTGGTTCCTTCTATGATTGAGATGGGGATCGATGTATGGCAGGGATGTATGGAAACCAATAATCTTCCGGAACTGATCAGAAAATATGGCGGAAAGATCAGCTTCATGGGCGGTATCGAAAATCGTGCAGTTGATTTTGAGGGCTGGACAGATGAGAATTGTGATGCAGTGGTACGTCGTGTCTGCGAAGAATGTGGAAACAAATACTTTATTCCATGTATCGCTCAGGGTGGCCCTGGTTCTGTTTATCCGGGTGTTTATAAATCTCTCTGTGATTCCATTGACAAGCTGAATGAAGAGAAATTTGGCATTAAGGCATCTGAATCTACAAGGCTTCCATGGCAGATTATGTTCTGATCTCAGGTATTTGTCAGTGGCAAAACGGAATACAAATATCTGTCCGACATTTAGATGAAATTTCAGGTGTTGCAGAGGATGATGCTATGGAGGTGTTTGAAAATGATTATTATTGGTGAGAAAATTAATGGTTCTATCCCGATCGTTGCAGAAGCGATCGCAAAAAGAGACTCTGAATTTATTAAAGAAAGAGCAAAGCTTCAGGCGGAAAGCGGAGCTACTTATATTGACTGTTGCGCTTCTGTTCCGGAAGCGGAAGAAGTGGAAACATTGAAATGGATGATCGACTGTATCCAGGAGGTTACAGATCTTCCGATCTCAATTGACAGCCCGAGTCCGGATGTTCTGGCACAGGCTTATAAGTTCTGTAAGAAACCCGGAATTTTTAACTCTGTATCAGGAGAAGGACATAAGATTGATACGATTTTCCCGATCATGGCTGAGCCGGGAAATGAGGGATGGCAGGTAATTGCGCTGCTGAGTGACAATACAGGTATTCCGAAATGTGCAGCAGACCGTCTGAAAGTTTTTGACAAGATCATGGCGAAAGCGAAAGAGTACGGAATTGCTCCGGACAGGATTCACATTGATCCGCTGGTTGAGATGCTTTGTACTTCTGAGGATGGTATTGCAACGAATATTGAGACGATCACAAGTGTACGTGAGCAGTATCCGACCATTCATATTACGGCAGCAATCAGTAATATTTCCTTTAATCTGCCGGTTCGTAAGCTGATTAATTACGGGTTCCTGGTACTGGCAATGAATGCAGGACTGGACAGTGGAATTATGGATCCGACAAATAAGGATATGCTTGGACTGGTTTATGCAACAGAAGCATTACTTGGTCTGGATGATTATTGTATGGAATATATAGGGGCTTACAGAGAAGGCTTAATTGGTACAACAAAGAAGAAGTAGGTTGAATCTGCAGAAACTGTGTAAATGAATTAAGTGGTTGGAATCTGAAATTGAGAAATAACAGGAGGATTTGATTATGTCTAAGATAAATGAAGTTGCGGAATTAGTTGAAAAAGGGAAAGCGAAATTAGTAGGACCGGCTGTACAGGAAGCCATTGATGAGGGTGATGATCCGGTTGCGATTCTGAATGATGGTATGATCAGTGCGATGTCTGTAGTTGGTGAGAAATTCAAAAATGGTGAGATCTTTGTTCCGGAGATGCTGGTTGCAGCTCGTGCTATGAAGAAAGGTGTTGAGGTTCTGAAACCGCATCTGGCATCTGGTTCTACAGGTGCACTTGGTAAGGTTATCATTGCTACGGTTTCCGGTGACCTTCATGATATTGGTAAGAATCTGGTTGCCATGATGATCGAGAGTGCCGGATTTGAGGTGATCGATCTTGGAGTCGATGTTCCGGCGGCTAAGATTATTGAGTGCTATAAAGAGAATCCGGATGTTAAGATCATTGCTCTTTCTGCGTTGCTGACTACTACTATGCCGGCTCTGAAGGAGACTGTTGAGGCGTTGAATGCGGCGGATTTCAGAGGTAATATTAAGGTTATGGTTGGCGGAGCGCCGATTACAGAAGCTTTTGCTGAGGAAATTGGTGCTGATGGATATTCTGATGATGCGGCTAGTGCGGCGTCACTGGCTAAGAAGTTGGCAGCCTGATCTGATTGCTTGTGCGGGTTTAGTATAACATGAAAATATTATGAGGGGACTGCTCTGTGGAGTGGTCCTTTCGTGTATTTTTGGATTTTTTGGAGTGTGTTATAATGAGAAAAAGGGGACGCTCAGAAAAATATTTTATTTCATGTGCGGTTTCGGGGTCTAAGATATTCTAAGTTCTCAGAAATCTGCTAAAGGCATGAGCAGCCTTCTCAAACTCGCTCCGTTGCAAACTTCGCTCAGACAGTGATACAGTCGGCTCATAAC
>ERZ507033.1081-NODE-1081-length-11088-cov-4.076860_pt1 | contig 11088 bp, 7 predicted proteins | sample MGYA00512874_ERZ507033 | MGnify/ENA metagenome assembly ERZ507033
AACAGGTCTCAACCTTATGACAATCCTTGAGTCAAGAATTGACAACGTAATCTTCCGTCTTGGTTTCGCAAGAACAAGAAAAGAAGCTAGACAGATCGTTGATCACAAGTTCGTTACAGTAAACGGAAAAGTTGTTAACATCCCTTCATACCTTGTAAAGGCTGGCGATGTTATCGAAATTAAAGAGAGCAAAAAGAATACTCAGAGGATGAAAGATATCGTCGAGGTAGCTGGCGGAAGAATCGTTCCGGAGTGGTTAGACGTAGATGCTGAGAAATTACAGGGAACTGTAAAAGACTTACCTACACGTGAGCAGATTGATGTTCCTGTAGATGAGATGCTCATCGTCGAGTTATATTCTAAGTAAAATTAGGTTGATTTGCCGGGGATTTATTTCCCGGCTTATCCACTCTTTGATAACATATAACAACGATACCCGAGAAGGAGGGAATTTGAAGTGTTCGATTTTGAAAAACCAAAAATTGAAATCGCAGAAATTTCAGAAGACAAGACATATGGCAGATTTGTTGTAGAGCCATTAGAGAGAGGTTACGGTACAACACTTGGAAACTCTTTAAGACGTATCATGCTTTCTTCTTTACCGGGCGCTGCAGTAAGCCAGGTCAAGATTGATGGTGTTTTACATGAATTCAGCTCTATTCCTGGTGTTAAGGAAGATGTTACAGAAATCATCATGAATATCAAGAACCTTGCAATTCGCAATAATAGTTCTACAAATGAACCAAAGGTTGCATATATCGAATTCGAAGGTGAAGGCGTTGTTACAGCAGCCGATATTCAGGTTGATTCAGATATCGAGATTTTGAATCCTGAGTTAGAGATTGCACACTTGAATGGTGGAGCAGATTCTAAGCTTTACATGGAGCTTACAATCACTAACGGCAGGGGTTATGTCGGAGCAGAGAAGAACAAGAACGAGGATACACCAATCGGAGTTCTTGCTGTAGATTCAATCTACACTCCTGTTGAGCGTGTTAACCTTACTGTAGAGAATACCCGTGTAGGTCAGGTTACAGATTACGATAAGCTTACATTAGATGTATTTACAAATGGTACATTGGAGCCGGACGAGGCAGTCAGCCTTGCAGCTAAGGTGTTAAGTGAGCACTTAAATCTGTTCATCGATCTTTCAGAGGCAGCACAGCAGGTTGACGTTATGGTCGAGAAGGAAAACGATGCTCAGGAGAAGGTTCTTGAGATGAACATCGATGAGCTTGAGCTTTCAGTCCGTTCATACAACTGCTTAAAGCGTGCAGGAATCAACACTGTTGCAGAGCTTATCAATAGAACACCTGAGGACATGATGAAGGTTCGTAACCTTGGTCGCAAGTCTTTAGAGGAAGTTTTAGCAAAATTAAAAGAATTAGGTTTAGAGTTAAATCAGACTGAGGAATAATTCATTCGAATAATCCTTGCACTGATTCTTCTAAATAAATTAGTCATATATAAATTTTAAATATCATATTTGTGTTTATGTGTGACAAAACTCATAGCGGCAGGGTCAGTAAGACCAAAGAGCGTGACCGTGTCTGATACATGAGTGGCAACTGATTTGAGCATTTGCTTTTTGAAATAAGGCAAAGCTTTATCACAACAAGATACGATGTCTGGCAGTAAGACCGAAGAGCGTGACCGGATGTCCCACAAATGGAGGAAATTAAAATGGCAAAATATCGTAAGTTAAGCAGAACATCAAGCCAGAGAAAGGCTTTACTCAGAGGTCAGGTTACACAGCTTCTTGTTAACGGAAAGATTGTTACTACAGAGGCTAAGGCTAAAGAGGTTCGTAAGATCGCTGAGGGTCTTATCGCATTAGCAGTAAAAGAGAAAGACAACTTCGAAGAGGTTACTGTAACAGCTAAGGTTGCCCGTAAGGACAAAGATGGCAAGAGAGTAAAAGAAGTTGTAGACGGAAAGAAAGTTACTGTTTATGACGAAGTAGAGAAGAAGATCAAGAAGGATTCTGCTTCACGTCTTCATGCCAGAAGACAGATGCTCAAGGTTCTTTACACAGCTAAAGAGTCTGACGGCACAAAGAAGGGAACAAAGACTATCGATGTAACAAACAAGTTATTCGATGAGATCGCTCCTAAGTATGCTGATCGTAACGGTGGTTACACAAGAATCGTTAAGATTGGACAGCGTAAAGGTGACGGAGCTTTAGAGGTTCTCCTTGAGTTAGTTTAATATTTAATCGGTATAAATCTTAGACTAAATTAAACCAGAGATTTGAGTGGATGACACTCACTTCTCTGGTTTTTTATATTACTAAGATAATTATTCTAAACTTTGAGAAAAACTGATGCGTCTTACTTGCATGTATAGTTCGATTGCCTTTGGTTTGAATTCGTAACTGTAACGCATAAAAATACCCCTTTCACTGGATATCCAGTAAGAGGGGTATTATTAATTTCACACGGCTTTTCGATTAATATGATTAATTATTTATTCTTTGCTGCGGCCTGCTCGTCATTGTACTTCTGAACACACTTCTTGATTCTGTCATATGGTGAGAGAAGATCACTGATAGAACAGTCGTGGTTTAATGTATCAATGAGGTATGCGATGTATTTGCTCATGTCACAGCTGATATAGTACTCCTTAGAGAGAAGCTCAGGTGACTGGTAGATAAGGTTTGTTGTAACTACTCTGTAGATGAGACCCTCCTCGTAAGCCTTGTCAAATGAAGCAAAGCCGTTTGTAAAGAGACCGAATGTAGAAACAACAAAGATTCTGTTAGCTTTACGCTTCTTGAGCTCTCTTGCTGTATCTATCATACTCTCGCCGGAAGAAATCATATCATCGATGATAAGAACATCCTTACCCTCCACATTTGTTCCGAGGAACTCATGAGCTACGATAGGGTTACGTCCGTCAACGATACGGCTGTAATCACGACGTTTGTAGAACATACCCATGTCTACTCCGAGTACGTTTGCAAGGTAGATAGCACGGTTTGTAGCGCCCTCATCAGGAGAGATAATCATAAGATGGTCAGCATCAATAGTAATATCCTTTACGTTCTTTAAGATGCCCTTAATGAACTGGTAAGAAGGCATTACATTCTCAAAGCCGTTCAGAGGAATAGCATTTACCACACGAGGGTCATGAGCATCGAAGGTGATGATATTGTCTACACCCATGTTGATAAGCTCCTGAAGAGCCAATGGACAGTCAAGAGACTCACGGCCTGTACGTCTGTGCTGACGGCTCTCATAAAGGAAAGGCATGATAACTGTGATTCTTCTTGCTTTTCCGCCGGCTGCAGCGATAACACGCTTTAAGTCTGCGTAGTGGTCATCAGGTGACATGTGGTTTGTCTGACCGCATACTGTGTAGGTAAGACTGTAGTTTGTTACATCTACCATGATGTACAGATCATAACCACGAACTGACTGGTTGATAACACATTTAGCCTCGCCGGAACCGAATCTAGGTGTAGAAGGCTTGATAATGTAGCTGTTTTTGTAGTAGTCCTTGAAAGCACTCTCGTTAGCATGCTGGTGCTCTCTGTGCTCTCTCCAGCCCTGTAAGTATGCATCTACCTTCTGGGCAAGACCTATACAACTGTCGGTTGCAACAAGTCCAAGTGTACCGGTTGGCATAGTCTCCAAAATTCTCTCATCGTTTGGCATTGTTATTCCTCCATATAACCATATAATAAATAAACTAAATATATAATATAAAAAGCGCTATTTGGAAAGACGCTTTTTAATTCGTATGTCATCTCCAAAGAGCTTGATAAAACTATAATTGCTTGAAATTCTTGAAAGTGTTCTCTCGGAGTAAATCTCTGCTATCTGCTCCAGATTCAGATTAGTGGAAATAATAGTAGATTTCTGTCGCAGTATGCGCTCATTTACACAAAGGAAAAGCTGTGATGTGGTAAATGAGTTGGAAAGCTCGGTTCCGAGATCGTCTATGATAAGTAAATCACAGTCGAATATATTCTGGTGCGCTGCGATGGCATCTGCATCCTTTTCAAACACACCTTTGCTTAATATATCAAATAATTGGAATGCTGTAAAGTAAATTACGGAGTAACCTGCATCTAAAAGCTCTTTTGCAATGCAATTAGATAAAAAAGTCTTTCCGACACCGGTATTACCGTAGAAAAATATGTTTTTAGGTTTGTTTTCAAAATTGTCTATAAATTCATGACAGTTCGTCACTGCAAGCTTTGCTGTGGCAAGAGCAGACAGCCCTGTCGCAGGATTTTTCTGCTCATCTGAGTAATAATCGAATGAGAGCGTGGAAAAATTCTCTCTTGATAAAATCTCCCTGATATTGGACTGCGAATAAACGGTATTGATAATAGCCTGTTTGAAACAATGACATTTCTGACCGTCTATGTATCCTGTATCATGGCAATCTGGACAGGTGTAAATAGGCTCAAAATAATCAAGCGGATATCCGAGTGTGGATAGAAGAGCAGCACGCTCCTCCTTATAGTCCTCGATTGCAAGGCGTAAAGCGGCGAGAGCATTCTCATCACCATCCATAAGCCTGTACGCCTGCCTGACAGAGGCTGATGCAATCTCAGAGTCAATCTCCCTGAGGCGGGGCGCCTTGCGATAGGCTTCCTCAATACGCTTGTCATGTATGTATTTGTTCTGAAGCTGGCGTTTGTCGTAGCCTCGCATTATCTCATCATATTGAGCATTGGTAAGTGCCATATATCCTCCTTGGGATGTGTAAATCTAACTTGAAAAATCATACCGTAGAATTCAGAAACAGCTTCTCCAGCTTGTCGTAATCATTGTTTCGCTGATTGAAGTTGTTAAATTTATTCTTGGAACTTGAATTATTGCTTTTTGGTTTTGAGGAACCGTTTGCAGCATTTGTGCCTTGTGATGAGCCTGTAGCAGAGGCTTTATTGGCCTTGGCAAAGTTGGCATCAAGCACTTCAACATCCTTTAATGTATGTACATCCTTTTTCTTCCAGTTCGCGAGTATCGAGTCTGTGTACTCGAAGCTTGGCTTCTGGATAGCTGAAATAGTTTTACTGCAGGCGGCTTTTACAAGCTCTATATCGAAACCGTATTCGCCGACCCATTTGTTGATGAGTGACACCTCAGAGTCAACCAGATTGCGGCCTGTGATGCCTAGAGCCTTCATTACAGAATAGTAAATCTGTGAATGAGCGGCTGCATCGTCCTTTGCCTGGTCTACGGTCTTTATGCCGGCATCGGCCCAGCCGAGAGCGACCTTGTTCATGTACCGAAGGCTTGAATGTCCTTTGGTAATGCAGTACTCTACGAGATATTCTACCAGGTCGGTAGAAAAATGAAGCTCGTCCAGCCAGTAGAGCACCATATTGGTGTCTGTGGATGAGAGCGTATGCTTCAGATATGTCTCTATAATAAAGAAAAGCTCTGAAATGTCAGGATTCTTTCTAAACTCCTTAATCTCATCAAGTGTGTATTCCTTCTGTGAAGAAGCAACTTTGTCAGTAGTCTGGCTCTTAAGCTTTTCCACAACAGAATCCTGCATCCGAATATTCGCGGTAGAAATATTCTGTGCAGCATTATTAACCACGCTGTTTTGCAAATTATTCTGTGCAGCATTATTAACCACGCTGTTTTGCAAATTATTCTGCGCGGCATTATCAGCCACAGCGCTTTGTATATTACTCTGAGCAGCCTGCATACCGGATACAGAAAGACTGCAGAGGTTGATTCCAATAATCTGACCATCAGCGCCGGTTTGCACCTGCAAAATGCCCTCAGAGGCCCAGTAATTGAGGGCACGTATGATGTCGGCTTCAGTATTGCTGAAATGATCGGCAATCTCTGAAATAGTTGCTATGCCTGCCCCGGAGCCTGTCGCACGGAGCAGATAAAGGTATACCTTGACAAACTCACCGTTTGCCTTTGGCATGTATTGATCTATAAAAATATCTGACACAGTAGTGAATGATGTTGCTATGTCACTGCTAATGTTTATCGCTGTCATATAAAAAACTCTCTTTCGCTTAACCTGTGAGCAATTATAGCACAATATTTTAACCGTGTGAAGATGGTAAAAGTGCTACAAGCCTTGTAAACTCGGGCTTTCCGAGTCCACAAAAAAATGTGGATAACGTGGATAACTGTGTAAAATAATTGAAAAATCAATGTATCACAGGGTATATAAGCTGTTGAAAATTATTTAAAAAATCCACACACAAAATGAGAGTTGTTAACATTTTGTATGTGGATAACGTGGATAACTTATTTCTTAAGCAGGTCTTCGCCGATTTCTACTACATTTCCGGCACCCATTGTTATCAACAGGTCACCGTTTACACAATTTTCTGATAAAAATTTCTCGATTTCCTCAAATGATGGGAAATAGTGCGCATTCACACCTTTTTCGAGCAATAAATCCAGGATATCCTTAGATGAGATACCATATGTGTTCTGCTCACGCGCAGCATAGATATCAGCAAGCACCACAACATCTGCCATTGAAAGAACATCGGCAAAATCATTTAAGAATGCCTTGGTTCTGGAATAGGTGTGTGGCTGGAAGCAAAGGACAAGCCTGTCATGTGGATATTTTTGTGCAGCTGTCAGTGTTGCACGGATTTCGGTTGGATGGTGGGCGTAGTCATCAATGATTGTGACGCCGTTTACCTTGCCCTTGTACTGGAAACGTCTGTCAGCACCGCCAAATTTGTCAAGACCTGTGAGGATAGACTCCTCATTAAGACCGAGTGTGGTGGATAAAGCTATGGCTGCGAGCGCATTGCTTACATTGTGAGCGCCCGGAACAGAGAGTTTTACGTCGAAAAGTGGACTACCCTGTCTCATAGCTGTAAAAGATGCACAAGCTTTATCGTCATAGGTTATATTTTCCGGATAGAAATCATATTTTGAATCAAAGCCATAGGTGATAATCTTCTGAGGAAGCCCTGCGACAATCTCCTCATAGCGGTCAATCTCACCATTGATGATGGTAGCACCGCCTGCGAGAGTGTTTGATGCATACTCGTGGAAGGAATGCCTGATGTCGTTGATATCCTTGAAGAAATCCAGATGCTCAGCCTCAATATTTAAAATAATGCTGTAGCGTGGTCTGAAATTCAAAAAGCTGTTTGTGTACTCACACGCCTCGGAGATAAAATACTCTGAATCGCCCACACGCAGATTGCCGTGGATAGATGACAAAATACCACCTACGGAAATGGTAGGATCTGTCTGGGCGGCGAGAAGAATCTCGCTGATCATGGATGTGGTGGTAGTCTTGCCGTGTGTGCCGGCTACAGCGATGGAATAATCGTAATTGTCCATAATCTGTCCGAGAAGCTCGGCTCTGGTAAGCATTGGAATACCGGTTGCCTTTGCTGCGGCAAACTCAGGATTGCTTTCGTGGATAGCTGCAGTGTAAACCACCAGGTCGATACCGGAGGTGATATTGTCTGCGCTCTGGCCATATATGACTTTTATGCCCTTGGCCGCAAGAGTTTTTGTGAGGTCTGATTCCTTTGAATCGGAGCCGGAAATTGTAAAGCCCTCCTCATGCAGAATCTCTGCGAGACCGCTCATGCTGATACCGCCGATGCCTATGAAATGGATGTGTATTGGTTTGCTGAAATCTATTTTATACATTAATTTTACCTGCCTGATTTATTATAATTTATATTGTAACTATTAAGAAACACTGAGAACAAAAAGCCGATGCGTCATGATTGCATGTAAGCAACAGATTTTCTTGTTCTGAATAGTTACTTTATATTAATTATACAACTAAATATAGTATTTGCAAAGGAAAAATAAGGTGAAAGCAGGCATGACTTTCAAATGATAAGAACCATAGCAGGTTAAACAGATATACGATAAATGGCACTTGTGCAAAATGTCGAAAAAAAAGAAAAATATTATTTGATTTTGTGAAAAATGTTGAAGTGGTAATGCGGCTGTGGTATAATTTTTTTTATAAAAATAATTCATCCGGACCATATGAATTTGATGGGTTTAAAGTATATAGCGGTAACTGCAATTTATGCAGCAGCAACTATAATTTATATGGAAACAATTGTGATTTATTATGGAAGCATTACAGATACGGTTATTACAGAAACAAGTGGTGGGGACCGGGTGGCACAACAAAAATTAGGACAGACGAGGAGTGATAACGTGATTAAGAAAGAAATGATAGCCATGCTTTTAGCAGGCGGTCAAGGCAGCAGACTTGGTGTTCTGACAGCGAACGTAGCAAAACCGGCAGTTTCGTTTGGTGGAAAGTACAGAATCATAGATTTTCCGCTTAGCAACTGCATCAATTCAGGCATTGATACAGTGGGTGTACTTACACAGTATCAGCCACTCAGACTTAACAGCCACATCGGAATAGGTATTCCGTGGGACCTCGACAGGAATAATGGAGGAGTGGCAATATTGCCTCCTTATGAGAAGAGCGGCAACAGCGAGTGGTACACAGGTACAGCCAATGCAATCTACCAGAATATGAGGTATATAGACAGTTACAACCCGGACTATGTGTTGATACTGTCAGGAGACCATATTTACAAGATGGACTATGAGGTGATGCTTGATTTCCACAAGGAAAACAATGCAGATGTGACCATAGCAACCATGCCGGTGCCTATCGAGGAGGCCAGCCGATTTGGTATCGTCATAGCCGATGATGATAAGCGCATCAATGCATTTGAGGAAAAGCCGGTTCATCCGCGCAGTAATCTCGCATCAATGGGCATTTACATATTCTCATGGCCGGTGCTAAAGGAAGCATTACTTGCACTAAAGGATCAGGAAAACTGTGATTTTGGCAAGCATGTCATACCATACTGCTTTGAAAACGACAGACGTATGTTTGCATACGAGTTCAACGGATACTGGAAGGACGTAGGTACACTGGGCTCATACTGGGAGGCCAATATGGAGATTGTGGACCTCATTCCGGAGTTCAATCTGTACGAGGAGTATTGGAAGATTTACACAAAGAATGATGCAATCGAGCCACTTTATATAGCCAAAGGAGGTCATGTGGAGCGAAGCATCATGGGTGAGGGCTGTGAATGCTATGGTCATGTGGAGCATTCTGTCATAGGTGCCAACGTCAAGATTGGAAGAGGCGCAGTAATACGTGATTCCATCATCATGTGTGACACGGAGATAGGCTCCAATGTCACGATAGACAAGTCCATCATTGCCGAAAATTGCAAGGTGGGCGACAATGTGACACTTGGCTTTGGACAGGAGAAGCCGAACGTATTAAATGAGAGCATATACTCATTTGGGCTGGTCACTATAGGAGAAGATTCTGTGATACCGGACGGGGTAAAGATAGGCAAAAATACAGCAATCTCCGGTGTTACATACGAAGAGGATTACAAAGACGGTGTGCTTGAGGGCGGAGAAGTTATTATCAAGGCAGGTGACGGAAAATGAAGGCAATAGGAATAATTTTGGCCGGCGGCAACAATAATAGGATGAAGGAACTGACAGCAAAACGAGCAGTACCGGCCCTGCCGGTAGCAGGCAGCTTCAGAAGCATAGATTTTGCGCTCAGCAGTATGTCAAACTCACATATACAGACTGTCGCAGTACTGACCCAGTACAATGCACGCTCACTGAATGAGCATTTAAGCTCATCAAAATGGTGGAATTTTGGCAGAAAGCAGGGGGGCTTATTCCTCTTTACACCTACAGTCACAGCGGACAACAGTGACTGGTACAGGGGTACGGCAGATGCGATGTATCAGAATATTGATTTTCTCAAGAGACGCCATGAGCCATATGTCATCATAAGCAGCGGTGACTGTGTATACAAGCTGGATTTCAACAGAGTGCTTGATTTTCACATCGAGAAAAAATCAGACATTACAGTGGTATGCAAGGACATGATGTACAACGACGATGTCAGCCGTTTTGGTGTGGTACGCATGGATGATGAGTCAAGAATCACAGAGTTTGATGAAAAGCCAATCGAGGCCTCATCCAACACCATTTCCACAGGTATCTATGTCATCAGGAGACGACAGCTCATAGAGCTTTTGGAGGCGGCAGCTGAGGAAAACAGATTCGATTTCGTAAATGATATCCTCGTGCGCTACAAAAATGTAAAGAAAATATATGGCTACAAGATAAATTCATACTGGAACAATATCGCCGATATTGATGCATACTTCAAGACCAATATGGATTTCTTAAGACCTGACATCAGAAGCTATTTCTTCAGGGAGGAGCCGACCATCTGCTCAAAGGTGGACGACCTGCCACCGGCCAAGTTTAATCCGGGCTCAGACATTTCAAACAGCCTCGTATCAAGTGGCTGTATCATAAACGGCAGCGTGGAGGATTCGGTGCTTTTCAAGCAGGTATTTGTGGGCAAAAACACCACAGTGAAGAACTGCGTGATACTCAATGACGTCTACATAGGCGACAATGTGCACCTCGAAAATTGCATCGTAGAGAGCCGCGGAACCATCAATCCAAACACCTGCTATTGTGGTGAGGATGGAGTCATGATAGTAAAAGAAAAAAATGTAAGATATGTAATTTAAAAACAGACCAGGGGGACAAAAATATGCAGATTACAGACATCAGAATTCGTAAGGTAGAAAAAGAAGGCAAGATGAAGGCGGTTGTGTCAATCACAATCGATGATGAATTCGTGGTACATGACATTAAGGTAATCGAAGGAGAAAAGGGACTTTTCATCGCCATGCCAAGCCGCAAGGCAAACGATGGCGAGTACAGGGATATAGCCCATCCGATTAACTCTGCCACACGCGAGAATATCCAGAATATGATTCTTGAAAAGTATAAGACAGAGATTGAGAATGTATAAAACAGTCAAATGCTGTAGCAAATGTAAATAATAATTTTGGTATGTGTATATCAGACGAAATCGCGCAAGTGCATCGGAGGAGATTGGCTTGCGCGGTTTTTATGTAATAAGGGTTTGATTAGAGAATAAAAAGTAAGCATATATTCATTTTAGACCCTCGTCTTTTACCCTTGTCTTTTAGAGAGAAATTTGATGACAAACTGTCCTCTCTGTGTTACAATCAACTCAAAGCATTATATTTCTGTAAATACGACACCACAGCATATTTTA
>ERZ507033.1082-NODE-1082-length-11072-cov-7.060361_pt1 | contig 11072 bp, 9 predicted proteins | sample MGYA00512874_ERZ507033 | MGnify/ENA metagenome assembly ERZ507033
ACGAAAAATTTGACGACGCATCTGTCGCACAATCTTTGTGCGGTATTGCCTTGAAAATTACAGCAGATCATCGTCGTCTGTGTCGTCAAAGCTTTCGCCGATGCTGAAATCGTCGCCCAGCAGATCGTCATCGTCGCTGTAGGAACTTGTGTGACTGCTGCCGCCGATGCTGTCGCCCAGCAGATCGTCATCTGTCGGATTGCCATCCTTGAAGGACATGCCGGCATCTTCCATATCTCTGTCCGCACCTTCATAGTCTGTAGAAGTTCCCATAAAGGACGGATCATCATCAGCTGCACTGACCGGCTGCGGAATGATCGCTTCTTCTTCCTCGAAGTTGGACTTGAGGTCGATCTCGTTCTGATCCTTGTCCAGAGCCTTTACGTCCAGACCGAGAGACTGCATTTCCTTGATGAGTACCTTGAAGGATTCCGGCAGACCCGGCTTCGGTACGTTCTGTCCCTTGACGATTGCCTCATAGGTGTTGACACGGCCTACGGTATCGTCGGACTTGACAGTCAGGATCTCCTGCAGGGTGTAAGCTGCACCGTATGCTTCCAGTGCCCAAACTTCCATTTCGCCGAAACGCTGACCGCCGAACTGAGCCTTACCGCCCAGAGGCTGCTGGGTAACCAGAGCGTACGGACCAACGGAACGTGCGTGGATCTTATCGTCAACCAGGTGGTGGAGTTTCAGGTAGTACATGTAGCCGACAGTAACGCGGTTGTCGAACTTTTCACCAGTTCTGCCGTCATACAGCGTGAACTTACCGTCTTCGTTCATCTCCAGAGCCTTCGGGTTGATGACCTTCTGCATCGGCTTCAGATCGAACGGATCATCGCGGTGCGAAGCATTCTTTTCGTTGGCTTCGCGGAAGCATGCACGAATGTCATCTTCGTGTGCACCGTCGAATACCGGTGTCATGATGTGCCAGCCCAGAGCCTTGGCAGCCATACCCAGATGCACTTCCAGAACCTGTCCGATGTTCATACGGGAAGGTACGCCCAGCGGGTTCAGGACGATGTCCAGCGGTGTGCCGTCCGGCAGGAACGGCATATCTTCTTCCGGCAGAATACGGGAAACGACACCCTTGTTGCCGTGACGGCCTGCCATCTTGTCGCCGACAGAGATCTTACGCTTCTGTGCGATGTAGCAGCGAACCAGCTGGTTTACGCCCGGAGAGAGTTCGTCGCAGTTTTCGCGGGTGAAGATCTTGACATCTACGATAATACCAGCCTGACCGTGGGGCACCTTCAGGGAGTTGTCGCGGACTTCGCGAGCCTTTTCGCCGAAGATCGCACGCAGCAGGCGTTCTTCTGCGGTCAGTTCCGTTTCGCCCTTCGGGGTGACCTTACCAACCAGAATATCGCCGGCATGTACTTCCGCACCGATGCGGATAATACCGTTTTCGTCCAGATCCTTCAGGGCATCGTCGCCCACGTTCGGAATGTCGCGGGTGATTTCTTCCGGTCCCAGCTTGGTGTCACGGCACTCGATCTCCAGTTCTTCAATGTGCACGGAAGTAAAGACATCTTCTCTTACCAGACGTTCGTTCAGCAGAACGGCGTCCTCGTAGTTGTAGCCTTCCCATGTCATGAAGCCGATCAGAGCATTTTTACCCAGCGAAATTTCGCCGTCTGCGGTTGCCGGACCGTCTGCCAGTACCTGTCCCTTGTGTACCCGTTCGCCGGCATCGACGATCGGACGCTGGTTGACACAGGTAGACTGGTTGGAACGCTTGTACTTCTGGAGTACATATTTATGTGTCTTGTGCTCGTCGTCCACCAGAACGATCTCGTCTGCGGAAACGGAGTCGATGACACCATCATATTCTGATACAACGCAAACGCCGGAGTCTACGGCAGCCTTGTATTCCATACCGGTGCCGACGAACGGACGCTCGGTCTTCAGAAGCGGCACAGCCTGCCGCTGCATGTTGGAACCCATCAGTGCACGGTTTGCATCGTCGTTTTCGAGGAACGGGATCATAGAAGTTGCCACGGAAACTACCATTTTCGGGGAAACGTCCATGAAGTCAACGCGTTCTGCTTCGATTTCCAGAATCTGATCGCGGAAACGGCCTGCGACCTTGGCATTTGCAAAGTGACCGTCTTCTGTCAGCGGTTCGTTTGCCTGTGCGACAATGTAGTTATCTTCCATGTCGGCAGTCATATAAACCACTTCGTCGGTGACGCAGCCGGTTTCCTTGTCCACCTTGCGGTACGGAGCCTCAATGAAGCCGTACTGGTTGATTCTTGCGAAAGTTGCCAGATAGGAGATCAGACCGATGTTCGGACCTTCCGGTGTTTCGATCGGGCACATTCTGCCGTAGTGGCTGTAGTGTACGTCACGAACTTCGAATCCGGCACGGTCACGGGACAGACCGCCCGGGCCCAGTGCGGACAGACGACGCTTATGGGTCAGTTCTGCCAGCGGGTTGTTCTGATCCATGAACTGGGACAGCGGAGAGGAACCGAAGAATTCCTTGATCGCAGAAGTCACCGGACGAATGTTGACCAGTGCCTGCGGGGTGAGCACATCGTTATCCTGTGCCTGTAAGTTCATGCGTTCCCGGATCACGCGTTCCATACGGGTGAAGCCGATGCGGAACTGGTTCTGGAGCAGTTCGCCTACCGAACGGATACGGCGGTTGCCCAGATGGTCGATGTCATCGATGTTGCCGATGCCGTCGCACAGGTTCAGGAAGTAGCTGATCGTTGCGTAGATGTCGTCCAGAATGATGTGCTTCGGCACCAGTTCATCTGCACGCTTGCGGATCGCGGTGCGGAGTTCGTCTTCGCTGGACGCACTGTCGAGGATCTCCCGCAGAACAGCGTAGCGAACCTTTTCGCTGATGCCCAGTGCTTCGCAGTCGAAATCCACATATTTTGCAATGTCTACCATGCCGTTGCCGATGACCTTGGCTTCCTTTTCAATGAAGCGGATCTCGTTTTCGCCGGACTCGGTGACAAAATATTCCTTGGTTTCTGCCTTGATATAGGCTTCCTTGATGCCGGCATCCTGAATCTGCATTGCCTGATCGAAAGTCAGGGTCACGCCTGCATCAAAGAGGATCTCGCCGGTTGCTTCGTCTGCCACCGGACGGGTCAGCTCGTGACCTGCCAGACGGCTGGCGATGCCCAGCTTCTTGTTGTACTTGTAACGGCCGAACCGGCACAGATCGTACCGCTTCGCGTCGAAGAACAGGTTGTTCAGATGTGTCAGGGAGCTTTCCACCGTAGGCGGTTCACCCGGACGCAGCTTCTTGTATACATCGATCAGAGCATCTTCCGTGTTCTTGGTAGAATCCTTCTGGATAATGGTCTGGGACAGACGCTCGTCGTTGTCGAACATCTCGGCAATTTCTTCGTCTGTGCCGGTGCCCAGAGCACGGATAAATGTGGTGATCGGGATCTTGCGGTTCTTGTCGATGCGGACATAGACCACATCGTTGGAATCCATTTCATATTCCAGCCATGCACCGCGGTTCGGAATGACGGTAGCCTTAAACAGGTCCTTACCGGTCTTATCCTTTTCCGAAGCGTAGTATACGCCCGGCGAACGCACCAGCTGGGAAACGATAACACGTTCTGCACCGTTGATGACAAAGGTGCCGCTTTCGGTCATCAGGGGGAAGTCGCCCATGAAGATCTCGCTCTCCTTGACTTCACCGGTTTCCTTGTTCCAGAGCGTTGCAGTCACACGCAGCGGTGCTGCATAGGTCACGTCGCGTTCCTTGCATTCTGCAATGGTATATTTCGGGGTGTCATCGATGCGGTAATCGGTAAAGTTCAGTACCAGATTGCCGTTGTAGTCTGTAATGGAAGAAACGTCGCGAAAAACTTCCCGCAGTCCCTTTTCACGGAACCACTTGTACGAGTTCTTCTGTACCTCGATCAGATTCGGCATTTCCAGAACTTCGTTGATCTTACCGAAGTTCATACGAACGTTTTTCCCGCACTGCTTTGGCGTAACATGCACCATTGGCGAAAAACCTCCTTAACTCTTTGTCAGACAAAAATTCGCCTGTTTCCTTTACAACCTTCCGCACACAGCGGAAAATCTTTTTCTGTGATTTGAAAAAAAGGACTTGACAGACGAGGTCGGAATGTGGTATACTATTCTGCTGAAATGTGCATTGACACATTACGATACATTTTATTATTATATAATGCAAGCGTTCTTTTGTCAAGGGCGTTTTTTTATTTTTGTAGGAATGCCGCTGAAGCATGGGCTGTTCCACTTCTTTTTCGTCAACTTGCACAAACCGGACGGAACCGCCGCAGACAGCAAAATCTTTCTTGCAGATTGTCTTTACATTTTTTGTGAATCATGCTATACTGATAGAGGCAGCACCGCACCGGTTTCGCATGCCGGTTTTGCACGGTGCTGCCGGAAGAACTGTTCCGCTGCAATGACGGGACAGCATTTGAAAAAACGAGGTGAACCCTTTTGTTTGCCCAACTGAAAAGTTTAGGACTGTTCGGGCTGAATGCCTTTTCTGTAGATGTAGAAGTCAGCATGAACCGCGGCAAACCGCAGATGGAAATTGTCGGTCTTCCGGATACCTCGGTGCGGGAGAGTCGGGAACGAATCCGTTCGGCTCTGTCCAGCCTGTCCATTGCCCTTCCTGCCCGCCTGATCACAGTGAATCTGGCTCCGGCGGACGTGAAGAAAATCGGCACCATGCACGATCTGGCGATTCTGCTGGGGATTCTGGTGTGCATGGAACGGATTCCGGCACAGCCCGCCAGCCGCTGTTTTATCGGGGAAGTTTCCCTGTCCGGACTGGTGCGTTCTGTCAGCGGTGTGCTGCCTATGGCACTGCTTGCCGCCCAGAACGGCGTGACGGAATTGTATGTGCCGGCGGAGAATGCTTCTGAAGCTTCCGCGGCAGGGATACCGGTGTACGGCGTGCACAGCGTGGGAGAACTGATTGCCCACCTGAACGAGGACACTGGTCCGGCAATTCGTCCGCAGGAACCCTATACGCCCCAGCCGGAGGAGTACGAGGAAATGCTGGACTTTGCCGATGTCAAGGGACAGCAGAATGCAAAGTACGCCTTGGAAATTGCCGCAGCAGGCGGGCACAATGCCCTGATGATCGGCAGCCCCGGCAGCGGCAAGAGCATGCTTGCCAAGCGGATCCCGTCGATCCTGCCGGCAATGACTGCCGCGGAGTCCATGGAAACCACGCAGATCTATTCCATTGCCGGCTTGCTGGACGGCAAACACCCGCTGATGACACGCCGCCCGTTCCGTTCGCCGCACCACACCATTTCCGGAGCCGGTCTGGTGGGCGGCGGGACAGTGCCCCGTCCGGGGGAGATTTCCCTTGCCCATAACGGACTGCTGTTTCTGGACGAACTGGCAGAGTTCGACCACCGGACACTGGAGATCATGCGGCAGCCGCTGGAGGATCGCAAAGTTACCATCACCCGTGCGGCGGGAACGGTTTCCTATCCCTGTTCGTTTATGCTGGTGGGAGCCATGAACCCCTGTCCCTGCGGCTACTATGGGCACCCGAAGCGGAAGTGTACCTGTTCCGAGCGGCAGGTGCGGCAGTATCTGAACCGCATTTCCGGACCGCTGCTGGATCGGTTTGATCTGCATATTGAAGTAGAGCCGGTGTCGTTCGATTCTCTCTCTGCAAAGGCAAAGGCGGAATCGTCGGCGGCGATCCGGCAGCGGGTGCAGACGGCTCGGGAACTACAGAACCAGCGGTTTGCCGGAACGGGCATTTTTTGCAACGCAGCGATTCCGGCAGGCATGCTACAGGACTTCTGTCCCATGGACGATGCCGCAACGGCACTGCTCCGTGCTGTGTTCGATAAGCTGGGGCTGAGTGCCCGTGCCTATGACCGGATACTGAAAGTTGCCAGAACCATTGCCGATCTGGACGGCAGCGAGATCATTCGGAAACAGCACATTGCCGCAGCCGCCCAGTTCCGCAGTCTGGATCGGAAATACTGGGGCACTAACGGCTGATAGATATTGCCTGAAAGAAAGGACATTTCATGAACCGATCATACAAATCCAACAAACGTGAAAAACCAGTAAGCCCGCTGATGGTCTACTGGCGGCGGCTGGACAAGCCGCTGATTCTGGCGGCACTGCTCTGTTCCGTGCTGAGCATTATCCTGCTGTACTCGATCTGGCAGAATCACATTATCAGTTCTGTGGGCTCCAGCTATTACCGGACGCAGCTGCTCTCCTGCGGACTGGGTCTGGCTTGCCTGCTGGTGCTCTCGGCGATCGATTATCACAAACTCGTCCGGCTCTGGTTCCTGTATGCTCCGGTGGCACTGGTGCTCACGCTGCTGACCTTTACGGCGTTGGGACACAAGCGTGCCGGTGCCGATGACCAGGCGTGGCTGAATCTGGGCTTTATCCAGTTCCAGCCCTCGGAAGTGCTGAAGCTGGCGTTTATCCTGACATTTTCCCTGCACCTTGCCAAAGATGAGAGCAACATGAACAAGCCCCTGCACATGCTGCTGCTGTGTGTTCACGGAGCGATCCCCACGGGGCTGATCGCCTTGCAGGGGGACTATGGCACGGCGATCGTGTTTGCGGTGGTTTTTCTGGGTATGCTCTTTGCGGCGAAGATCTCATGGAAATATGTGCTGGCATTCCTCATTGCCATTCCGCTGGCACTGGTCGCTGCGTGGAATTTCATATTGGGGGATACCCATAAAAAACGAATTCTGGTGCTGCTGCACCCCGGCACAGATCCGGAGAATATCGAGTATCAGCAGGACCGTGGTCTGGAAGCCCTGTCCAACGGAAAAATTTTCGGCGTGGGGCTGCATGCCGGCAAGGAAAACTACGTTTCTGTTCCGGAAATTCACAATGACTTTATGTTTGCACAGGTGGGGCAGGCACTGGGATTTGTCGGTGCAGTTGCTGTGATGCTGGTGCTGATATTCCTCTGTCTGAAAGTGCTCTATGACGGCTTCAACACCAAGGACAAAATGGGCATGTTCCTTTGTACCGGTGTATTCTGTATGCTGTTTATCCACTGTGTCATGAATATTGGCATGGTGCTGAAGGTGGCTCCGGTTATCGGTGTGCCGCTGCCCTTTATCAGTGCCGGCGGTACGGCAACTGTGAGCATGTACATTGCACTGGGGTTTGTGGTCAGTGCCTACGGACACAACGAGAAAAAGTATCGGGTATTTGAATGAGAATTTTTACCAGAATCGTTGCATCTGTTCCGCAGAAATGCCCTTGAAAAATTCCTTTTTTTGTAATATGATGTGATAGGAGCCTGTTTTCAAAAGGAAAGCAGGCTCTTGTACTGCTTTTGGGCGTATTCATACGGGAGGCGTTTGAGAAAATGGAGAACACAACAAAAGAACTGCACACCCTTCGCGGGGAACTGACGCTGGCGGCGGCAGTCTGTATCAACAGCCTTGGCGTGGTGCTGATGCTCTATTCCGGAGCAGGCATTTCCGCGATTTCCAGCGTGCCGTTTGCCTTTTCGGAGGTACTGCCGCGGCTGACGCTTGGCACGTGGACGTATCTGTTTCAGGGCTTGCTGGTGTTGAGTTTGATGTTCATGCGGAAACGTTTTGTGCCGCCGTATCTGTTCAGCTTTGTGGTGGGCTTTGTGTTCGGAGAACTGCTGGATTTCCACGAGTGGTGGATCGGCGTTTTGCCCACATCGCTGCCTATGCGGGTACTGTATTTCCTCATCAGCTACGTGCTGATCTGTATCGGCATTGCCCTGTCCAACCGGTGCGGGCTGCCGATCATTCCTACCGATCTGTTTCCGCGGGAATTGTCGGACATTACTTCTGTGGGATACCTGAAGATCAAGATCGGGTTTGATGTGACTTGTCTGGCGGTGACTGCCGGTCTGACTTTTTTCTGTCTGGGGCATCTGGACGGACTGGGCGTGGGAACGATCGCTGCGGCACTGACCATGGGGAAAGGCGTAGGCATTGTCGGGGACTGGCTGGATAAACGGTTCCGGTTCATTACCGTTTTTGACAAACATAAGGAGCAGGCAGCATGATATTATTGGTGACTTATACGGCGAAGCCCCATTGTCGGGAGGCGTTTTTGCGTGCCGTTCAGGAGAACAGTTTGCAGGAGATCGTGCGGCAGGAGGACGGTTGTCTGGAGTATGCCTATTACACTGCCGTTGCTGATGCGGAAAAGATCCTGCTGGTGGAAAAATGGGCATCGGAGGAACAGCAGCAGACACACCTGCGGCAGCCTCACATGCAGCAGCTGAAGCGGTGGAAAGAACAGTACATTGCCGAAACGGCAGTGGAGAAAATCTGATTTTTTGTATCTTCATAAAAAACACTTGCTTTTTTTCGGAAAAAGTGGCATAATATAAGGAAACACTGCATAAAGCCCGCCTGACGGCTTTGCACGCAATCTGCGTGCAGATTTTCCGTCATATTGCCCAGAAATCCCTTGCCATACATCAAGTATGCCTGCGGAATTTCTGAGCAATCTGCCGAAAAATCTGACTACGCATCTTACGTACAAGCTTTATGCAGTGTTTCCTAAAGAAACACCGCACAAAATCATTGGAGAATCGATCGATCATGAATACACCAGTCTATGACTTTTTGATACAATACGCAGAGCGGGACCCTGTCCGGCTGCATATGCCCGGACACAAGGGCAGATTCGGGGCACCGGCGTTGCAGTGTGCCACAACACTGGATCTGACGGAAATCACCGGTGCGGACAGCCTGTTCGAAGCCGAGGGCATTCTGGCGGAGAGTGAACGGAATGCCGCTTCGCTCTATGGAACGGCGTATACGTTTTATTCCTGCGGCGGCTCGACCCTCTGCATTCAGACCATGCTTTTGCTGATGAAACAGCAGGGGCGGGCGGTGCTGGCGGCGAGAAATGTGCATCGGGCATTTTTGAATACCTGTGTGCTGCTGGACCTGCCGGTGCAGTGGATCTATCCCCGCGAAAGTGACGGCATTTTGTCCGGTACCTATGATCTGGCGGATTTTGAGGCCGCATTGCAGCAGCAGACCCGACCGGCGTGTGTCTATGTCACTTCGCCGGACTATCTGGGGCGTATGGCGGATATTGCCGGTCTGGCGGAACTGTGCCACCGGTATCACGCGAAGCTGCTGGTGGACAATGCCCACGGAGCACATCTGGCGTTTCTGCCGTGGCGGTGTCACCCGATCCAATTGGGTGCGGACTACTGCTGCGACTCTGCACATAAGATGCTGTCGGGGCTGACCGGTACTGCCTATCTGCATGTCCGCAGCGATATTGATGTGGAACCGGAACGGGTGCGGGACGCGATGGCAATGTTCGGCTCGACCAGCCCCTCGTATCTGATGCTGGCTTCGCTAGACTGGTGCAATCGGGAACTGGCTTCGCCCTTGTTCCGGAAACAGCTGGAGGAAGTGCTCGATCGCATTCAGCAGCTGAAGTGCCGGTTTTCGCCACGTTATTGTTTCGTAGACGGCGACCCCATGCACCTGACTATAGATGCGGCGGCAGGCGGATTTCACGGGCTGGAACTGGCGGCGTATCTGGAACAGCATGAAGTCTTTGTGGAGTATGCCGATGCATTCCATGTGGTGCTGCTCTGTTCGGCAGCCAATACCGATCGGGACTTTGACATTCTGGAGCAGCTGCTGGAAAGGTTTTCGCCTACACCGGCGGAATCCGGAGAAAAGTACGCTCTGCCCAGACCGGAAAAGGTCTGCGGGATTCGGGAGGCGGCACTGGCTCCGCAGGAGATTGTGCCCATCGGGGAGAGCAGCGGACGGATTTGTGCCGCGGTGAAAGTGCCCTGTCCGCCGGCAGTGCCCATTGTGCTTAGCGGAGAACGAATCGATGCCCGCTGCATTGCGGTTTGTGAGGCTTATGGAATTACGGAGATCAGCGTCGTACAGTAGGAGGTGGCGGCATGGCACAGTTTTATGGCAATGAACAGATACAGCACACCCTGCACCAGATGCTTTTGCGGGACAGGGCTCCCCACGGATTCCTCTTTTACGGGGAAACCGGTCTGGGGAAAAAGACGCTGGCAAAGAAATTTCTGGCAGAACTGCTCTGCACAGGAACGGAAAAGCCCTGCGGCAGCTGCAAATCCTGCAAAATGCTGGCGGACGGTGTGCATCCGGACGTGCGGTTTGTGGAACACAGCGGCAAGCGAAACGGCTTTTCCGTGGACACGGTGCGGGAGGTGTGCGTGGATCTGGCATCGCCGCCCAACGAGGGCAATGCCAAGTGCTATGTCTTTGGGGACTGTGATGCAATGGACACCCGCACCCAGAATCTGCTGTTGAAAGCGGTGGAAGAACCGCCGGCTTATGGGTATTTTATTTTTACGGCAACTTCTCCGGCATCGCTGCTGCCTACGGTGCGTTCCCGTATCGTGTCGCTGGCGGTGTCGCCGGTGACGGAACAGGAATGCCGTGCTGCACTGGCGGAACGGGGCTTTTCGCCGGAAGATGCCGCAGAAGCGGTGGCGGCGTTCCATGGGAACATCGGGCAGTGCTTAAATTTTTTGGAAAATATGCCAATTCGTGAGGCCGTTGGATTGACAAAAACCGCAATCAATAGTATAATAAATAAGAATGAGTATGCGTTGCTGCAAACCGTTTCGGTGCTGGGAAAGGAACGGGAACGGACGTTTTTGTTCCTGAACCTGTTTGACCGGTGTATTCGTGATGCCATTGTGTGGAAGCATGACCCCTGTGCGGCGGGAATCGGCTGTGATGCGGCAGGGTCGAAAAAGCTGGCAGAACGGCTTTCCGACAGTGCCGGACAGGTAATGCATCGTGCTGTGGACAGTACCTACGGGGCAATGGAGGCAAATGTCAACCTGCCGCTGGCACTGGCAGCTTTTTGTGCAGACTGCATGGACGCGTAACAGCTTCTCATTCCGGAAATGAAATTTCGGGGTGTTGGCTCTATGTATAGAATCTGCCTTCACAAGCGTATACACGTGTCTTTTCGGCAAATTTTGCTGCATACTGCGTAAAAAAATTATGGGCAATACCGCACAAAGAACGTCTGTCGACTTTGCACGCCATCTGCTTGCAAATTTCCCTTCAGAGCCTGTTTCGTATCTT
>ERZ507033.1085-NODE-1085-length-11065-cov-3.614714_pt1 | contig 11065 bp, 6 predicted proteins | sample MGYA00512874_ERZ507033 | MGnify/ENA metagenome assembly ERZ507033
GTTCCGAGACGCTCCCCGGCAATATCGATCGGTGTGATGATTGCCTGACATCCTTCCACAGCATCTGAAGAAAAACCAAGTGTCTCCAGATTAACATTCTCTTTTGTAGACAGAACACTCAGCAATCTTTCATTAAGCATATTATCAATATGAGATCCTACAGATTCTGTGATCAGTTCACTGATTTCTCTCACCTTATTGCTTTTGCTGACTCCAAGAATCTTTCCCTTCTTGCTGACTACCAGCACATTTGAGTCCAAAATCTCTGTCAGTACCGCACAGATATCATTAAACACAACCTTACTGGAACTGCTATTGTGCAAAAGTTTATTGATTTTTCTGGTTTTATCCAACAACTGAACGCTCATTACGGCCTCCTTCTCATGTTTTCTCGATGTTTCTGTCTTTATGTTCTAATTTTACACGTTTCATAGTGAAAACACAAGATATTTTTATATTTTTTTCGATTTTGTCCGCATTTTCAGAAAATTCATATATTTAGTCTTCTTTAGACTTTTGCTCCACATAACCGCAAGTTGTCTCACTGCAGACAATCTTATTTCCTTTTTCGACCATATAACTTCCACACTTCGGACATTTCTTTGCCGATGGCTTCTGCCATGACATGAAATCGCATTCCGGATTGTCAATGCAACCGTAATATTTACGTCCCTTCTGAGTCTTTTTCAACACGACATCCTTACCGCACTTCGGACATGCCACACCAATCTTTTCATAATATGGCTTGGTGTTCCTGCACTCCGGAAATCCCGGACACGCAAGGAATCTTCCGTGAGGGCCATATTTGATGACCATGTTGCGACCGCAGACATCACATACTTCATCACTGACTTCATCCTGGATTTCAACCTTTTCCAGTTCCTTCTCTGCCGCGTCTACATCCCGCTTCAGATCCGGATAGAAGTTGCTTACTACTGTCTTCCACTTTACAGTTCCTGCTGCCACACAGTCCAGAAGCCCTTCCATAGTCGCAGTGAAGTTTACATCTACAATACTCGGGAAAGCCTGTTTCATAATATTATTGACAACTTCCCCCAACTCTGTAACATACAGGTTCTTCTGTTCTTTTGCAACATAACGGCGGCTGATGATCGTTGTGATCGTCGGCGCATAGGTACTTGGACGTCCAATCCCCAGTTCTTCCATAGTCTTGACCAGAGATGCCTCTGTATAATGTGCAGGCGGCTGCGTGAAATGCTGTTCTGGTTTCAGTTCCTTAAGACTAAGCTTCATTCCTCTTTCAAGACTCTGATTCAGAACATTTCCTTTTTTCTGGTCCTCTTCATCTGTGTATACAGACATAAATCCGTCAAATATGATCTTGGAGGCAGAGACTGTAAAAATATACTGGTCTGCACCAATCTTTACAGATGTTGTTTCGTATTTTGCAGGAGCCATTCTGCTGGCCGCAAAACGTCTCCAGATAAGCTGATACAGTCTGAACTGATCTCTTGAAAGAGATTCCTTCAGTACAGCCGGTGTACGGCTGATGTCTGTAGGACGGATCGCTTCGTGAGCATCCTGGATCTTCTGTCCCTTTTTCACAGCTTTCTCAGACTTTGAAACATAATCCTCTCCGTACTGAGCAGTGATATATTCTCTTGCAGCAGCATCTGCTTCCTCTGAGATTCGGGTGGAATCTGTACGCAGATAAGAGATCACACCTACCGTTCCATTTCCTTTGATATCAATTCCTTCATACAGCTGCTGTGCCAGACGCATTGTCTTCTGTGTGGAGAAGTTTAAAGTCTTGGCTGCTTCCTGCTGTAAGGTACTTGTAGTAAAGGGAAGCGGTGCATTCTTGATCCTCTCGCCTTTCTTTACTTCATTGATCTCATATTCTTTATCTTTCAGAGAGGCCAGAAGTTTATCCATTTCCTCTTTGCTGTGGATATCCATCTTTTTATCTGTTCCATAAAACTTCGCCTGCAGCGGTTTCTTCTCACCCTTCACCTGAAAATCTCCCTCCAGGCTCCAGTATTCTTCCGGAATAAACGCATTGATCTCATCTTCTCTGTCACAGATGATACGAAGCGCAACAGACTGTACGCGCCCCGCACTTAAGCCTCTCTTGACTTTTGCCCAGAGAAGCGGGCTGATGGTATAACCTACCATACGGTCAAGCATACGTCTTGCCTGCTGTGCATCTACCAGATCCATATCCAGGTCTCTGGCCTGTTTGATTGATGATTTTACTGCTGTCTTGGTAATCTCGTTAAAGGTAATCCTGTGCATCTTCTTCGGATCTTCTTTTAATGCCTGCATCAGATGCCAGGAAATTGCCTCTCCCTCGCGGTCAGGGTCAGTTGCAAGATAAATCTTATCTGCTTTCTTTGCAGCCTTACGAAGCTTTGCAAGCAGTTCTCCCTTTCCTCTGATTGTTATATATTTGGGTTCAAAATCATGCTCAACATCAATTCCGAACTGACTCTTCGGGAAATCACGGACATGTCCGTTAGAAGCTTCCACATCGTAATTCGCACCGAGAAATTTCTTTATTGTTTTCACTTTTGCAGGTGATTCTACTATCACCAGATATTTCGCCATGCTACCTCTCCTAGTCGTAATCTGTTATTCTTCACAGTGTCCCTGAGCGGGCACATTGCCTGACAGCGATATTGTTACATATGAAAATCGCCCTGCGCCGCAGAAACGTGAAGCACAATAATCATAAATCGTCAACTGTCTTTTACATAATAATGTCTCCCGCTCTCTCTTATGAGCCCCCGCAGTGTCAGTTCCACAAGACAGTTGCTTACCTGTGCCGGGGAAAAGCCTGTTTTTCTCACAATGTAGTCGGGATTTTTTGGTCGTAAATCGAGACAACTATACACCATATTCAAATCTCTTGCAAGTCCCAAGTTGTTTTTTTCACCGTTTTGTGTTACTTTTTCCATCGAAATTCCAAGTTCTTCCAGCATAATTTCCGGACAGTATGCAATCCCTGCGCCGTCGTAGATCAGCTTATGGCAGCCTCTGCTGAGTTCATCTGTCACTGCCCCCGGAATCGCATAGACCATCTTTCCCTGTTCCAGTGCAAATCCCGCAGTGATCAGCGAACCGCTGTTTTCTTTTGCTTCTACTACCAGAACCGCGTCTGACAAAGCACTGATGATCCGGTTTCGCGCCGGGAAATGCCAGGAAACAGGTCCTGAACCCAGTGGACATTCACTGATGATCCCACCATTTTCCCATAAGATCCTCTCATAGAGTTTTCTGTTAGATTTCGGATAGCATACATCAACACCACTTCCAAGCACCGCAAATGTAGGCATCTTTCCTTCCAGTGCGCCTTTATGTCCTTCTGAATCAATGCCAAGTGCCATACCGCTGATAATCTGGACTCCAGCTACACTTAACGCTTTCGCATACCGGAATGCCTGCATCCTTCCATAAGGACTGCACATTCTGGCACCGATCACTGCCACCGTTCTTCTCTTAGGATCAGGAAGTCTGCCTTTTACATAAAGCTTTGCCGGCATGGAGGAATACTGCTTCATTATCTGAGGATATTCCGGATCTGATTTCTCAATACATCGTATCTGACCTGTACTGTATTCTTCTGTATGATTATTTTTCACATCAGTTCTTTCCATATAAAATACCTCACTGACCTTTATTTTATGACAGAATCTTTGTCAAATGCCCTGTACGAAAGTGCTTCTCCGATATGATGACCGGCAATCATTTCTTCCCCTTCCATATCCGCAATTGTTCTGGCTACCTTCAGGATCCTGTGATAGGATCTGGCACTGAATGCGATTTTTTCAAAGGCTCTTGCCAGAAGTCGGGATGCGCTGTCTGTAAGAGGGCAGAATTTATCGATCAGACTGCTCTTCAGCTGCCCGTTAAAATTTATTTTCTCATCTTTATACCGTTCTTCCTGGATTTTCTGTACTTTTTCCACTCTTTTTCTGATAGCAGCGGAATTTTCTCCCTTTCTTCCACAGTGAAGCTGTGAAAAAGAAACCGGCGGTACCTCAGTGCTGATATCAATTCTGTCCAGAAGAGGGCGACTGATCTTTCCCATATAATGTGTGATCTCACCTGCTGTACAGGTGCATCTGTTTAAATCCGGATAATAACCGCAGGGACAGGGATTCATCGCTGCACATAACATAAAATCCGCCGGAAAGTTGTAAGTTCCGCTTGCTCTGGCTATCTGGATCACTTTATCCTCCATGGGCTGTCGCAGAAGTTCCAGACTTGCTCTGGAAAATTCCGGCATTTCATCCAGAAAGAGTACACCTTTATGCGCAAGAGTGATTTCGCCGGGTCTGGGATTACGCCCGCCTCCTGCAATTGCCTGCGGAGTACTTGTATGATGAGGGCTGCGAAATGGTCTCTCATCGATCAGAGGATGTTCTCTTGAAAGAAGTCCTGCAATACTGTAAATTCTGGTAAGCTCCAGCTTTTCTTCAAAGCCAAGCCCAGGCATGATCGTCGGCAGTCTTCTGGCAAGCATGGTTTTGCCCGTTCCCGGAGGTCCGATAAGGAGAAGATTGTGAAATCCGCTTACTGCAATTTCCGCCGCTCTTTTTGCCCCTTCCTGTCCTTCAATGTCTGAAAAATCCATTCCCATATCTGTATTTATAATAGAAGGAATTTCTTCCTGTATTTCCCTCTTCAGATAGGGTTCCGGATTCTTAAGACACTCGACCAGTTCCCGTAAATTTTTTACTCCTGCTACCGGCACATCCCTGATCAGTCTTCCTTCTTTCAGATTCTCATAGGGAACTACGCAAAAACGACTGCCCAAACTTCTTGCACACAACACAATCGGCAGGATTCCGGATATCCCATGGATTTCTCCGTCCAGACCGATCTCCCCTGCCATCATAACTCTGCTGACAACCTGAGGGCTGATCATCTCAAAAGCAGCCAACACTGCTGCTGCCACCGGTACATCAAAACCGGCTCCCTCTTTCTTCATGTCTGCAGGAGCAAAATTGACGGTAATTCTCTTTGGTGGAAACTGATAACCATTATTCTTGAGTGCTGTGCGTACCCGTTCCTGCGCTTCCTTTACCTGCGCAGAAGGAAATCCTACCATGATAAAGGAAGGAAGTCCGTTACTTACATCAGCTTCTACCTGCACAGGGCATACTTCCACCCCAAAAATTGCAGCTGATAATACACTTGCAAACAAATATAAACTCCTTTCTTCCGGCATAAATCTCCCCCGATATTTATGCTCGCCAAACAGCGGACGACTGAATAGTTACATCACTTAACTTGTATTGGAAATTATTTCAGAAATCAGATTTGAAAAAAGATTATTTTTATAATAGACCATTTTGCTCTGTTTTGCAACCGTTCATTTTGTTCTGTTTTATACTTTTTTCAGTACATAATCTGCGAAGGCTTTTCACAGATCATGTTTGGGAGTACACTACAAAACAGAGAGGTGAACTATATGAAATTTCAGCGTATTCAGGATTTACGTACAGATGCTGACATGTCACAGAAACAGCTCAGCGAAATTCTTCACATCAGCCAGCGTTCCTACTCTCACTATGAGACAGGTTCACGCAATATCCCGGTTGAAATGCTTATCAGACTGGCAAATTATTACGATATAAGTGTTGATTATCTGGTAGGACGCACTGATAAAAAAGAGATGAATAAATAAGTAAAATCACTTTTTTTAATATAAAAGGATTCCTGTAACTGTTTATGTTACTGAATCCTTTTATATTTTTTGTATCTTTTATTCTTTTATCATAACAGTATCCACAGAAGGATGGACTTTTGCACCCTCCGCTTTTGTTTTTGTCTTAATATTCACATAAAGACGACCATTATCAAAGGTAAGATAACCCTTTGCTACATTTCCCAGCGAGTCTGTAAACGAGAATCTGGTTGCATTTCCTGCGACGGATTTCTTTACTTTTGCCTTGCAGGTGGCTGTCTTTTTCTTATTTGTCTGTGAATAAGTAAAGGTAACCGACTTCTGACTGAGTTTCTTAATTTTGATTTTAACCCTGCCGTTCTTACTGCGCCAGGTTCCCAGATAATCCTCCGGATTAAAAACATAAGCCCGTTCCAGAACCGGTGTGGGCGTTACCGTAGGAATCGGTGTTGGGGTAGGTGTGGGCGTAGCTGCAGGTGTCGGTGTTACAGTGGGAACTCTTTCCAGTGCCGCGATCGCTTCTGCTTTTCTCTGCTCTCTGTCCACATTCTTTCTGTGTTGAAGCAGCAGAGTGCCTGCCAGCATAAGCAGGATAAACAGGATAATTACAATCATCAGAAGTTTTATAAGTCTTTTTTTCTTTTTATTCCGTTTCTGTTTCCCGTTGTTTGTTACCGACAAATCTGCATCTCCTCTTCTGTTTCTTGTTCGTTACTTATTCTTTTCCATCCCAGCAATAGGTACAGAGTTTACATGGTGAAATTCCAATGGAAGCTTTCAGATCATCAAGTCTGTGGAATTTCAGTGATGTGAAATTCAGCTCCTTACGGATTTCTTCCAGCATTTCTTTATAATTTGTTGAATTTGGATCTGCATAGTCTGCCAGGACTTTATCACTGACATTCTCTCCCTCGCGTTTGGCGATCACACGTCTTGTGATCAGATCCATCTCTGATTTAGAACGTGAGAAATTCAAATATTTGCATCCATAAAGTAAAGGCGGACACGCAGGACGGATATGTACTTCCTTTGCACCATTTCTGTAAAGAAATTCCGTCGTTTCTCTTAACTGTGTTCCACGTACAATAGAATCATCAATCATCAGAAGACTCTTATCCTTGATCAGGCGATGTACAGGAATCAGCTTCATTCTTGCGATAAGATTTCTCTGGCTCTGCTGTGTAGGCATAAATGATCTTGGCCAGGTTGGTGTATATTTGATAAACGGACGGGCAAAAGGCACACCGGACTGGTTCGCATATCCGATTGCATGGGCAATACCGGAATCCGGAACACCGGCTACAATATCGGGATTTACTTCTCCCCTGTCTCTCCTGGCCAGCATATCACCGCAATGATAACGCATTTCTTCTACATTCACACCCTCGTATGCCGAAGTAGGATATCCGTAATATACCCAGAGGAAAGAACAGATTCGCATCTCTTCCCCTGGTTTCTGCAGGGTTTCCACACCGTCCGGAGTCACTGCAACAATTTCTCCGGGGCCCAGTTCTTTCAGGTCTTCATATCCAAGATTCAGGTATGCAAAGCTTTCAAAAGATACACAACAGGCATCTTCTTTCTTTCCCACGATCAGTGGAGTCCTTCCCAGACGGTCACGTGCTGCCAGAATCCCCTTTGGTGTCAGGATCAGCATGGTCATGGAACCTTCTATCACTTCCTGCGCATAACGGATTCCCTCAATCATGTTGTCTTTCTGATTGATCAGTGCAGCTACCATTTCTGTGGGATTTACGCTTCCTCCACTCATTTCCAGAAAATGAGTGCATCCGTTTTTAAAACAGTTGGCAATCAGTTCATCCATGTTATTGATCTTTCCAACTGTGGTAATTGCAAAGTTACCAAGATGAGAGCGCACCAGAAGAGGCTGAGGTTCATTATCTGAAATACATCCGATTCCCAGATTTCCCTCCATCTCACCAATGTCACCATCAAATTTGGTCCTGAACGGCGCATTTTCAATGTTATGAATCACGCGGTCAAAACCACGTTTCTTATCATACACTGCCATTCCGCCTCTGCGTGTTCCCAGATGGGAATGATAATCAATTCCGAAGAAAAGGTCCAGAATGCAACTGGACTTTGATGCTACTCCAAAAATTCCACCCATTATCGTATTCTCCTTTTGTTCATCATCTTCAGGCAACTTTTATCATAATCCTCTTCGATAATCCATTTAAAAAGATTACTATAGCCCGTTTCATAACGTTTTCCTTCACTATAACAGTTCTTATCCTGCCAAATTGCTGTAAAAACAGTTATATCACACAACACTCCCATTATATAGAATGAAAATTTAGAAGTAAAGAGTTTTAATCTTATTTCTTTTCCTTGATGATACCTGTTCTGTATGCATCCAGCAGCTGGATCAATTCCTGTATTCTCTCTTTCAGCGCATGACCTGTATCTGTATCACCCACAAGCTGGCGTCTGGACATGTAGCTGACTGCCACGCGGTTCGATACAATATCAGTCTCTCTTGCCACAGCATCTGCTTTGGACGTAAACGGTTCATGAGCAGTAAGATTCAGTCCATAGGAATTATAGATCAGCGTATATCCGGCAATTCCCGTTACTTTCTGATATGGCTTGGAAAAACCACCGTCAATCACGATAACCTTTCCATCACATTTTACAGGACTTTCTCCTTCACTCTGGTGTACCGGAACATGGCCATTGATGATATGCCCTTTTTCCGGATCCAGACCAAATTCACGAAGCATATTATCTACCACTTCTTCATTCTCCCAGAGGCGGTAATAAGCATTCTTCTTCTCTTCATGTGTAGAAGGATCCTCTATGAAATATCTTTCAAAAGTACTCATCTTGCTCTTGCCAAACAATGGTGAATTCGGAGCTGCCCAGATATACCACATAATATCTCTGCCCTTCTTCTGTTCTTCTTTTCCTACAGAATAGAATGCTCTGCGCACATAGGTTTCCAGTACATCGTACAGTTCTTTTCCCTTGTAGCTTTTTCCATAAATCTGTACTTCCCGGAATGTTCCGTCTTCATTCAGAGGAATGCTTCCGTGAAACAGAAGATTTCCGTTATATACTGTATAAAGCCCGCCTTTGTCAAGTAGGAGACGGATGTGGTTTTGCAGTTTTTCACAGTTTCTGAATGCAGAGGACAGTTTGTCCATAACTTCTTTTTCTCCGGCTGTAAGTTCGTATGGATGTTTCCAGTCAATAGTCGGAAAATTATTGTCGCGAAGCGGATATTCTTTTCCGTCAGGCAGTGTGATCGTCCCTTTTTCCGGATTGATCCGATGAAGAAGTGCTCTGTCTTCCATCTGGAATTCTTTATGTCTGCGCACCAGTTTACCTTCTAATTTAAACTGGATCACAGCAATAGCCTTGTGCATTTTTTTGCCCAGTTCTTCCTCAAGAACATTATAATTGGAAGCACCTTTCATAGCAAAAATCTCGCAGGGATCATCCTTATACGCCTCCATCACAAAGGTCGCCAGAGGAAGCATATTGATTCCGTATCCATCCTCAAGAATATCCAGATTTCCGTAACGGATACTGTTTCTTACCACTGTTGCAATACAGGCTTTCTGTCCTGCTGCCGCACCCATCCAGACAACATCATGGTTTCCCCACTGAATATCCAGGGAGTGATACTGCATCAGGCGATCCATAATGAAATGTGGAGCAGGACCTCTGTCATAAATATCCCCCAGAATATGTAAATGATCCACGACCAGACGCTGGATCAGTTCTGCAAGCGCAATGATAAAATTCTCCGCACTGCCGATCTCAATGATCGTATTTACAATGGAATCATAATATGCCTCTTTATCGAGAACTTCCGCTTTCTCTGTGATCAGTTCTTCGATCACATAGGCATAATCTGTGGGAAGAGCTTTTCGTACTTTGGACCTGGTATATTTGGAGGCTGTTGTCTTACAGATTTCAATAAGACGGTAGAGCGTGATCTTATACCAGTTTTCCATATCTTCTTCCGTATCTTTGACAAGATCCATCTTCTCTTTCGGATAATAGATCAGAGTTGCCAGAGAACGCTTATCATTGTTACTTAATGTATGTCCAAACACATCATCAATCTTCTTCCTCACTGCACCGGAACCATTTCTGAGCACATGTGAAAACGCCTGATACTCCCCATGAAGGTCTGACATAAAGTGTTCCGTTCCCTTCGGCAAATTCAGGATTGACTGAAGATTGATAATCTCCGTAGATGCCTTTCCGATTGTAGGATAAATTTCTGCAAGTCTCTGTAAATATCTAAGTTCGTCTTTCTTCATATCCATCTCCTGTTATCATATATTATGATGTCAGGGCATTTTATGTTGCTGTCTGCACCATGCCCTGCAACACACTTTGCGGTCACAGAATTTATGCTCATCCTGTAAAGTCAAATAATGACATCTGGTTCGACTGCGGGATATCTCCGAATAATTTCAGATCATCCATCAGATCAATAACCGTTTTGCTGACCTTTGTTCTGTCGCGGAAGTCGTCTTTTGACAAGAATTTTCCCTGTTTTGCAGCATCAACCACTGCATCTGCCGCCTTATCTCCCAGTCCGTCAATAGTTGCAAGTGACGGCATCAGTTTCCCATCCACGATCTGAAATCTCTGTGCCTTGGCAGTATAAAGATCAATCGGTACAAATTCAAATCCACGTGCGTACATTTCCTGTACAATACGCATATCCTTCAGGGTATCCAGTTCTTTTTTAGATGCTGAATCACCTTTTTTGCGAATTTCTGCCATATAATACTCCAGGCGTTCCTTTCCCATACACATCATCTCATAGGAGAACGCTGTGGCGCGGATACTGAAATATGCCGCATAGTATGCCAGTGGCTGAAACACCTTATACCACGCAATTCTGTACGCCATCATAACGTATGCTGCTGCATGAGCCTTCGGGAACATATACTTGATCAGCTTACAGGACCAGATATACCAGTCCGGAACTCCATGCTCTTTCATGGTCTCGATCCACTCATCACGAAGACCTTTTCCCTTACGGACGCTCTCCATGATCGTAAACGCAAGGCCACTTTCCACTCCTTTTCCGATAAGGTAGATCATAATATCGTCTCGGGTACAGATAGCTGTGGAAATGGTTGCCTTACCCTCCTGGATCAACACCTGGGCATTACCCAGCCATACATCCGTACCATGAGAAAGCCCTGCAATACGGATCAGGTCAGAGAAGTATTTCGGCTTGGTGTCAATAAGCATCTGCATGGCGAAATCTGTACCAAATTCCGGGATTCCCAGACATCCGAGCTTACATCCGCCAATATCTTCCGGTTCAATTTTCAAAGCCTTTGTACTTGCAAACAATGACATGACATCCCTCTGATCCAGGGGGACATCCCTGGCACTGATTCCCGTTAAATCCTCCAG
>ERZ507033.1094-NODE-1094-length-10996-cov-6.443104_pt1 | contig 10996 bp, 5 predicted proteins | sample MGYA00512874_ERZ507033 | MGnify/ENA metagenome assembly ERZ507033
TTTTTGTTTCATCTGACGAAAAATTTGACAACGCATCTGTCGCACAATCTTTGTGCGGTATTGTCCTGCTTTTTGTGCGGCGGCATGGTTTTATACAAACTGTCCCTTGCAATTTCTCCAAAAGTTTGTTATACTATTATAACAGTCCGATTGAAATCACAGAAACGGAGGAACTCTATTTGAATATTCCACAGAAACTGGCTGCCGAATTCCAACTGCGGCAGGAACAGATCGACAATACCATTGCCTTGCTGGACGACGGCAAGACGATCCCGTTTATTGCACGGTACCGGAAAGAGCGTACCGGCTCGCTGGACGATCAGGTGCTTCGTGCCATTGACAACCGGCTGCAATATCTGCGGAAGCTGGAACAGCGGAAAGAAGAAATCTGCACGGCGATTGAAGCACAGGGCAAGCTGACACCGGAACTGGAAGAAAAGATCCGCGGTGCGGAAACACTGGTGGAAACCGAGGACTTGTACCTGCCCTATCGTCCCAAGCGGAAAACACGGGCATCTATGGCGATTGCCCGCGGACTGGAACCGCTGGCACGAATCCTCATGGCACAGAATCCCCGGACGAATCCGGCTCAGGAAGCAGAAGCTTTTTTGCAGGAGGAAGTGCCGGACACCGAAGCGGCATTGCAGGGGGCAATGGACATTCTGGCGGAGGAAATGGCAAATGATGCCGACCTGCGAAAGCAGATGCGTCGGCTGGTGATGTCTGCCGGAACGATACAGTCCCGTGCCACAGAGGAAGATGCGGATACGCCGTACCAGAACTACTACGACTATGCAGAGCCGGTGAAACGCATTGTGGGGCACCGGATCCTTGCCATTGACCGCGGCGAACGGGAGGGTGCTCTAAAAGTGGCAGTTACGCTGCCGGAAGGACACGGGGCTTCGCTGCTGATTCAGAAGTTCGTGAAGAACCAGAGCCCCTGCGGCAAACTGGTGCAGACTGCCGCAGAAGATGCATTCCAGCGACTGCTGTTTCCGGCGGTGGAACGGGAAACCCGCAAGACTCTGACAGAGCAGGCGGCAACGGCGGCAATCGGCGTGTTCTCGTCCAATCTGCGGCAGCTGCTCATGGCGGCACCGCTGAAAAACCGCATCGTTCTGGGCGTAGACCCCGGTTATCGCACCGGCTGCAAGCTGGCAGTGGTGGACGAAACCGGCAAGGTACTGGACACCGGCGTGGCACATATCACCGTCAGCAAGGGGGCTTCGCTGGAACGGGAAAAGGACGTGATCCGAAAGATGCTGCGGAAGCACCACGTGACCGCGGTGGCAATCGGCAATGGCACGGCTTCCAGAGAGTCGGAAGCGGTCGTGGCGGAACTGCTGAAAGAACTGCCTTATTCCGCGGCGTACATGGTGGTTTCCGAGGCAGGGGCTTCGGTATATTCTGCGTCCAAGCTGGCGGCGGAGGAATTTCCGGAGTATGACGTTTCTCTCCGGAGTGCCGTTTCCATTGCCAGACGGTTACAGGATCCGCTGGCGGAACTGGTAAAGATCGATCCGCAGGCGATCGGCGTGGGACAGTATCAGCATGACATGCCCAAGGCGGAACTGTCTGCCGCACTGGACGGCGTGGTGGAGGACTGCGTGAACCATGTGGGCGTAGACCTGAACACGGCTTCGTTCTCTCTGCTGTCCCACATTGCCGGCATCAACCAGACCATTGCCAAGAACATCGTGACATACCGGACGGAAAACGGGGCGTTCACCGACCGGAAGCAGCTGAAAAAGGTGGCAAAACTGGGCCCGAAGGCATTCGAGCAGTGTGCTGGATTCCTGCGGGTGTCCGGAGCCAAGAACCCGCTGGACAATACAGCAGTGCATCCGGAAAGCTACGGGGCAGCAGAGCAGATCTTGCAGGAGTGCGGCTTCCGGCTGGCAGACATTGCCGGACAGGATCGCAGCGAGATCGGTGCTATTGCCAAGCAGCACGGCATTTCTGCCATTGCGAAAAAGGCAGGCGTAGGCGAACCCACTGTGCGGGACATTCTCAAGGAACTGGAAAAGCCGGGGCGTGACCCCCGTGACGAACTGCCGCCGCCGCTGCTCCGGAGTGGGGACATCATGGAACTGAAAGACCTGAAACCGGGCATGGAACTGGTGGGTACTGTGCGGAATGTCATTGACTTTGGCTGTTTCGTAGACGTGGGCGTTCATGAGGACGGACTGGTGCACATTTCCCAGATCTGTGACCGGTTCATCAAGCACCCGCTGGAGGCCGTCAAGGTCGGCGAGGTGGTGAAAGTCTGGGTGCTGGACGTGGACTTGAAGCGGAAACGCATCGCTCTCACCATGAAGCCGCCGAAAAAGGGATAAGAGGTGTTACATGCGAAACGGAAAAAAAGTCGTTTCTCTGCTACTGGCAGGGGTGCTGGCGGTGTTGTCGTGCAGCTGCGGCAATTCCTCTAAAGAGGAGAGTAGCAAGGAGGAAGCCGACAGCAACCCCCGCACTGAAATGCGGGACGACATGACTACCAGCCAGATTGTGGAAGAAATGGGGCTGGGCATCAATGGACTATGACACCTGTATGGAAAAATATACCAGCATCTGGGAGCAGGTGACAGAACGGTTTGCAGATTACGGTGACCACCTGATTCTGGAATCCATGAACGAAGAAGGCTGTTTTGACGATCTGTGGAACCGCTACAGCGGCTCTGATGACGGCAAGGCGGAGGCGTACGGCATTGTCAACCGCATCAACCAGCAGTTTGTGGATCTGGTACGCGGTTCCAGGGAAAACAACCCCAGGCGGCATCTGCTGATCGCCGGTTATGCCACTGACGTAGACCTGACCTGTGACGAAGCCTTTCAGATGCCGCAGGACAAAGCCGGACGATGTGCGGTTTCGGTACATTATTATACGCCGCCTACGTTCTGCATTCTGGAAGAAGATGCCGACTGGGGAAAAGCCAAGACCACATGGGGTTCACCCAGAGATCAGAGGATTCTGGAAAACGACATGGACAAGCTGCAAAGCCGGTTTCTGGATAACGGCGTGCCGGTGATCATCGGGGAGTACGGCTGTTCCACCAAGAACAAGACGGAAGAAACTGTCCGGACATTCCTCACCGCGGTGGCACAGGCGGCGTATACCAAAGGTATGTGTCCCATGCTGTGGGATGTTACCGGTGTGTTCTATGACCGGAACAATTGCCGTATGCTGGACAGTCAGCTGGAACAGGATTTGCAGGAGATCGCCGCCGCACCCCGTGATGACGTTCATAATGTTTCCGGAAATTGACATTTGAAAAATGCAAAATTCACCGGCGTGTCGTATCAGATTATCAAGTTGTTTTTCACTGGCAATTCGAGATTTAGAAAAAATGCACAAAAACAGGGTTTGCTTTTATTGGTGCTGTATAAAAATATGTGGAAAATGAAAAAAATACTTGCAAAATAACGATAAATATGCTATGCTGGTATATGGAGAAGTAGGGTGCAGGAAAGCACTGGGCAGATTTCAGAGGACAAATCGCACGGCTGTACAATTTGAAAGCGGAAAGGGGGACGTGAAAAACAGTGCGGCGGCATTCGTTTTTTGAAATGCAAAAAGCTTCTCTGCACACAACCAAGCGGCAATACGCCGCATCAATTCAAGAAAGGAAGAATGATAATCATGAAGATGAAAAAGTTTCTTTCATCTCTGACAGCTGGCGTAATGGCGGCAACGACCATTCTGACCAGTGCATTGGTGACCCCGATGATGTCCCTCGCTGCGACAGCGGCAGATGATGCACCGATTGCGTTTCTGCACATTCAGAGTAGCGATGGCAAATGGTCGCTGAACAACTATAAGGTAGGCATGGGAACTGATGTTACCATTGATAAGAGCGGCTCTTATGAAGTTTCTGTAAAAAGAGGCAACTGGGGTGATGCTCTGAGTTCCTACAATTTCTTCGACTTGTGCGTTCAGGATCCGGATCTTTACGACGGTAAATCTCTGTATAAGAAGATCACAATTGATTCTGTAAAGATCGGTGAAACAACTCATGAGATCAATCAGGAATACACCACGTTTACACCGGCTTCTATGCAGGCAGCAGATAATGATGATGATTGGAGTTTCACTTGCAGCAAGCTGGAAATCAACCCAACTGGCTGGGATATGCCGGCAGCAGGCGAAGTGATTTCAGTTAGCTTCACAGTAGAGCTGGCAAATGAAACTACCACAACCACCACAACTACCGTTCCGGTAGCAACCGAAACCACTACCACAACGACCAACGAAACCACTGCAGAAACTTCTGTTGAAACTACTGCTGCTTCCAGTGCAACCACTGCTGCTACTACAGTTACCACTGCAGAGGAAAAGGGCGTGAAAAAGATCACTGTCGGCAAGACCTACAGCGAACTGCTGAAGGATGCACAGAAGGCTGACCCGAAGGAAGGCATGATCGGCTGGAAGTGGGCTGACTTTGGCATCACCAACAGCAATGTTGTCAAGAAGGTCGTTGTCAACGTTTCCTCTGATAAGGAAATCGGCACATACAACTATATGTTCGGTTCTTCTACACAGAAAGCACCGGATTATTGGACACAGACCACACAGGAAAACAAAACTCTGGGCAAGTCCGGCGAATTCACCTGGGACATCACCAAGACTGTGGACGCAACCATTCAGAAGGAATATGATGGTTCTCTGAAGTTTGGTGCCTGGGGCGACGGTACTTATGAGGACTTCACTGTAGATTCTGTTGTGATTTACACAGATGATGCAACGATCACTACGACTGCTGCAACCACTGTGACCACACAGCCGACCACTACAGTTTCCGCAAAGTACACCAAGGAACTGACTCCGAAGGCAGAGGAAGACAAGGGTACTGACGGCAAGGCAAGCAACACCAAGGTTGAATTCGATCCCATGGGTGCATACAAGGCAATTGCTTACTACACCGTAAAGACAAATGACAAGAACACCAGCGGTGCGTTTGGCACATGGAACGACAGTCTGCCGGAAGGTGAAGAATGGCAGAGCACGGAATTCAAGGATCTGGCTGTACCGGCAAACAAGCAGGTCATCGTATCTTATGACATTCCGAAGACTGTTGGTGAAACTGTACAGTTCATGGTTTATTATCCGAAGTTCGGCGATGTGACAATCGACAAGATCGTACTGTGCTTCGACGAAGATCCGGATCAGACCACTACTTCCACAACTGTGACCACTGTAACAACTGAAACAGTTGCAACCACAGAAGAAACTACTGTTACTTCCAAGGAAACTACTAAGGAAACCACAGTTACAACTGTAGCTACCACAGCTGACACTACAGCAAAAACCACTGCTTCTACTTCGACAGAAGCATCTGCTGAAACCAGCAAGGCTACAGAAACTTCTGCATCTGCTGCAACAACCACAGCAAAACAGACCACTGCTACAAAGGCAGACACCACTGTTGTAACCACTACCAAGTCCATCGGCACCACCACGACAGAAGCTCCGAAGGGCAAGGGCATCATCTTCAAGGTAGACGAAGCACAGGTCAAGACTGCAAGCAACTATGCAAAGATCCCGCTGTCCGTTCTGGTTGAAAACTATGTGGACGCACAGGGCTTCAACTTCGCTCTGGAAGTTCCGGAAGTTACTTCCAAGATCCTGACGATCTACAAGAACCCGAAGAACAAGAAGGACTATGGTTATAGGGACGTTTATGTCAGCGGCGACCTGGCTCCTTCTCCGCAGAACCTGAAGGGCTATGAGGCAAACGGTCAGGATATGAGCGTTGAGCCGTCCAAGCGTTGGATGTATTTCCAGTGGACTTCCAGTACCAGCACGATCACGATCAGCGGTGACAAGGTGATCGACATCAACTGCACCATTGCAGAAAACGCAGTGGACATCGCAAAGGAATACGGTCTGGAACTGCAGACAGATGAAAACGGCGACAGCTACTATCTGTTCCCGGTAAACTTTGCAGAGTATCAGAAGGTAAACTGGGACTTTGAGGGTACACACGGCGACGGCTATCTGGCTCCGAACCGTCAGTACATTGACGAAAACGGCACAGATATTGCGACCACTGATGTAGTTTACTACAACGGCGGTATCCGCGTTTATACAGATGCACAGACTGAAACCACTACAGCTGACACGACTACTACAACCACAACCACCACTGCAACAGAAGAAAAGGACATCAATCTGGACATTGACGAAGTATTCGTATATCCCAGTGAAAAGGATGCCACTTCTCTGAAGAACTACACTCTGGGCGTGAAGGTAACTGCCAAGGAAGGCGTAGACGCAACCAGCTATGGTATCAACTGCGTTGTCAACCTGCCGGAAGCAACCGCAAAGCTGTACACCATTCCGTCCAAGCTGCTGAAAAAGAGAGCATTTGTTGTCAACGACTTCGGCAGCGGTATTCCGAATGCAAATGATTTCATTGCATACAAGGACGGCACTTCTAAAATTACTGACGGCAGCGACCGCTGGATCCGTTTCATTGGTGCACGTTCTGCCGAAGGTGCAACTGACCCGACAAAGATGAATCAGGTATTCCGCATGATCTTCAATGTGCCGGATAAGGATACTGTACAGGCACTGGCTGACGAATATGGTCTGACACTCCAGACTGGTGAATACGATGGCAAGACTGTTGAGTACTATGAGTTCCCTGTAGACTGGGCACCGAATGGTTCTGACAGACTGCCCAGCGGCACCACGATGGTAGATGTCAAGCGTTTCAACTACCTGAACGGCGAGGGCGTAACCGGCGAAGACATCTTCGACGAAATGGTTGGTCTGAAGGACGGTGCGATCCGCGTAATCATGAATGATGTAGTGGAAACCACCGAAACAACAACTGCTACAACTACAACTACTACAACAGCTACCACCACTACAACCGCAACCTCTGCGGCAACGACTACTACCACAGAAAAACCGCAGACTACAACTGCTACAGAGGCTACGACTGTCACCACCACAACTGCAGCAACCACTACAACAACGACTGCTGCTACAACCACCACTACCGAAGAACCTATTGTAACGACTACCGAAGCAACTACCACTACCACTACTACCGAAGCAACGACTGTTACTACTAAAGCAACAACTGCTACGGTAACCAGCACCAGTGCAGGCCCGACAACCACCAGCACCAGTGCAACAACCACTACTGTAACAGAATCTGAAACAACTACTACAAAGGCAACTACAACTGCTACAACAGAAGAGCTGCCGGACTTCAGCAAGAAGACCACAGCTTCTACAACAGAAGAGCTGCCGGACTTCAGCAAGAAGACGACTACCAGCACAACTACCACAACAACAACTACTACAGAAGAAACCACGGAAGCAACTACTGAAGCAACCACTGAAGAAACTACTACCACACCGGCAGCTGTTTCTTCTACTACAGAAGCAACTACCACAGAAGCTACGACAACTGTTACAGAAGCAACCACTACCACAGAAAACACGACAGCTTCTACCGAAGCTACCACTACTACAGAAGTAACCACCACGACTGCAGAAGCAGAACTGGAAATCGAAGTAAATCCGGATGCAAACTTCTATCTGTCTATTGACGGACGCAATTTCAACGCTGCTGATCTTGTGAAGTCTGCAACTGTAAACGGCGAGAGCGTCATGGACGATCTGACCTTTGGTGCAGAAAGCCCGAAGGCACTGTTCGACAGCGAAGGCAAGGCATATGTAGATACCGACCTCGATATCCTGTATAAGGGTGAAAAGGTTGCTACTGCAAAGGTTTACATCGGTATTAAGGGCGACACCGACCTGTCCGGTAAGGTAGAGGCTACCGATATGTACTACAGCAGCTACTACATTGCAAGACAGGGTGCTGGTACCAAGAGTGCAAAGCTGCTGGATGGCACCGATTATGCAAAGGATGCAAATCTGGAGAAGCTGTCTTACTTCCTGACCGATATCGATACTGAAAGCAAGGCAGGAGAGAATTCTGCAGACGGCAAGCTGGAAGCAACTGACATCTTCTATCAGGCATACTATGTTGCTCTGGTTGGTGCTGGTCATAAGAGCACTACCTGGGACAATCCGGTTTGCCCGGATCTGAAGAACCTGAAGGGCTCTATGTGGGCTGAATAATCAGATTCCCTGATTTCGAACGCGTAAGCGTTTCTGACAACAAGGCTATGACAGCATAAGAAAAACCCGATGCGGGAGCGATCCCGTGTCGGGTTTTTTGTATTAGTATGATTTGCCTTGACAAACTGAAATGGCGTGTGCTATACTGATTTGTAATTGCATAAATTATTGTAAAAAGCCATGCCTCAGGCATAAAAAGGAGAACTGTTTTATGGGAATTGTAGAACTGCTGCTGACAGCGATCGGACTGTCAATGGACGCATTTGCAGTATCGGTCTGTAAGGGGCTGGGCATGCGGAAGATGCGGTACGATCAGGCGTTGGTCATCGGGTTGTATTTCGGCGTGTTTCAGGCACTGATGCCGCTGTTGGGCTGGCTGCTGGGTACATCATTTTCCCGTTATATTCAGGCGTTTGACCACTGGATCGCATTTGTGCTGCTGGCATTCATCGGCGGAAAAATGCTCTGGGACGTGTTCCACGAAAAGGAAGAATCGGCTGCTGAAAAAAGTGATGCCAGGCTGGATCACAAGGAACTGTTCATGCTGGCAATTGCCACCTCTATCGATGCTCTGGCGGTGGGAATCGCGTTTGCCTGTCTGGACGTGCAGATCTGGAGTTCCGTTTCCATCATTGGCTGTGTCACGCTGGTGCTGTCGTTCTGCGGTGTCTGGATCGGCAATCGCTTTGGTAACCGCTTTGAGAAAAAGGCGGAGATCGCCGGCGGCGTGGTGCTGATTCTGATTGGCGTGAAGATTCTGCTGGATCATCTGATTCAGCATCAATGAGGGTGATCTCATTCCGAGTATGGACAAATTATAGAGAATTCCAGAATTTCCCGAATTCTTCTCAGAAACATGTTTATATTTTTGTACGAATTTGTTACAATATATACATGAATATGTGGGAAACGGGGACATCTGATGAAACAAAGAAGTGCAAAATCCAAGAAAAAAATTTACAGTCAGATTTTTGGAATCGCAGTGAGCCTGCTTTTGGCGGTGGCGGTGATTTCGTCTGCTGTTTTTCTGCATGAAAGCCATTATTTCAACTCCAGCGAGAGCCATGTACTGGAAGTGCTCCGCGGAATGGACGGCAAGAGCGAGGTGCGGTCGTGGGACGATGACCGGAATCTGAAACGGCGGGAAACGTTGCTGCAAAAAGGCTGTGCCGACAATCCGGACATGATCGGCTGGCTGGTGCTGCCGCAGACGATGATCGACTATCCGCTCATGGGCGGCACAGACAGCGATAGATACACCGACCACAACTATGAGGGCGGCTACGACTTGTACGGCACCCCGTTTCTGGACAGCCGGAATGCGGTGGATTTCAGCGACTTTTTTTCGCTGGTGTTCGGACATGATATGAACAATAGTGCCATGTTCGGGAGTCTGGACGATTTTTTGCAGGAGTCGGCATTTGCGGACTTGTCAGACGGCGTACTGCTGCTGCCTGATGAACGGTATCGTCTGGAGGTGACTGCCAGCATTGCGGCAACCTGCCCTGCACAGGAACTGATAGACCAGATCATGACGGCAGATGCTGCAGAGCAGCCGCAGCTGCTGGAGCAGCTGCTGGAAATGGCGGCGGTGAAAAAGGACGATGTTACAGTGTCCGAAGAAGACCACTGGGTCATGCTGTCCACGCTGGACTACGCCGATGAAAAGAACGACAACGGCACACCGTCTATGCTGCTGCTGAAGCTAAGAACCAGTACGACATAAAACACACGGGCAGGGAAACCTGCCCTGTTTTTGTGGAATTGCAGGGGAGAATTTTCTCCCATTTTGCACGATTGACTTTTTCGCAGAAGTGTGCTATAATATCGTTAATCTGATTGGATAGAAGGTCACGCGGGGACATGCCCGTGTCATTGGAAACGCACATTCTCCGGAATGATTCACGAACAACACTCTATGCCATTTCGCCTGTCTGCACGTGTACGCAGACCGGAACGGTTGGGTGCAGGTGCGGGAATTGATTCTAGGAGGATTTTTTATGCCCAAAAACAAAGTACAAGAAGTAATTTTTACCATTCTCATGGTGTTTGTCATGGTCTACGCGATGATCTGCTATAACATCGCCATGGAAACCGGCGGCATGACCAACATGGTATTTCTCCACGCTTTTCGGGAACTGCCGATCATGGGACCGATCGCCTTTCTGCTGGATTTCTTTCTGGTAGGCGGTCTGGCAAAAAAGGCGGCGTTTCGCATCGTCGATCCCGAAAAGGACAACCCTTTTCATCTGGTGCTGGCGATTTCCGCCGTGTCGGTGCTGCTGATGTGTCCGCTGATGAGCTTGGCGGCAACGCTGCTGTTCAAGCATGCCGGCGTGCAGGTGATTGCAGTCTGGTTTGAAACCACTGCGAAAAATTTTCCCATGGCACTGCTGTGGCAGTTGTTTTTCGCCGGTCCGCTGGTGCGGTTCGTGTTCCGGCACCTGATAGCATTGGTGCAGCCGCGTGAAAAGGCGGCAGTCACGGAAAAGGTCTGATATACGCAAGATCCCCGCTTCACTGTGCCGCGGTTCTGGCAGAGTGGAACGGGGATTGTTTTAATATTCTATAGGTATACCTGAAACGGCAGGCGGCTCGATATTCTTGAGTAAGTCTGCTGTTGCCATTTTTGATGCGATGTGAAACATTTTGTTTGACATTTTGTGCGGCATTGCCTATAATCCAAAAATAGTAAGAAGCATCACCACAAAAAGAAAAAGAAATAACCGCCCCTAGCGTCCAAATCTGTGGCGGTTATTTCTTTTTAACCTAAGCAGTGGGAGCAGACCGTCTACTGGTGTGCTCTCTTTGTCATTAGTATACACGATTTCCGCCGAAATGTCAAGGGCAATACCGCACAAAGATTGTGCGACAGATGCGTCGTCAAATTTTTCGTCA
>ERZ507033.1099-NODE-1099-length-10952-cov-8.356704_pt1 | contig 10952 bp, 8 predicted proteins | sample MGYA00512874_ERZ507033 | MGnify/ENA metagenome assembly ERZ507033
CCCTTGCAGCAGAGCTGCTGATGCCAACATTTCTGATCAATGCCGAAATAGAACGTGTAGCGTTGACTCTGCCAAATGGGATTCTGTACAAATCAGTGTCTGACCCTAACTATGAAAAAATTCTGGAGATGGCTCGACGGATTGGGGTTTCTTGGTCTGCAATCAGGATCAGACTGCAGCAGATGCAGGTTATAAAAGGCAAACCCATCCACTGCCATCCATTGGACATCATGCGATTTGGAGAATGAATATGATTCAGTTAAAGAACCGTCCCTTTGCCGGTAAAGCACCGACTACTACACAGCAGGCAGAATTTAGCATAGGCTGGAGATTTTGCCCTGTTTGTGGAAATAAGTTATACCAAAAAATCGAGGGGTGTTCAGGTATACTACAAGTGAAGTGCAATAGATGCAAAGAAACCCTGAGACTTGATCTGGCATTTAGATGCCGGTGATTTTCCAGTCATTTTAACAAATACGGGTGCATTGCACCCTGAATATGGACTGTTCGCTCCGAGCAACGGGCCATTGCCGCAAGGCAATATATGAAACGTGCTCCAAATAGCCGGGCAACAGCTGATTGAGAGATTTTCTTTGAAGATCCCTCAGTTGGTTGTTGTCCGGCTATTTTTTTAGCCTTCAGGAAGCCTGCTCCCGTAAAAAGGAGCAGGCTTTATGTTTGTCCGTTTTTCGTGGATGCCCCAAGCGGCTAGATATCCGTAGCAACTCCGAGTTTTCGACTTCTCACGCTTTATCGAAAATTTGGAGGTCACACATGAGTTTTGATCCGAATGCTATTGGTAACCGTATTTTTACTTTGCGTACAAATGCGAAGTTATCGCAGGAAAAACTTGCTGAAAAACTTGGTGTTTCCCATCGACACCTCGGCGATCTTGAAAGGGGAAGCTCCAATGGCTCTGTAAAAATCCTGATCGATATTGCAGAATACTTCCATGTCAGTATGGATTATCTTCTTTTGGGTCGAGATCCTTCTAGGGATCAGTTTCAAAATGAACTGCAAGCCGCTATAGATCATCTTGAAAAAATCAAAGGTCTTTTATAATCACTTCAACAAGAAACGCTCCTGCCAGTTTTACACCGGCAAGAGCGTTTCTTGTGTTATTCAAAAATATCGGCAAGAGTAAGCAGCTGTACTTCTCCGCGTTCCTGTGCCTGAAGTAGTCCGTCCGTAAATCCGCCTTTCGAGAAAATGTAGTAGTGGTAGTTTGTTCCTTTCCCAAAGACTGCTGCATATTCCCGAATCAGTTCCAGTTCGTCCAAACCGATTTTTTCATTACGGTATTCTCATATCGTTTATTTAACTTCCGAAGTTCCTCATCGCGGCAGTAAAATCGGCTCATTTTGTTCCCTCCCCAAAGTGTATTTATCGAATTTATATACTCGTAAGTTAGTTTCTTACGAGTATAATACTTTATTTCTTACATAAAGTCAGGAAATATATTTTTGACGGCTCATCGAGAAACAGGAACGATACTTCCTATTTTCCTCAAAAATTGTGAACTCTGAGTTCCTGTTCATTTCGTTCCGCATCGGTTACAATACAGCCATAGCTTCGGCAAGCGTTCAAAGCAGCCCTCAAGCTATCCCGCCCCTTGAAAATTGAACAAGCATTCTTCAGTCACGTTCCTGTGATGATGAGCCACGTCCGTAACAAATGCGATGATCTCCCACTGAGGGAATGAGCGGTAGGTTGACGGTAAATGGATGACAGCTTCTCCATAGCTAAGAGCCATCACAGAATAATGATACTTCTGCCTTCGGGCAGCTCGGTGAGAACCACGGAGAGGTGAGAACCCTATGGATTCGGTACGCTGCCGGACGGCTGAAAGATTTCCCACACGAAAACTGAGTTTTCGTTTTCCGGGGATGTCGGGGACAAATACGGAAAGGTATAGAACTATAAATCACAGCATTTTTGCTGTTTGAGATAGTAGGGTGGGCTGTGCGAGCAGCCCACTGTTACATATACGGATAGAAAGGAGAAATCCAAATTGGCAACACGAGGCAAAAAAGAGAAAGAGTATCCGCCTATGCCCGCAAACTGGATGTACAAGCGCGGGGATGTCTACATGATGGATCTGAATCCTTACAGCGGTTCCGAGCAAGGCGGCATCCGACCTGCCATTGTTGTCCAGAACGATGACGGTAATTTTTATTCCAATGTTCTTCTGGTCGTTCCGCTGACAACACAGATCAAAAAGCGAAATATGCCGACGCATTTTATTCTGCACAATCGCTTTTTGAGTGCGCCATCTATGGCGATTTGCGAAAGTCCGCGCCCCGCAGATAAATCCAGAGTGTTAAGCTACCTTGGGCACCTGTCCAAATATGAAATGCGGCAAGTGTCAGTGTGTCTGCAATACAGCTTTGGCTTCATTGGGTATAAGTCATTCCGAAAATACCTTACGGCTCCTCCGCAGGAGGATGTTCTCGCCGCTGCAAAAGAGCTGCTCTCCCAGCAGTTTCAGAATCTTCGTGTGCTGAACAGTCAGCCCCCTGCTCTCACCAAGCACACAAAAGGCGATTTACATAGCATTGAGCAGATATCGGAAAGGATGCTCTCCACCCCGACAGAATCTTCTGTTGAGTTCATGGTCGCAGAACTGGATGATGCACTTCAATCGCTTATGTTCCGCTGGAATATCTGTTATGAACGGTATTCCAGTTTCCGCTTATCCGATAACGAAAAGAAGAAAATCGGTTTGATTATCCAATCAGGAATTGATTTTCTGCAAAAGAAGAAGGAGGTTCCTTTATGATGAACGCAGTTGTAAAACCTTACCATGAAATGTGCTTGAACAGCAGCGAACTGATCGTGCCGCGCGACACTTATCAGCGTGCTCTTCACCCCGCTCGTGTTGCCCGCATCGCAAAAGAATTTGACGAGCGGGTTGCCAATGAGCCGAAGATCAGCTTCCGGGATGGTCACTACTATGTGATGGACGGACAGAACACCATCGCTGCACGGAAATTTCTGAACGGCGGCGAAGATTTGCAGATTCGCTGCAAGGTTTATTTTGGTATGACAGAACGAGAAGAAGCCCTCCTGTTTGCACAGCAGACAGGCATTTCGGAACGGCTGAGTGCAGGGCAGAAGCTCCGTGCCCTGATTTTTGCAGGGGAGCCTGCTGCCGTTGCATTCCAGCAGGCCACCGAATTGGCTGGCGTTCATCTTTCTTTTGAAGAAGGCCGGGGCAAGCAGCGGATCAGCTGCATCGCAACCGCCTATCACGAATTCATCCGGCTTGGTCCTGAACTGTATATCGAATCCCTTGATGTTTTGCTGAATGCGTGGGACGGAGAACCTGATTCCATGAGTTCTGCAAATCTGCTCGGCATCTGCCGCTTTGTAGAACTGTACCACTCCGAATACAGTAAAAGCCGTCTGATTGCCAAACTGCGGCAGGTCGATGCATTCACGATTTTTCGCCTTGCACGAACCGCAGGCGTAAGCCTTCCCGGCAAGACGAAGTACCTTCAGCAGGTCTATACTATTTATAATGGTGGCAGCCGCCGGGCTGCATTGCCGCTCAAGTTTTAACTTTAAGTATATTTAACGAGGTATTATCCAATGATTATCCATGAAGAACCTTCGCCCAACTCGGTTTCCTCCCCTGTTTCCACAGCAAAGGACAGCCGCTGCTATACCGTAGAAGACCTGATGGAAATGCTGCTCCTGAGCCGTCCCACTGTCTACCGTCTACTGAAGCAGAACGAATTCCGCTGGTTCAAGGTAAGCGGCGCTTACCGTATTTCCAAAGCCAGCTTTGAAGCATGGCTCAATGATGGCACTGTTGAACGCAATCCTGCTGTTTGACATCCTCAACATTTCACGCGAAATCTGCTATTCTTTAGCCGGGATGAGAAATCCCGGCTAAACTTTTACATAGATAGAGAGGTGTCTTTCATGGATGATATGCGGAATACTTCGGCTCCCTTATACGGAAAAGCTGAACCTGCCACTACCAAAACCACCATGTCGGTTCGTGAGATGCGGCAGCTTCTCGGCCTTGGCAAAACAGACAGCTATTGGCTGCTTCATAAGAATCTCTTTGAAGTCATTCTGATAAACGACAAAAGGCGTATCGTTATTTCCAGCTTTGAGAAATGGTATGCCAATCAGGTCAAATATCATAAGGTCAATGGCTCGCCACCGGGCGAGGAACTTTGCAAACGGTCCTATTCCGTTCCTGACGCCGCCGAGATATTGAAGGTGAAACCCGAAACGATCTATACACTCATCCGACAGGGCAAGTTGAAAACAGAAACGACAGACTTCTGTATGAGGATTCCCAAAAAGGAATTTGAGCAGTGGTACCGGTCACAAAGCCGCTACCGCACAGCAGCTGACCGGGAGCGTGACCGGGAGATTGAAGCGCAAACCATCTCCATCCCGGAAATGGCAAAACTACTCGGTATCCCACGCAAGAATGTTTATGGGATTCTTGATTGCAAAAAATACCGAGATTGTTTCGTCATTGAGCGCGTGGCCGACAGGCCGCGCATTACCAAAAAAAGTTTTAAGGCATGGCTTAAAAGCCAATCTACATACCAACTTCAAAAACCGAAAAAAGAAACGCATGAGGAGCCGCCGCTAAAACTGCAATGTCCCAAGAATGGGAAATACTACAGTTTTCAGGAAATTCAGGCTTTTTACGGAATCAGCCGCCCAACACTTGACTCGTGGGTTCTCAAAGAAGGAATTCCAACGATGAAGTTGGGAAGGGTAAAACGCATCCAAAAAGATGCTTTCGATGAAGTTCTGAAGTCCAAACGTAAAGTAGAGGAGGATGTATAATGGCTAGCATTGTCAAACGCAATAACCGATACTGCGTTGTCTATACCTACAAACACACTAATGGAACGCTAAAGCAGAAATGGGAAACCTTTACCGACCTTGCAGATGCCAAAAACCGTAAGAAAGAGGTCGAATACAAAGAATCCGTCGGTACCTTTGTGGCACCCCAGTGCCGAACTCTAAAAGACTTGCTTACAGAATATGTTGCCCTGTACGGAAAAACTAAATGGGCACTCTCAACCTATCAATCAAACACTGCACTGATCTCAAACTACATAGTACCGCTTATCGGCTCGATGAAGCTGCAGGATCTCACCACCCGCGTAATTGAGGGATATTATCAGCGGCTGCTCAAATACGAAGCAGTCGACCCTATGTGTGGAAAGCGTCAGCATCAATACGTTTCTCCCGGCACGGTTCGTTCGGTTCACAAAATTTTGAGAAGTGCCTTTGAGCAGGCTGTAAAGTGGGAACTTATGGAAAAGAATCCCTGTATTTATGCCACCTTGCCCAAATACACTGCAAAGAAGCGTGATATCTGGACTGCCGAGACCCTGTTCCATGCCTTAGAAGTCTGTGATGATCCACGGCTCCGGCTTTGCATCAACCTCTCCTTCTCTTGTTCCCTGCGCTTAGGGGAATTGCTCGGTCTGACATGGGATTGTGTGGATATCTCCCCCGAAAGCATTGAAGCCGGGCGAGCCTCCATTTACATAAATAAGGAATTGCAGCGTGTAGATATTGCTTCGCTGAACGCCTTGGAAAATAAAAATGTCATCACTCGTTTTCCCTCGCTGAGTTCCCGCTGCACCACGGTCCAGGTTCTGAAAAGCCCTAAAACAGACAGCAGTATCCGAACCATTTTTCTCCCCAAAACAGTTGCTGAAATGCTTGTCCACTATAAAGCCGAGCAGGACATGACAAAGGACGCACTGGGTGCAGAGTATGCAGACTATAATCTCGTGGTTGCCGGCCCGCTGGGAATGCCGACCGAACAATCCACCATTAACGGTGCATTGAAGCAGCTGATTGAGGAAAACGATCTCCCCAAAGTGGTTTTCCACAGCTTCCGACACTCCAGCATTACATACAAGCTCAAGCTGAACGGCGGCGATATCAAAGCCGTGCAGGGCGATTCCGGTCATGCACAGGCTTCGATGGTCACCGAGCAGTACGCACACATTCTGGATGATGATCGGCGTTTGAACGCACAACGATTCGACGATTTCTTCTATCAGCATCATGGTGCAGAGCCTGAAGCCCTCCCTCGCGCAGAGCAATCCACTCCCAAAGCCAGTCCAGTCGATACAGATGCGGCAGCAGCTCTTGCTAAACTGCTGGCTGACCCCTCTATGGCTACACTCATTAAAAATCTTGCAAAGAACCTATAAACCTCTATACATAAGCAGCGGCAGTTTCCGTATATGGAAATCTGCCGCTGCTTGTTTTATGATAATCCCGTTTCCTTGTGTTTTTTCGCCTTAGCTTCCTCTATATCCATCTTCAGCTGATGGGCAAGCTGTTTTACATAGTCGAGTGAAACTTCATAGTCTTCTGCGATTTTTTCTGCCGGCATCCCATCAAGGATACGGGAGATCACAATGTTCCGGGTGGCTTGTTTTCTCGATTCTGCAATCATTTCCTCAATAGAGGGGCAGTGTTTATTATGCATCCAATTCAAGTAATCCAAGCGTTCAGCTTCTATCCGCGATAGAAGCCTGACTGCATAGAAATTGTCATCTACCTCGAAGCGAACTTCCTCTCCGGGTTTGACTTCAAGTTTTTCCAGAACCGCATCTGGGAGTTTTACAGTTCCATCTTCACCGACTACAATATTAAATTTCTTTTCCATTGCACCCTCCTAAGATCACGCAAAGTTCCTTGCATCCAGTGCCTTTACTCCCGTAAGAATACCATAAGACTCTTCCTTTTACAAGACAATGCACATTTCCAATCATACTGTTGCATAGGCCAGGGTTTTCTCTCAGAAAGCTCTGTCTTTTTTTATTGAAAACATTTGTCCATCACACCAGTTACGGCTGTATGGACTGGTTCACGAATGCTAAACAAGCAAATATCCGTAGGGAAACGTACACTTCCCAGCTAATGAAAGGTGGGCATTTTACAATGAACCTTCCACTTTTCATTAGCTCTGCTAATTTTCTGCTAATGAAAAGCCTTTTACTCGTTTTATTTCGGGGTTTGTGTTCTTTACTCAGATTGACAGCGCAACAAAAAATCCATTGATAAAACGTTACTTGTTTTACCTACTTTTGTCTAGGATTTATTGCTTCAGCCCCTACTCCTAAGCGGAAGGCCGTGTGTTCGAATCACATCGGGGACGCCAGTGCAAAAACCAAGCCCGGAAGGTTTACGAACCCTCCGGGCTTGGTTTTTGCTTTTCTATGGAAGATAGCCGCTACGACGTTCACACCAGCCTTGCCCCGGCGTGGGGCAAGCTTTCTGCGCCAAGGCTTTGCAGCTTTTGGGGCAGGGCGGCAAGGTCGCCGCCGGTATAATACCAGCCCGCAGCCAGTGCTGCCAGTGCCAGCAGCAAAAGCACCACCAGTGCCTTGCCCAGCCTGCGGCGCTTCGGGCGCGGCGGCGCGGGCGGTGCCGCCGTGAGGGAGGCAGGGGTCAGGGCTGCATCCGGTACGGCTTTGCCGTAGGGCTGCCAGCTTGTGCCCCCTGCCTGCGGCAGACCGCAGGCGGCGCGGCGCAGCAAATCCAGCAGCCACAGACCGGGGTTCTCGTCCGGCGCTACACACCGCAGCCAGCAGCCCTTTTTGCCGCCCACCAGCAGCAAGCGGCTTTGGGGCAGTTCCACACAGCCCACCGCCAGTGCGGCACCGGTCAGCTTCTGCATAACCTGCACCCGCGCCAGTGTGCGGGCAGGCTCTGCCTGCGGCGCTTTGCGCAGCTTCCGGCTGAGCCGGGCGGTAAGCGCCGCATTGGCGTAGCTCATAGCACCAAAATCGAACACCTTTTCCGCGCCGGGAAGGTTTTCCAGCCGGGTCTCCAGCAGCGCCCCAGCAGCGGCGTCACAGCACACCAAAAGCTTGCGGTGCTGCTCCAGCGCCTGCACTGCGGCGGCGGCAAGGGTCTGCTCCCCTTCCCCATACAGCGCCGGGGCAAGGCTTGTCCGCAACTGCTGTACCGCCCGGTGCAGCTGCTGCGGGGTGCTGCTTTGCAGTGCCACCAGCGTTTCCGCACCACGGGTGCGACAGTGTACCGTGCCCTGCCAAGTGTCCGGCAGGGTTTCCACTGCTTTTTGCACGGTCTGCTCCGGCACACCGAACAGCCGCAGCACACAGCCTGTCGGGCGCTCTTCCTTATTTGTCATGACGCATCCCCCCCTGCGGCCGCAGGGGCCGCCCTTACTCTGCCCGCAGGGTCTCGTCCAAGGCGGTCAGGGCGGCGGGGTCATGCTGTGCGCTTTCGGGCAGCACCTGCGTACCGGCCGGGGTCTTGCCCTGCGCCAGCCGCAGCGCCAGTTCCAGCGCAGTCTGTGCGGCGCGGGCGCGGATGAGTGCACGGTCCGGGCGGGAGACGAACAGCTTTTTCACATACACCTTGTCTCCCCGGGCAGCACCCAGATACACCGTGCCCACAGGCCGGACGGCGTCACCGCCGCCGGGGCCTGCCAGACCGGTAACGCTGACCGCGATATCCGCACCGGCGGCCTTTGCCGCGCCCAGCGCCATCTGCGCCGCCACGGGAGCCGACACCACATTATATTGCGCAATGACCGCCGGGTCTACCCCGACAAGCTTCGCCTTGGCCTGCTCCCAGTAGGTCACAAAGCCGTAGCCGAACACCTCGCTTGCGCCGGACACGTTGGTCAGGCGCTGGGCGATCATGCCGCCGGTGCAGCTTTCGGCTGTGGCAATGGTCAGGCCGTTGGCCTGCAGCGTGTGCACCACCGTCTCTTCCAACCCGGCGACATCCTCATCATACACCGCATCGCCCAGCAGATCATAGAACTTTTTGGCGTAGGCGCGGCACATGGTCTGTGCCTCGGTGTCGCTCTGTGCCCGGGCGGTGATGCGGATCTCGCACTCACCGGTCTTGCAATAGATGGCGGCGGTGGGATTCGTGTTTTCCAGCAGCGGACGCACCCGGTATTCCAGATTGCTCTCGCCGCCAAGCACCCGCAGCGTCAGGCTGTGCAGGGCGCAGCTTTGCCGCGCCAGCAGCAGCGGGCGCACGCTTTCCTCCCACATGGCCTTCATCTCGTGGGGCACGCCGGGCATCAGCACGGCACAGTGACCGTCCTGCTCGAACCATGCACCCGGCGCGGTGCCGTGGTGGTTGACCACCTTATGCCCATGCACCGGCACCATGGCCTGCTTACGGTTGTTGGGGGTGGTCTCGCGCCCGGTGCGGGTAAAGAAGTCCACGATCTTCTGCCACTCGTCGGAGTCAAAGGTAAGGGTGTCGCCAAAGCAGGCGGCCACCGTCTCCTTGGTCAGGTCGTCCGCCGTGGGGCCCAGCCCGCCGGTGAACACCAACAAATCGCACCGCTGCTTTGCTTCGTTGACAAAATCTGCCAGACGGTCATGGTTATCGCCGATGGTGCTCTGCCGCCGGACGGTGATGCCCAGTGCAGCCAGCTCCCGGCTGAGGTACTGGGCATTGGTGTTAAGAATGTTGCCGAGCAGCAGCTCGGTACCCACACTGATGATCTCTGCTGTCATGGACAAATCAACCCTCGAATTCTACCTGATCGGTGATGCGCACCCGGATGCGCTCGGTCTGTTCTGCGGCCTCGGCCTCCAATGCGGCAAGGCCGGGCATGGCGGCTTCGGCGGCAAGGATCTCCTCCAACTCGGGGCGGATCTTCGGGTGCGGCGGGGTGAAGATGGTGCAGCAATCCTCGTAGGGCAGGATGCTGGTCTCAAAGGTATTGATGTGGCGGGAGGTCTCGATGATCTCGGTCTTGTCCATACCGATGAGCGGGCGCAGGATGGGCAGATCCTGTGCGGCATCGGTGCACTGCAAAGCCTTGACGGTCTGGCTTGCCACCTGTGCCAGACTTTCGCCGGTGACCAGCGCTTCGCAGCCCTGCTTTTTGGCGATCACGTTTGCAATGCGCATCATGCTGCGGCGCATCAGCACCGTGAACAGCACATCCGGGGCGTTGTCCCGAATGTATTCCTGCGGTTTGGTGTAGGGCACCACGAACAGGTTAGCGCTGCCGGTATATACGGTAATAAGCTGCGCCAGGGCCTTTACTTTTAGTTTTGCACGCTCAGAAGTATACGGAGGGGATGCAAAATGGATGTGATCCAGTGCCAGACCGCGCTTTGCCATACGATAGGCCGCCACCGGGCTGTCGATGCCGCCGGAGAGCATATTCAGGGCACGACCGCTGGTACCCACAGGCAGACCGCCCTCGCCCGGTATTTTCGGGCCGTGAATATACGCACCGTAATCGCGAATTTCCACGATGACCTTGAACTGCGGGTTATGCACATCCACCTTCAGGTAGTTGTGCTTGCCCAGCAGGTAAGCGCCCAGCTCCCGCATCAGCTCCGGGCTGGTCATGGGGTAGGTCTTATCGGCGCGGCGGGCTTCCACCTTGAAGGTGCGAATGCCGTGCAGCGCGCTGCCCAGATAATCCTCAGCGGTCTGGCAAATGGTATCGAAATCCTTTTCGCACACCACGGCGCGGCTGAGCGCGGCAAGGCCGAACACCTTGCTGACCCGCTCAAAGGCTAGGTCCATATCCACGTCCTCTTCCTCGGGTTCCATATAAAAGGTGGACTGGGTGCAGTACACCTTGAACTTGCCCACCGTCTTGAGACGGTAGCGCAGGATCTTCATCATGGCTGCTTCAAACTGGTTGCGATTGAGGCCTTTCAGGGACATCTCGCCCTGATAGCCCATAATAATTTCCTTCATAAATGTTGCATCTCCTGATGTGGGATTTATAATGGCCTCCGCTTTCGCTCTGGCCATATTCAGCGGAAAAATAGTTTTACTCTGTGAATGGAAAATGACTGCGGTCATTTTCCATTCACTCTTTCACGCATTGGGGTCGCGCAGGCAAACTGCATCTTCCCATAGAACGGTTGACAGTTTCTCTGAGGACCGTCCGCTGGGGTGGGACCCTGTTGCCCGCAGGGCAATAG
>ERZ507033.1119-NODE-1119-length-10856-cov-6.853717_pt1 | contig 10856 bp, 9 predicted proteins | sample MGYA00512874_ERZ507033 | MGnify/ENA metagenome assembly ERZ507033
CGCGAGCTGGGTTCAGAACGTCGTGAGACAGTTCGGTCTCTATCTATCGTGGGCGTGGGAGTTTTGAGTGGTGCCGTCACTAGTACGAGAGGACCGTGATGGACAGACCTCCGGTTTACCAGTTGTGCCGCCAGGCGCACCGCTGGGTATCTGAGTCTGGATTGGATAAGCGCTGAAAGCATCTAAGTGCGAAGCCAGCCGCAAGATGAGAACTCCATTGAGGGTCGTCAAAGACGATGACGTTGATAGGATGCAGGTGTAAAGACAGCGATGTCAAAGCCGAGCATTACTAATTGCCCGAACACTTTCTTTAGGAAAGTTCATAGTTTCAGCTGTTGACTCTCGATTGAATCGAGAGGGACGGTGGTTCTTTACTGTCAAATACAGTTTGCTTGTGTGCAAATACGTCATACCCCATTATCAGGTGGTTATTGCGGTGAGGTCCCACCTCTTCCCATTCCGAACAGAGAAGTTAAGCTCACTTGCGCCGATGGTACTGCAATGCAATGCGGGAGAGTAGGTAGCCGCCTTCTTTTATCAAGAGCCTCAGATTTCGAAAGATTTCTGAGGCTTTTTGTGTATCTAAAGATTTAAATTATGCATTATTATTTGAGTACATGGTGGAGATGGTTGAGACGCTGCGGCTATTGTCGTGGCTTTGGCGTGCAGTCGCCTTCTGCCTATAGCTTCATCCGCTATGTCATCAATGAGCATTATCCTTATTATGCATATCAGGAGCTGCAGGAGCAGTTACCACAGCTTAACAGGCGCGAACATAAGGTGGGACGTCTTCTTCTGAGGCTCTCAAATCATTGGCAGCCTATTGTCAGATTGTGTAATCATCATATCTTTGATGCTTATCTGAAGGCAGGCTGTATGAATACTGAATCTTTTGAGATAGCCGATAGCTTATCTCTTTTGGATAAAGAAGTTAAAACGATGGTGGTTGTTGATTTGGATAAACTGTCTATGGAACTTGTCTTGAAGAATCTACTTCCGCTTTGTCATAGTCAGGTGATGCTGGTTCTTCTAGGTAATCTTCATGCCCGGAATTTCTATTCATCATGGCTTCGTTTGCAGGAATCAGAGTTCACCGGCATTACCTATGATCTCTATTATGTGGGTGTTGTTTTCTTTGATCATAAGATCTATAAGCAGCATTATCGGGTAAATTTCTAGAAAAAGAGCACTTTCTTACAAGAAAGTAGTACGTTTGGTGAAAAAAAATGCCGAAAAACTTGTAGATAAAATTAATTTTATTACTTTTGCAGCCAAATTAGTAAGAACGTTAAATATTATAGCTATGTATTGGACACTTGAATTAGCTTCAAAGCTAGAAGATGCACCATGGCCTGCAACTAAAGAAGAGCTGCTCGACTATGCAACTCGCTCAGGTGCGCCTCTGGAAGTTCTGGAGAATCTGCAGGAAATAGAAGATGAAGGTGATGTCTATGAGAGCATCGAAGACATTTGGCCTGATTATCCTTCAAAGGATGACTTCTTATGGAATGACGACGAATATTAAAAGTCGATGATAGGGCTGTTCTCTACCCGGAGAACAGCCTTTTTCATCTTCTTTCTGTTCCTTTTTCATCTCATATCTGCCCGGATGTTTCCTCAATCATCACCTTATATATAATATTCAGCGATAATTTACGTTATTACATTGTGTTAAGACGAATCATTATATTATGTTTTTTGCTGGCAGGCGTGCTCTGTATGAGAGCGCAGTATGATCCATCCTTCAGTCATTATTTCGACATGGAGTCATCCTTCAATCCTGCAGCAGTGGGTAAGCAGGCAAAACTGAATGTTACGGCTGCTTACGCTCTTGATATGGCTGGATTCGAACACAATCCCCGTACGATGTATCTGGCGGCAGATATGCCTTTCCTGCTTTTCAATCATCAGCAGGGTGTGGGTGTTTCGCTGATGAATGACCAGATTGGTCTCTTTACCCACCAGCGTCTTAGCCTGCAGTATGCCTATAAAAAGAAGATATGGGGAGGAATGATGAGCGTTGGATTGCAGGGAGGTATGCTGAGTGAGAGTTTTGATGGCAGCAAGGTGGATGCTGGAGAATCGGGCGACCCTGCTTTTGCTACGACAAATGTAGAGGGAAGCGGAATGGATTTTGCTATGGGTCTCTATTTCATTCATCGTAATTGGTATGTGGGACTTTCAGGGCAGCATCTTACCTCTCCTACGATCAATCTGGGTGATTCAAATGAATTTAAGATTGATGCAACGTATTATTTGACTGGTGGATACAATATTCAACTGAGAAATCCGTTTTTATCTATAAAGTCATCTGCTCTTGTCAGGTATGATGGTACGGCGTGGCGAGGCGATGTTACCGGACGGCTGGTTTATCAGCACGAGGGAAAGCATTTGTATGGTGGACTCACCTACAGTCCTGATCATTCTGTGACCTTTCTATTGGGAGGTACTTTTCATGGGGTGATGCTTGGGTACAGTTATGAGTGCTATACTTCGAAGTTGAATGCGGGCAATGGTAGCCATGAACTCTTCATAGGATACCAGACAGAGATCAGTCTTGCCAAAAAAGGAAAGAACAAACATCAAAGTGTTAGAATACTATAGTATATCATCAAGAATATGAATATAGAAATGAAGAAAATATTAGGACTCTTCTGCTCACTTGTAGCACTGCTCTCCCTGAGTGGCTGTTTTAGTGCCAAATCTACTTCCATGGCAGGTAGAGGAGGAGAAGTTGTGGGCGTAAGCGGAAGAGGGTTCGTGGAGCCTACACCTTACGGAATGGTAAAGGTGAACCGTGGTTTCCTGAAGATGGGTCTTGAGACTCAGGATTCGCTATGGGGTACTAAAACTCCCCGTAAGGATGTTTCCGTAGATGGTTTCTGGATGGATGATACTGAGATTACGAACTCTGAGTACAAGCAGTTTGTTGCTTATGTACGCGATTCTATCCTTCGTACCCGTCTTGCCGATCCTGCCTATGCCGGTGATGAGACCTATATGATTACCGAAGACAAGAATGGCGACCCGGTTCCTCCGCAGGTTAACTGGAAGAAGCCTTTGCCAAGAAAGCCGAATGAGGATGAACTGCGTGCGATAGAAAGTCTCTACAATGTGAATCCTGTGACCGGTGAGAAGCTGATTGATTGGCGCCAGCTCAACTATAAGTATGAAATCTATGATTATACTGCAGCAGCCCTTCGCCGTAACCGAATCAATCCGCAGGAGCGCAGTCTGAATACAGATATCCAGATAAATCCTGATGAGGTGGTGATGATTTCGAAGGATACCGCTTATTATGATGATGAGGGCAGAGTGGTGAGAGAGACCATCAACCGCCCGTTGAGCGGTCCGTGGGATTTCCTCAATACTTATATCGTGAATATCTATCCGGATACAACTTGCTGGGTGAATGATTTCCGCAACTCAGATAATGAAACTTATCTGAGAAGCTATTTCAGTAATCCAGCCTACAACGATTATCCTGTTGTGGGTGTCACCTGGGAGCAGGCGAATGCCTTCTGTGCCTGGCGTACCGACTACCTTCTGAAAGGTTTGGGACCGGAGGCAAGATTCGTGCAGCGTTACCGTCTGCCAACAGAGGCAGAATGGGAGTTTGCTGCCAGAGGAAAGAATCAGAGTGAGTTCCCTTGGGACAATGCTGACGTAAAGAATGGAGATGGATGTTTCTATGCCAACTTCAAGCCAGATAGGGGTAACTATACCAAGGATGGTAACCTGATAACGAGTAAGGTGGGTATTTATTCACCCAACTCGAACGGGCTCTATGATATGGCTGGCAATGTGGCGGAATGGACCAGCACCGTTTATACGGAGGCAGGAGTGGATGCGATGAATGATCTGAATCCTGACCTGAAATACAATGCAGCCAAGGAAGATCCATATCGGTTGAAGAAAAAGAGTGTAAGAGGTGGTTCCTGGAAAGATCCGGAATCTTTTATCCGCTCAGCATGGCGCTCTTGGGAATACCAGAACCAGCCACGCTCATATATCGGATTCCGCTGCGTAAGAAGTCTGGCTACCACATCGAGTGCCAAGCAGAAACCATCAAGAAATAAGAATAGGAGATAATCAAAATGGGTGACTATAGTAAATATAATATTGTCTATCGTCTGCAGAAGTGGATGGATAGCGTTCCGGGACAAACTTTCCTGAACTATGCATATAGTTGGGGTGCGAGTATCGTTATTGCAGGTACTCTCTTCACGTTGACGCATCTTCCCGGAGCCAAACTGATGATCTTCCTGGGAATGGGCACTGAGATTATCGTGTTCTTCCTGTCTGCTTTCGACCGTCCTTTCGATAAGACTGCTGATGGCAGAGAGCTTCCTACTCATGTGACGGAGGAATATCTGGAGACGGGTAAGATAGAATATCAGGACAAGAATGTGGCTGCTTCTAACATGGGAGCATCTTCTTCTCCAATTGCTGGTGTTGCCAACCAGGCTTCCCCAATAGTTCAGCCGGATGCCTTGGCAGAAATGCAGGTAGCTTCTGAGGAAATGCAGAAAGTGCAGAGCAGCTATGTGGATGAACTGAAGAATCTGGTAGATACCCTTGGCAAGGTTAATGAACAGAGCTCCCGTCTGACTCGTGACAGTGAGGAGATGGAAAACCTGAACCGCACGCTTACCGGTATTACCAAGATTTATGAGATGCAGTTGAAAAGTGCCAGTCAGCAGATTGGTACCATCGACCAGATCAATGAACAGACCCGGAAAATGGCTCAGCAGATAGAGCAACTGAACAGCATTTATGCACGTATGATTGCAGCGATGACCGCAAACTTAAAAGAAAAATAAATGGCAATAAAGAAAAGACCGATTTCACCACGCCAGAAGATGATCAATCTGATGTATGTCGTCTTGATGGCTATGTTGGCACTGAATACTCCTACTGAAGAGGAGCTCGGTGTCAAGGGAAAGTCGTTGGTGGAGAAGGTGAAGAGAAGCTTGCAGGATGAACCGCGGAAGGGCGATGATAAGAAGGATGTGAAACTCATGGAACTGAATGTGAGTGAGATGAATGCCTTCGTGATTCCTGAAAAGACGACCCTTTATGCGGGTGAGCGATTCAACTCACAGGTGGTGATGGCGGCTATAGACAGTACCCAGCGCCCTGAAATCTATGTCAATGGCAGTCGGCTTCAGGCTGCTGATGGTAGATATAGCTTTACGGCTGGTGGGGTAGGAGAACATCAGTTTAGTGGCTATATTCTGATGAAAGGTAAGGAGGGTGAGGAAATCCGTCGTGACTTCAGGCAGAAATATACGGTGTTGCCTGTGCCGAATTCAGCTACAGTGGCAGCCGACCTGATGAATGTGCTTTATGCAGGTTATGCCAATCCTATCAGTATCAGTGTGCCGGGTGTTCCGGCGAATGCCATCTCTGCCTCTATGAGTGGTGGCTCGTTCGTATCAAAAGGCAATGGTCATTTCGTGGCGACTCCATCTACCGTTGGCAGGGATGTTACCATTCATGTAACGGCAAGAGATAAGGGACAGGTTCGATCGCTGCCGCCTTTTGTTTTCCATGTCAGAAAATTGCCAGATCCTACCGCTTATATCGCAATGGGAACAGACAGATTCAGAGGTGGCGGTTTGGCAAAGGCCAATCTGATGGGTGCCACGGGCATTCATGCAGCCATCGACGATGGACTTCTGGATATTCCTTTCAAGGTAGTAGGTTTCGAAACCGTCTTCTTCGACAATATGGGTAATGCCATTCCGCTGGCTTCTGCTGGAGCCAGTTTCTCGGCCAGACAGCGTGAGGAGTTCAGAAAGCTGTATCGCAACCGTCGTTTCTACATCTCTCATATCAGAGCTGTAGGTCCCGACGGCATCATGCGAACCCTGCCTTCGGCAATGGAAGTTATCGTAAAGTAATAACGGAGTTTCAAATTTAAAAATCAAAGTCAATGAAAAAGATATTGTTCTTGTTCCTGCTCTTGGGAATGGTGCAGGGCATCTGGGCACAACCTGAGGCCCGCAGGCAGGCGGCAGCACAGAAGAAAGCAGCGCAGCAGAATGGCGATACTCCAACCCTGCGTGCGCAGATCTCCTTTCCTACTGCTCTCCCGATGGATGAGGACGTGGTTTGGAGAAGAGATATCTACCGTGAACTGGATCTCAACAACGAAGCCAATGCTGCGCTCTATTATCCTGTAGAGCCGAAGGGAAATCAGATGAATCTCTTTACTACCATCTTCAGATTGATGATGACGGGAAAGATTACCGTATTCCAATACCGAATGGATGGTAATGAGAGTTTTGCCGCTGCCGACCGGGTGGATCCGAAGTCTTTCCTGGATAACTATCATATCTACTACGAGAAGCAGGCAAATGGTAGAATCAAGTTAGACAACAGCGATATCCCTTCGCGTGAGGTGAAATCGTATTATATCAAGGAGAGCAGTTTTTTCGACCAGCGTTCTGCTACCTTCCATACCAGGGTGTTGGCGCTTTGCCCTATCATGACCCGTGAGGATGATTTTGGAGATGGTGGAACCAGGTATCCCCTCTTTTGGGTGAAATATGATGATCTGGCTCCTTATCTTACCCGCCAGCAGGTGATGACTAGCAATCTGAACAATGCCGTGGTGATGAGCATTGATGATTACTTTGCCAGAAATCAATATAAGGGTAAGATTTACAAGACCAACAATCTGTTGGGACAAACCCTTTCTCAATACTGTACCACGGATTCTGCCATGACAAAGGAGCAGAAACGCATCGAGGCAGAACTGGTTGCCTTTGAGAAGAATATCTGGGGTAATCAGGCACGAAAGGATTCACTGGACAGCATTGCCAATGCAGCAAAGGATGCAAAGGGAAGTGTAAGGAAGAATCGCCGAAGCACAGGATTGCGTGGCGCATCTGCCAACACCGGCAAGGTTTCCCGTGTCAAGTCAAAGCAGGCTAAAAACAGAACCTCTTCTGCCAGCGGTTCGGCTAGAGTCACGGTGAGAAGAGAGCGCCATTAAGTAAAAGAGATGTTGAATTCAACATATAGTGTGAACATATTGAATTAGTAACAATTAAAAAAGGTAAGAAAATGAAGAAGATTTTATCACTTGTATTCATGGTAGCAGCAATGATGTATGCTACTAGCGCAAACGCACAGATTAAGTTCGGTTTGAAGGGTGGTTTGAACGTGACAAGCATGTCTTTCAGCGAGGATGTATTTGATGCTTCCAACAAGACTGGTTTCTTTGTTGGTCCTATGGTGAAGGTTACTGTGCCTATCGTAGGTTTGAGCTTCGATGCTGCAGCTTTGTACGACCAGAAAGAGGCTGACGTTAAGTATGTCGGTACTAATGGTGACTTCGGTCAGGCGAACGTGAAGCAGCAGTCTATCAACATTCCTGTCAACGTACGTTATGGTTTTGGCTTGAGCAGTCTGGCTAACATTTTCCTCTTTGCTGGTCCACAGTGGGGCTTCAATGTGGGTGACAAGAACTTTGATTTGGAAAAGGTGGGCAACTACTCTTTGAAGAAGTCAAACTTCAGCGTAAACGTAGGTGCTGGTGTAACCTTGCTGAGCCATCTTCAGATATCTGCCAACTATAATATCGCTTGCGGCAAGTCGGCTGATGCTAGCTTCTCCAAGGCTTTTGATGCTGTTACAAAAGCTGACAAGAGCCGTAACAACTCTTGGCAGATTGCACTCGGCTACTGGTTCTAAGCTACTGTAGCCAGTATCTCTCCGAGTAGATACATTAAAATATATAAAAGCAGGTACCTGATGATGGGTATCTGCTTTTTTTTTGCTATCTTTGCAGAACGAATGTTTGGAAAGAACAGTTGGATAGCTGTTTCATACGATAAACATTCTGAAGAATTAGAAGATAGAACCAATGAGATATGTAGATGTGATATTGCCTCTTCCGCTCGACGGCACCTTTACTTATTCTGTTCCCGAAGGGATGGAAGAGAAAGTCGTGGCTGGTATGCGCGTGCTTGTTCCCTTAGGAAAAAGCAAGAAATATATTGCCATGGTAGCGGATGTACATTCCGAAAAGCCGGATTTCAACTGTAAGCCGATAGAGGCTGTTCTTGATTCCTATCCCTCTCTTCTTCCCCAGCAATATCGCCTTTGGCAATGGATCAGCGATTACTATATGTCACCTCTTGGCGATGTATATAATGCAGCCATGCCTGCCGGAATGAAATCTACAGAGAAATTCAAGCCCAAGATGGAACTCTATGTGGAGTTGGCTAGCAGTTATCGCAATGAACAGGCTCTGCACGTGGCGCTCAATATGGTGCAGCGTGCCCTGAAGCAATCGAAGACTTTGACCACCTTCCTGGCTCTTTCTCATTGGGATAGTCTGGAGGGAGATACGCCTAGAGAAGGTATCAAGAAGGTGACGAAGGAAGAGCTGATGAACGAGGCACGATGCACGGCAGCTGTGGTCAAGGCGCTCATCGACAGAGGCATCCTCTTTACCTACGAGTTGGAAGTGGGTAGATTGAATACGGCTGGAGAATCGCATCTAGACCAGATCAAGCCCTTGTCTATGCCGCAGCAGGATGCTTACAATCAGATACTGATGCAGATGCTGAAGAAAAACGTAGTACTTCTGCATGGTGTAACTTCCAGCGGAAAGACGGAAATCTACATCCATCTCATCAGAAAAGCCATCGAGGAACACAGGCAGGTGCTCTATCTGCTGCCCGAAATTGCCCTGACGGTTCAGATTATGGAGCGACTGCACAAAGTCTTTGGCGACCGGCTCGGTATCTATCATTCTAAATATAGTGATGCAGAGCGCGTGGAAATCTGGCAGAAACAACTCTCCGGGCATCCCTATGATGTTATCCTGGGAGCAAGAAGCGCAGTCTTTCTGCCTTTCCAGAAACTGGGACTTGTCATCATCGATGAAGAGCACGAGACCTCTTTCAAGCAGCAGGATCCGGCTCCACGCTATCATGCCCGCAGTGCAGCCATCGTGCTTGCCAATATGTATCCGGAGGCAAAGGTGCTTCTGGGAACGGCTACGCCTTCGATGGAAAGCTATTACAATGCCCAGCAGGGCAAGTATGGATTGGTAGAACTGAAGACCCGATACAAGGATATCCAGTTGCCTGAGATACAGGTGGTGGATGTGAAAGACCTCCGCCACCGCAAGATGATGACGGGTGTTTATTCGCCTGTGCTCCTGGCGGCGGTAAGAGAAGCCCTGAAGAATGGAGAGCAGGCTATCCTCTTCCAGAACCGGAGAGGATTTGCACCGATGATAGAATGTAAGGTGTGTGGATGGGTGCCGAAATGCAAGAACTGTGATGTTTCGCTTACCCTGCATAAGAGTATCAATCTCCTTACCTGCCATTATTGCGGTTATACTTATCCGGTTCCTACAGAATGTCCTAACTGTGGCAGTACTGAGTTGATGGGCAGGGGTATCGGAACAGAGCGCATCGAAGACCAGATTTCCGAGATCTTTCCTGAAGCCCGCATCGCCCGAATGGACTTAGATACAACCCGTACCCGAAATGCCTACGAGCGACTGATCTCCGATTTCTCTTCGGGAAAGACAAATCTTCTGATTGGTACGCAGATGATATCAAAGGGCTTGGATTTCGATAAAGTGAGTGTAGTAGGAATCTTGAATGCTGATTCAATGCTCAACTATCCTGATTTCCGTGCTTACGAGCATGCTTTCATGATGATGGCGCAGGTGAGTGGAAGAGCCGGAAGAAAGGGCAAACGGGGACTCGTGATTCTGCAGACAAAGAATCCGACACTGCCTATCATCAGTCAGGTAGTACACAATGACTATGATTCTCTTTTCAAGGGAATCCTGGAGGAGAGAAGAATGTTTCATTATCCGCCTTTCTTCCATCTTATCAATGTGTTCCTGAAGCACAAGCACGAAAAGATCTGCCAACAGGCTAGTCTGGAATTGGGCAAGACGCTGAGAGGATGGTTTGGTGAACGCGTACTCGGACCGGATAAGCCGGCTGTAGCACGTGTAAAGACAATGAATATCCGCAAGATTGTCATCAAGCTGGAGAATGGTATCGACCAGAAGAAGGTGCGCGAATATCTGAAGTATGCCCAGCAGATGATGGCAAAAGATCCGAGGTATGGAGCTTTGCAGATATATTATGATGTGGACCCGATGTAATGGAAAAGGCTATCCTGCATGATGCGGGATAGCCTTTATAATTGTAGTTATGTATTTTCTTTTGAAAAGAATGTGAATTCTTTTTAGAAATTGATGTCAAGACCAACGGCAAACACATTGTTGTTACGTGTGTAGTCTGAACTGTAGTTGATGCTCTTCTGTTCTGTGAGCTGAACTTTCTCTGAAGTCTTCTTGTGCTGATAGAAGGTGTGGAAGTAAGCCACGTTCAGATCCATCTTCTTGTTGATGTGATAAACACCGCCGATAGCAGCAGAGTTAGAACTAACAACGAATGACTTGTCATCCATATACTCATCGCTCAAGCCATAGTTGGTGTTCTGCCAACCTGTACTCAAGGTAATCTTCTTGTTGACATCCACCTCAATACCTGCGTTGTACTCCAAGGTACCACGGTCCAATTTCTCCTGACGATTGTTGTATGATGTAGCGTGCTTGTCATCAAACCAGTGGAAACCAACGTTTACGCGTACGGCATTTACAGGGCTGTAACCTACACCGAGTGCCAGGTAAGCAGGAATATCGCCTGCAATCTTCTTACCATCCTCGTATTCACCGATAGCCTTTTCAAGCTTGGCATCGAACTGAGTCTTCAACTGTCCCATGGCTCCCTGAATAACTGGGTTGCCGATGATGGCATCTGCAGCCTGCTCAGGTACGCCACCTGCAATGTAAGCATTGCGGAGGT
>ERZ507033.1129-NODE-1129-length-10816-cov-4.091906_pt1 | contig 10816 bp, 7 predicted proteins | sample MGYA00512874_ERZ507033 | MGnify/ENA metagenome assembly ERZ507033
ACCGAGCGCGAATACTTCCGGACGGCCGAGTCCGACAACCGCACAGCATGTAGCAGAAGATCTTACCGGAAGGGTAGACATGATCGTAGACGGCGGGGCAGTAGAGATCGGGGTAGAATCTACAATACTGGATATGACGGTAGAACCACCGATGATCTTAAGACCGGGAGCCATTACAAAAGAGATGTTCGAGGAAGTGATCGGAGAAGTCACGATCGACAGGACGCTGATCAGACCGGACAGCAAGCAGGTTCCGAAAGCACCGGGAATGAAGTATCGTCATTATGCACCGAAAGCGGATCTGACCATTATAGAAGGTCCACTGGAGAAGGTAACGGCAGAGATCAATAAGCGTGCAAAAGAAAAGTCCCGTGCGGGCTATAAAGTCGGCATTATCGGAACGGAAGAGACTGTGGCAGAATATAAGGCCGGTGACGTAAAATGCATCGGAACCAGAGCGGATGAATCAACCATCGCCGCAAATCTGTTCGGGATCTTAAGAGAGTTTGATGACGATCAGGTAGATTATATCTATAGTGAGTCGTTTGATACTGCAGGAATCGGAAGCGCAATTATGAACCGTCTTCTGAAAGCTGCAGGACATCATATAGAAAAATTGGTATAGAATCATTTCACAACAAGGAGGAGAAACATGTCAAAAGTACAGGTTATGGATCACCCGTTGATTCAGCACAAGATCAGCTACATCAGAAGCGAAGAGGTAGGGTCAAAAGAATTCAGAGAGATCGTTGGGGAGATCGCATCATTAATGTGTTATGAAGCAACAAGAGACCTGAAACTGGAGGATGTCAGGATAAAGACACCAATCTGCGAGATGGTGGGAAAACAATTAAGCGGTAAAAAGTTAGCAGTAGTGCCGATCTTAAGAGCCGGACTTGGAATGGTTGATGGAATGCTGAATATGATCCCGTCTGCTAAGGTCGGACATATCGGTCTTTACAGAGATCCGGAGACATATGAACCGGTAGAATATTACTGCAAACTTCCGTCAGACTGTGACGAAAGAGAAGTATTTGTCGTAGATCCGATGCTTGCAACAGGCGGGTCCTGTGTGGCAGCACTTCAGATGCTGAAAGATAAAGGTGTAAAACATATGCGTTTTATGTGTATCATTGCAGCTCCGGAAGGTGTAAAACGTCTGCAGGAAGCACATCCGGATGTAGATATCTATATCGGTGCACTCGATGATCATCTGAATGAACATAAATATATTGTTCCGGGATTGGGAGATGCAGGAGACCGTATTTTTGGGACAAAATAGTGGCGAGGTGACGTATATGGGAGATAAAAGAACAGATTATATCAGCTGGGATGAGTATTTTATGGGCGTTGCAAAGCTTTCCGGAATGCGTTCCAAAGATCCGAATACACAGGTAGGATGCTGTATCGTCAGTCAGGATAACAAGATTCTGTCAATGGGATATAACGGACTTCCGACAGGGTGCTCGGATGATGTATTTCCATGGGCGCGGGAAGGAGACGATCCTTTAGAGACAAAATATGTATACACGGTTCACAGTGAGCTGAATGCGATCTTGAATTACCGTGGAGGAAGTCTGGAAGGGGCAAAGTTGTATGTCTCTCTGTTCCCGTGTAACGAATGTGCGAAAGCAATCATACAAAGCGGGATCAAAGAGGTTATCTATGACAGCAACAAGTATGAAGGTACAGCAGCTGTAATGGCTTCCATGAAGATGTTCGATTCTGCCGGCGTGAATTATCATAAATACCATCGGACAGAACGGGAAATCAAGATTTCGTTATAAAATAAAAAGCAGATCAGAGATTATGAGACAGGTTTGAAAAAAGAAAAAGTTTTCAAGCCTGTTTTTTTAGATGCTTTTTGATAATTATGAAAGGTATAAGACAGATACAGATCATCATATAATAAAAAAACAGAGTAATAAAAAAGAGAAAAATATGAAAAAAAAGGGAACAAAAATCATTGTAAATTTTCTGATTCGTGGAATTATTGGGTTCGCGATCATATTTTTTGTAAACGAATTTCTTGACGGACAGGGAATTTCTGCCTGTGTCGGGATGAATCCGATCACTTTTTTGACATCCGGATCCTTTGGATTTCCTGGGGTTGCTCTACTTTACGGTATAACTTTTTATCAAATTATGTAAACATTGCACAAAGATTGAAAACTTTTAAAAAGAGCATAGACAAATACAAATCATCCAGTATATAATCAGCCTACAAGTTACGAAGTAGCTTGCATCTGATTTGTAGTTCTAATTGTTAGATTCAAAAAATTCAAGAAGTATTCAATGCCGTATCGGCAAACGTTTCAGATTTTGTGTAAACGTGTTGAAGGAGGGATAGTATGTGGTAAGCAGAAATCTGGTGATTTGTGACCAGGAAGTGAGATACGCTGCGGCCCTTGCGGAAGTTTTTATGAAAGCGAAGGAGCTGGCACTTGGCGTACAGGTATGTAACAGTGTTGAGCAGACCGTAAAACTGCAGGAGGAATCACCGGTTGATATCCTGTTGATCGGAAGCAGTTATCCGGTAGAAGACAGGAAGAAGATAAAGGCCGGGAATGTGTTCGTTCTGGCACAGTCGGAAAATGCAGCACATGAGACAAATGAGAAACTTATCAATAAGTACCAGTCCGGAGAGGCCATTATGGGAGCGGTGATCGAACAGTGTACGCAGTCCGGGGAACCGGAAAGATTTTTCCTTAGGACAGCGAAAAAGCAGAATGTCAGGATCATCGGAATCTTTTCCCCGGTGCACCGGAGTAAGAAGACCGGGTATGCATTAAAGCTGGGAAAAGAACTGGCAAGGACGTACAATGTATTGTACCTGAATCTTGAAGTATATGGAGGGATTGGGGGACATTTTCCGGATGCCGGACAGACGGTAGCGGATGCACTTTATTATTCCAGACAGGAGAAGAAACACTTAAGAGCAGCTCTGGCAGGTATGGTAAAACATATGGGACCGCTTGACTATCTTCTGCCTATGCGGATGTCGGAAGATCTGAAGGCAGTGGAGATCGAAGAGTGGACAGGGTTTGTGGAACAGATTGCAGAACAGAGCATATATGAAGTCCTGATACTGGATATCGATGAAGGGATCCGTGGAGTATATGAGCTCTTGAGGATGTGTACGGAGATACATGTGGCAGTCATAAAAGAGGAGGTGGCGCAGGCAAAATTATTCCAGTTTGAAGAAGAATTACATCTGATGGGTTATGACGATGTAAAGCAGAAGATGGTAAAGAAAGAGCTGGAAGGATGAGGAAAATGATAGAAGCAGAGCAGCTCCATGCAAGGATATTATCCAGACTGGATATGACAAGGGACATGGAGGACGAAGAACTGACAGAGTTGATCTATGAAGTACTTCAGGAAGCTTCGCAGGAAGAATATCTGCCGTTGGATCAGAAAACAATGCTTGGAAAGGAACTTTTCAATGCATTCCGGAAACTGGATCTGCTGCAGGAATTTCTGGAAGACGAACAGATCACAGAGATCATGATCAACGGGACGCAGAATATATTTATTGAAAAAGCAGGAAGGATCATCCAGTCAGACAAAAGATTCTTATCCAGAGACAAACTGGAGGATGTGATCCAGCAGATCGTGGCAGGATCCAACAGACTGGTAAATGAGGCATCGCCGATTGCAGATGCCAGACTGGCAGACGGATCGAGAGTCAATGTCGTACTTCCGCCGGTCGCATTAAATGGGCCGATCGTTACAATTCGAAAATTTGCAAAAGAAGCAATTACAATGAAAAAACTGATGGAATGGCAGTCAATCAATTCAGAAGTATCGGGTTTTCTGGCTTTATTAGTAGCCGCCGGATACAATATATTCATCAGTGGTGGAACCGGATCCGGGAAAACCACTTTCTTGAATGCACTATCGCAATATATACCCAAAAATGAACGCATCATAACGATCGAAGACAACGCAGAACTTCAGATTCAAAATGTAAAGAATCTGGTAAGACTGGAAGCAAGAAATGCTAATGTAGAAGGAACAGGAGAAGTTACCATCAGGGATCTGATCAAGTCGGCACTTCGTATGAGACCGGACAGGATCATCGTGGGGGAAGTGCGCTCGGCGGAAGCAATTGATATGCTTCAGGCACTTAATACGGGGCATGACGGAAGTCTCAGCACCGGCCATGCAAACAGTCCGAAGGACATGCTAAGCCGTCTAGAAACGATGGTACTGATGGGAATGGATCTTCCCCTTCCTGCAATTCAGAGACAAATCGCCTCCGGTCTGGATATCATTGTACATCTCGGCCGTCTAAGAGATAAGACCAGAAAAGTCCTGGAAGTAACAGAAGTCCTGGGATACTGGGAGGAAGAAATCCACCTGCAGACGCTGTATTGCTTTGAAGAAGCATATAAGGAGGCGGTGAATGTAACAGAAGATGAAGAAAAAAGAGAAATCAGGATGGAAAGAAAAGTCAGCGGAGACTGGAAAAAAATTGCAGAACTTTGTCACCGCGAGAAGCTTATGGCAGCAGGATATCACATTTAAAGAACGTGGGACAGCCGGGGGAAAGGCTGCCACACTCATTGGGATTACGGCATGGCTTTATTACCGGAAGATATGGGCTGTGCCGGCACTGATCCCGCTGGGGATATGGCTGTACAGAGAATTTCTGAAAGAAGAGAAAAAGAAAAAGGAACAGGAATTCCAGAAGCAGTTCCGCGAGATGATACAGTCTCTGTCGGCAGCACTGAACACGGGCTATTCGGTAGAAAATGCATTCTATGAAACGCAGAAAGAATTAAAAATTCTTTATCCTCCGGAGGCCCGGATTTCTAAGGAATTATTGGTTATTACGAGAAAATTGCGGATACATATTCCGGTTGAACAGGTGCTGGAGGAATTTGCAGAAGATATGCAGGAAGTCTGCCCGAATGCGTATTTTCTCAACTACACCAACCCCATGGCTCAGCTTGCGGGCTGGCTCGGCAGATATTCCGGCATAAAATCAGTCGGACTCTGCCACTCCGTGCAGGGCTGCTCGCGCGGACTGCTCAAAAGACTGGATATCGAATACAACAAACCCATCCGCGAGCGCATAGCGGGAATAAACCACATGGGCTGGCTGCTGGAGATTGAGGATGCCGACGGCACCGACCTCTATCCCGAGATAAGAAAGAGAGCCGCAGAAGTGCTCGAGAGCGGCGTTACCAACCACGATGACCTTGTGAGATTCGAGTATATAAGACGCTTCGGCTATTACTGCACCGAATCGAGCGAGCATAATGCCGAATATAACAACTTCTTCATCAAGGCGAAATACCCGGAGCTCATCGAGAGATATAATATTCCGCTTGACGAATATCCGAGGCGCTGCATCGAGCAGATAGAGAACTGGAAAAAAGAGAAGGACAATTATATTCACGATAACGTGTCGCACGGGCGCACGGGTGAATATGCCTCTTACATAATGGAGGCCATTGTCACCGACGTTCCGTATAAGATAGGCGGAAATGTTATAAACAGGGGAATCATTCCGAATCTTCCGGATGAGGCGTGTGTTGAGGTCGCTTGCCTTGTGAATAAGTACGGGATTCAGCCCTGCCGCCAGGAGCCGCTGCCGCTTCAGCTCGCCGCGATGAACAATCTGATGATAAACGTTCATCTTCTTACTATCGAGGCCGCCGTAACGCATAAAAAGGATCATATCTATCAGGCTGCCATGCTCGACCCGCACACATCCTCCGAGCTGTCCATAGACGAGATAGTTCATCTGTGCGATGACCTTATCGAAGCCCACGGCGATTATCTGCCAAAATATTTCTGATAAAAATCAGCAAAGGAGCCGTCATTTTTGGCGGCTCCTTTTTGTCAGCTTAGCTTTTCGGTTATTTCATCAATTATATCTTCGTTGCCGTATGGCGGGAGCAGAGCGGGGATTACAGTCACATTGCCGAGTGTTCCGCTGCATTCAACAGACAGCGCAAGCGGCAGAGAGACGTTGCCTTTTTCGTCAGCTGACTGAACGGCGCTAAACTTAAAACTGCCCTCGGGGACTGTACCGCCGAAAGATATAACCGCCTTGATTTTTGAAAAATCAACAGCTCGTGAATCGACGGCGCCGAACGAAACCGCCTTCTTGCGGTTTATACCGACGGAGAATCTGTCGCCGAAAACCTTCTCAAACTTCTTGTAATTATCTTTGTCTATACCGCGCTCGAGATTGCCGAGATTTATGAGCGCGCAGCCGAGCTTTTTACTAAGCCTTGCGGCCTTCTGAAGCTCCGCGTCGGTCATGCTTTCGCATACAGTAACGGCGATTTCGGCGGGGGAGAAGCGGCTTATCCTGTCCGCCGTAATCTCTGCGGCGCGTTCAAGAGAAACAGCTTTGCCGTCCGCCCTGCAGACCTTCAGCCTGTCTGCGTTGCAGCGCTCGACAAGACCGAACTTGCCGTAGGTGCAGATAACATCACCGTTTGCTGGTTCGCAGCGTGTAACGGTGTTTCCGGCAGTAAAAACGTTTATCGCGCACGCGGCGGCGCAGCCGGTGCAGTAGGTCGCCGTACACTTTTCGCGCAGGGGAACATCCTTTTTAAGCGGCACTTTTTCAACGAGTGCGCCCGTCGGGCAGAGTGACACGCACTGTCCGCACGAAATGCACTGCGAGTCTCCGAGCGATTTATAGAACTCAGGCGAGACGACCGTTGTAAAACCTCTTCCCGCAAGACCTATTGCGCCGATATCCATAACCTGCGAGCACACGCGCACGCAGAGTCCGCAGAGAATGCACTTGCCTGAGTCGCGCAGGATATATTTGTGCTCCTCGTCCTTTTTTGCAGGCGATTTCTCGCCGACGAAGCGGGAAAAATCCGCATCGTATTTGTTTGCGTAGCTAACTAACTTGCATCTGTAATAGTCAAGGCAGCCGCATTCAAGGCAGCGTGATGCCTCGCGGCGAGCCTGTTCGTCCGTAAAGCCGAGCGCCATCTCGTCAAAGTTGCGCTTTCTTTTGTCAGGCGGGAGCACACGCATTTTTTCGCGGGCAATATGCTCTCTGTCCGCAAGGTCATCCGCCGTTATTTCGCGCTCTACGAGTATCGGCTTTTTGTAGCCTATTATATTTCCGCGAAGATAGCTGTCAACGACCGAGGCGCTCTTTTGCGCTTCGCCTATGGCGGCTATTGCTATGTCCGCGCCCTTGTTTGTCGCGTCGCCTATCGCAAAAACGCCCTCTATATTTGTCCTGAACGTGCTCTCGTCCGCACTTATCGTGCCGTGGTTCGTTGCGTCAAGCGCCTCAAAACCGCTGAGCTCCGGCTTTTGACCGATAGCCATTATTACGCTGTCAACTTCGAGCGTCTCGAACTTTCCCTCTATCGCAACGGGCTTTCTTCTGCCGCTCGCGTCGGGTTCGCCGAGCTCCATTATTTGAAGCTTTATTCCGCAGACCTTGCCGTCCCGTGTCAGAATTTTATCGGGATTTGTAAGGAACTTAAACTCTACGCCCTCCTCCTGCGCCTCGTCGATTTCGAGCGCATCGGCGGGCATCTCCTCACGAGTGCGGCGGTAGATGATATAAACCTTTTCCGCGCCGAGACGGACTGCCGTGCGGCAGGCGTCCATTGCGGTGTTGCCTCCGCCGCAGACTGCGACACTTTTTCCGATATCGGCGGGGGAGCCGAGTATCACCGAGCGCAGAAAATCTATTCCGCCGAACACGCCCTGCGCATTCTCGCCGTCAACGCGCATTTTCGTGCTTGACCATGCGCCCGGGGCGGCTATAACCGCATCGTATTTGTTTTTTAGCTCATCGAGAGTGATATCTCTGCCGATTTTTATGTTGTTTCTAAGCTCGATCCCGAGCTTTTCTACAAGCTTCAGTTCTTTGTCGAGTACTTCCTTTGGCAGTCTGTACTGCGGTATTCCGTAGCGAAGCATTCCGCCCATCTCGGGCATCATATCAAAGACGGTGACGCTGTGACCCTTTATCGCAAGGTAATATGCCGCCGATATTCCGCCCGGTCCGCCGCCTATAACGGCTATCCTTTTGCCCGTAGACTCGGCGACTTCCGGTACGAATGTGTTTCCGCTCTCAAGATCGCGGTCTGCGGCATACGCCTTGAGCGCGGCTATTGATATCGGCTCTTCAACGAGTCCGCGCCTGCACTTTTTCTCGCACGGATGCGGACACACTCTGCCTATGGAAGCGGGCAGAGGAATTTTGCCCTTTATTACGGACAGCGCCTCGGCGTTTTCTCCGTTGGCAATGAGTCCGACATATCCCTGGCAGTCCGTGCCCGCAGGGCAGGCGAGGGAGCAGGGAGCTTTGCAGTCTCCGGTGTGATCCGAAAGCAGCATTTCGAGCGAGAATCTTCTCGCTCTGTTTATTCTGTCGGATTCCGTTATTATCTCCATTCCGTCGGCGGCCGCGATAGCGCATGAGCGAATCAGCTTGGGGTTGCCCTTGCACTCCACAACACACATACCGCACGCACCGTACGGCTTTACCCGCTCGTCGTGGCAGAGAGTCGGAATGTCAGCGCCCGCCTTTCTCGCGGCTTCAAGCACGGTCGAGCCCTTTTCTGTTTTAACGGTTTTTCCGTCAATCTTGAGGGTAATATACTCTTTCATCGTCACACCTCCTCACTTCACGAATATAGCGTCAAAGCGGCAAACGGCCTTGCAGCTGCCGCACTTTATGCACTTTTCGCCGTCTATTATATGAGGCTTCTTAACCTCGCCGGATATTGCACCAACGGGGCATTTTTTGCCGCACAGCGTACAGCCGCGGCATTTGTCCGCGTCTATATGATAACTTATAAGCTCGGGACATTCGCCGGCGGGGCAGCGGTGCTCCTTTATGTGCGCCTCATATTCGTCGCGAAAATATCTGAGCGTAGTTAATACGGGATTCGGAGCCGTCTGACCGAGTCCGCAGAGCGAGCCGTCCTTTATTTGAGCGCAAAGCTCTTCGAGCAGCTCGATATCTCCGTCCTTGCCCTTGCCGCTGCATATGCGCTCGAGAATTTCTCTGAGTCTCAGAGTGCCTATGCGGCAGGGGACGCACTTTCCGCAGGATTCGTTTGTTGTGAAGTCAAGGAAGAATTTTGCCATTCGCACCATGCAAGTACCCTCGTCCATGACAACCATTCCGCCTGAGCCCATTATAGCGCCCGTTGCGGAAAGCGCTTTGTAGTCTATAACTGTGTCCGCTAGTTCTGCGGGAATACAGCCGCCCGACGGGCCGCCCAGCTGAACGCCCTTGAACTCTTTATCGCCGCGTATTCCGCCTCCGATGTCGAAAATAACGTCTCTGAGCGTCTTGCCCATCGGTATTTCGACGAGTCCGCCGCGTCTGATTTTTCCTGTCAGCGCAAAGACCTTGGTGCCCTTGCTGGTTTGAGTGCCGATAGAGGCGAACGCTTCTCCGCCGTTATTTATAATCCACGTCACATTTGCAAATGTTTCGACATTGTTTATGTTTGAGGGTTTTCCCATATATCCGGACTGCGCCGGGAAGGGCGGCTTGAGGCGCGGCATTCCGCGATGACCCTCGAGGGATTCTATGAGAGCCGTCTCCTCTCCGCAGACAAACGCACCCGCTCCCGCCTTGATACGGAATTTGCACGAGAAGCCGGAAGAGAGAATATCCTCTCCGATATAGCCTTTTCTTTCGGCCTGTTCTATCGCATTTTGAAGTCTCTTTATGGCTAACGGATACTCGGCGCGGACATAGACTATCGCCTCTTTTGCACCTATGGCGTAGGCTGCTATAAGCATACCCTCAATAAGCGCGTGCGGATCGCTTTCGATTACCGCTCTGTCCATAAATGCGCCGGGGTCGCCCTCGTCGGCGTTGCAGATGAGATATTTTTCCTCGCCCTCGCTCTGCCTTGCGGCATTCCATTTAAACCAAGTCGGAAAGCCCGCGCCGCCGCGTCCCGCAAGACCGGATATCTTTATCTCTTCGATGACCTGTTCGGGCGTCATCGTTTTCAGTGCCTTTGAAAGCGCTGTGTAACCGCCGTGCTTTTCGTAATCGTCTATGCTCTCGGGCTCGGTAATTCCGCATCCGCGAAGAGCTATGCGAGTCTGCTTTTCGAGAAATTCCCTGTCGCTGTCCGAAATAGTGAGAGCACTTATCTTCGACATATCGCCGCTTTCGGCGAACGCTGCAATATTATCAACATCCTCGGGCTTTACCTTCACGAGCCTTGCCGCGAGCGTCTCACCGTCATAGATATCAACTATTGGCTCAAGGAAGCACATTCCGATGCAGCCGACCGCGTGAACCGTATAATTTCCGCTGTTCTTTTCGTCAAGCAGCTTGTGTATCTTTCCGGCTCCCGCCGAGATGCCGCAGCTGCCTTCTCCTATTTTTATCTTATACAACGGCATTTGCCTCCTTTGTCTTTTCGGCTATTATTTCCTTGACCTTATGCGGGGTCAGGCTTCCGTAAGTTTCGGAGTTTATCATCATAACGGGGGAGAGCGAGCAGCAACCGAGGCAGGCGACGGTTTTCAGCGTAAAAAGTCCGTCCTCCGTAGTTTCGCCGTCACGGATGCCGAGCGCTTCATATACGGCCTTTCCTATCATCTCCGAGCCGTTGACATGGCACGCGGTGCCCTGACAGAGCATAATAAAATATCTGCCGACGGGCTTAAAGCGAAACTGCGCATAGAATGTCGCCACGCCGAAAACCGTTGCCGGAGCGATGCCGAGCTCTATTGCAGCATGGCAGATAGCATCCTCGGGCAGATAGCCGTAAATATCCTGGATTTCCTGCAAGACCGTTATCAGTGAGCCCGCCGTATTCTTATACTTTTTTAAAAC
>ERZ507033.1133-NODE-1133-length-10795-cov-3.425698_pt1 | contig 10795 bp, 9 predicted proteins | sample MGYA00512874_ERZ507033 | MGnify/ENA metagenome assembly ERZ507033
ATGGTAATATCCATCTTCTTTTATTTCGTCTACCATGGCACTATTAGGATACAAATGTGCCACAATCGCTACTCTTTTCATCTTATCTTCCGGATTTCCAACAATACGTACTCCATTCATGCCTATTTTTTCTTTTAATTCTTCTCCAAGTTCAGACACGGTACATTCCGGAATATCAAAAACATAAAAAAACGGCATCATTCCACTAATTTCTGTGTTAAAATATGACTCCCATCCCAGATACTTTATTACGCCTGCAAAAATAGAATCCGGCTGATGCGTATGCATATGATCATGGTCTCTCCAAACCGTAAGCCGATGTTCCCGAATATAAGCTTCCTTTTCTTTTTGTACACTATTTTCAAAGTCACCCTTCCAGTCTGGGAAATCCGGTGTCTGATAATAGATTGGTTCGTGAACAACCAAAAGATTGCAGCCAAGTTCTACAGCTTTTTTCAACACTTCCATTGTAGGAACCAATGCGGATACAATTCCGGTACACTTTTCCTCTTCAAATCCCGATTTATATTCATCACATCCGTGATAATGCTCTATGTTTGGATGATATTGCAAAATTTTATCAATGATTTCTTTTTTCTTCATCTCTTTCCTCTTCACTTTCTTATTTGCTCTTGTTTTCTCTTCGTTTCTCTAAATCAGCCTGAATCTGTGGGAAGATTTTGTCTAAATCATAAAAAATCATCAAAACAAATCCCAACGCACAGAATATAAATGGCAGATAACTAAAACTAACTTTTAATCCAAAAACGGCCTTGGCATTCTGTACTGCTGCCGCTGCCTCATAACCCCCCATTTCATTAATCCATCCGATAATTGCTCCAGCAAATCCGGCAGAAACTTTTGTAACAAATGTCATCGCTGCCATACCGACTCCTTCTGCTTTTGTTCCTGTCTTCCACTCTCCATAATCAATCGTATCTGCAACAAGTCCGTATCCAACTCCTGCTGCAAATCCTCCGCCTAGTCCTTTCAGCACACTACAAACTATAAGCATTGTAAGATTATTTCCCCAAATACACTGAATACCAGTTCCGATTGCCATAATCGTCAATCCAATCATCAATGTATTTCTCTTCCCCCATTTTTTCATCGGAACAAATGCAATAAAAAGAGAAATCATTTGTGTAACAGACATAAAGTTTGCAAATTGTGCATAATAAGCAGTGTCTCCTAAGACACCTTTTGCAAAGTAGAGCCCTGCTCCCCCGGTAAATGCTGTAAAAAACATTACAAATAAGATTGTCATAATCGCAAGAATCCAATATTTATTTGTAAATAAAGAACGCATTTCTTCTTTCGCATGAATTTTCACTTTTTCAGATGTACTTCCACAGCGCTCTTTTGTTCCAAAGAAACAAATAAGGTGCAGGATTAACCCACAAATCGCATAAATCCCAACTACAATCTGCCATGCTCGCTGATCTCCGCCCAACGCTTTCGTTGCAGCATCCACTGTTGACTGCACAGCGAGTGTTCCAAATGTAGCACCAAACAATACAAAAATTCCTAAAACTCCTCTTTCATAAGGATTGGAAGTAATATTACATGTCATCGCATTATATGGCACATAGAGCGCTGTCAGAAAAACGGAATTACAAATATTGTAAGTAATAAATACATAAATATACTGAACAAGCTCTGTCATACCACCCGGTACGCAAACGAGCAGTAACCCGCTGATTGCATACGGAATACATGTTCTGATTACCCATACTCTTGCCTTTCCGTATTTTGAATGTGTCCTGTCTACAATCATTCCCATAATAATATCTGTTACACCATCAAATAATCTTGAAACCATCAGGATTGTACCAATAATTCCGGCATTCAGCATCATTACATCCGTATAAAAAAACATCAAAAATGTCGCAACAATTGTATTAATTAATGCAATTCCTATATTTCCTGACATATATGCCACTCTTTCAGCCACACCGAGAGTGGTATTTGGCTCCATTGATTTTGTAAATAACTTCATTTCTTATCCCATCCTGTTCTTATTTTATCTTTCTATATACCATCTGTAATTTGTATCCTTTTACAACCTTACCATCGCAAAGTCCCTGATCTTCATATTTACCTGTCAGTTTTCCTGACAGAATATCATTACACAGTGAGATATAACGCTCAAAAATATCTGATTTTGCCGGCATCTGATGATGCGAGGGAATAATCGCTTTTCCTTCATATTCCTTATAAAATTGCTGCATTTTCAAAATAGATTCCCGATATTCAGCTACACTGGTCGAATAGTCAAAACCTAGCAAAACTCCTTCTTCGCAAGCCATATCTCCCACAAAGAAATATTTGCTTTTTTCATCAAACAGACAAATACTTCCCGGAGTATGTCCCGGCGTTTCTATAAAGGATACTTTTCTTTCTCCCAGATTAAAAAATCCACATAATGGCAAATCCTTATATTCTACTGACTTTATATGAAGACTATCTTCCACCTGCTTCTTATATTTTTTTAACTTAAAAAGATATCTCACTAATACATTCTTTTCTTCATAATTATCTATCATTTTACGCAAAGCATTATAGTCTGAATGTTCTCCGGCAACCTCTCTGTCTGCCTTTGAAAGATAAATTGTCTCAAATTCCGCATTTCCCCCTATATGATCAAAATGTCCGTGTGTATTTACAACATCAACAGGGAGTGTCGTTATCTGCTCAACATATTTTTTAATTCCGGTAATTGAATAACAGGTGTCAATCAATAATGCCCTTTCACTTCCAACTATCAAATATGCATATACATTTGCAATTCCAAGCCAATAATACTTTATTTGGTAAACGCCATCTGTAAGTTTTACAATTTCATTTTTATTTGCCATGTTCCTCCTCCTGTTCTACCGGAAATACAAACATATCATCCAAAAAATCACTTAACATCCGAGTATATCGCTCTTTATCACATATACTGTAAGCATGATCTCTTCCTTCATAGATTTCAACACGAGATTTTGGATTCTTCATTACAGTTCCCAATTCCTTTGCACATTCTACGGAAACGGCTCTATCCATATCTCCATGCACTACGCAAATAGGAACCTTTGAATTTTTCACTACATCAATTGGATTATTGTCCAGCATATCAAATCCATATTTCTTTGCACGTTTCTTTACAACCGGCATTAAAAACGGATTCGGTATATGCACCATACTTCGATAAACAAATGGCAATCCTTGAGACACTCGGATAAAACCACAGTCTTCCACAACATAATCTACATCATCAGTATATTTTAATGCATTCATAACGCTGACCGCTCCCATGGAAACACCGAGCAGTACAATCTTGGTATCTTGTCCGCAACGTTGTTTCACCCACTCTACCAGTGCTGCTACATCCGTTGCCTCTTTTATACCAAATGTCCCGTACGGCGCCTTACTTTCACCGAATCTTCTCTCATCAAACAATACTGTTGAAAATCCCAACTTACGAAACAGTTCCGCATAAGGAACCATAGCGTAACGATTCTGTCCAAATCCATGTGCAAGAATCGCACATCCTCTTGCGTGTTCCAGTGGATGAAATACCGCCGGTATATGTATTCCGTTATTTTCACAAAAAAATCTTTCTGTTTCCCACTCTTCATAAGCATCAAAATCTGCATCTGCATAAACAGCACGTTCCGCTGATATTTCACATGTTTTCCGCTCCTTTATCTGTTCCGGCGTTGGACATAATTTAGAAGGCGGTGTCAAAATATATGTTGCCATAAAATTGGCCATAAAGTATTCTGCCACTAAGAATATAACCACTAAACTGATCACTGCTATTCCTACTATTTGCACTCCTGTCATCTTTTCCTCACTTATCAATAACTATACTAATTATCTTCTCTAAAAATCAGTTGAGCAAAATCATATAAGCAGCGTCTCCATACCTTCCATTCATGATCACCTTTATATATTTTTCTCTCACATTTTATTTTAGACTTTTCAAGAAATTCATCGTCTGACTTAAAGAAATCAATAAATCTGTCTTCAGCTCCAATCCCTCTAAAAAATAACTTATTGTTTTCTCGAAAGCTTTCTTTATTTTTTTCAGTCAAATGACTCTGATTCTGTGTAAGGATATCTTGTACAAATCCACTGAATACTCCCACATATGAAAACAGTTCAGAATGTTCAAATGCCGTAATAGAAGTCTGTAAACTTCCCATAGACAATCCAGCCATTGCCCTGTGTTCTTTATCTCCGTAGGTTCGGTATTTATTTTCTACATAAGGAATTAATTCCTCCTTTACAAATGCTGACATATCACGATACTTTAATTCTCTTTTGTCTCCACTCTCCTTATATATCATTCCATTTGCCATCACAACAATAGCAGGAACTGCTTTTCTTTGATGTACCAGATTATCATATATAAAATTCATTTTCCCCTGGCTTACCCAGCATGTTTCGTTTTCGCCATGTCCATGCTGCAAATACAGAACCGGATATTTCTTCTCTGTATTTTGCATATATTCTGGTGGAAGATAAATCATAATTCTCTCTAGTTGTCCGGTTATTTTACTTTCAAAAAAATCACTAAGAACACTTCCATGATTTTCTCCTAATAGCTCAATTGGATGATCCTGTTCAGGAACGTCTATATAGTTTATCGCTTTGTTTCCTCCATATCCTATCGGAAAAAACTCTGATAGAATACTTGTGCCATCAACTTTGAGAAATATAGCAATGAATCCTTCCCCCATATCAAATTCTCCGCACCAATAATCTCCATTTTTTTCAAGCTTATATTCTTTTAAATAATCCCACATTTCTACTTTTCTTGCATTCGGATAATATAGTTTAAATCGAATTTTTCTCTCATGGGTAATCACATATGGCTCCGGCAAAATTTCTGTCTTGGGTCTGTCAATCACTACATCACTGTCCACCGTAGGTGCTAATCTTTTTTGAAAAGAAAGCAAATCGGAAGTATAAATTTGATTCATTATGTTCTCCTTTTCATCACAACTTTTGTTTTCTTATTTCTTGTTCAAATGCTACTTTATAATAAGCCAATATTCAAGTCTTTTATGAATTCTGCACAAAAAAATAGCAGAACGCCTTGTTTTAACGTTCTGCATTATAAATTATATACAAATATTTTATGGAACGATATTATGTCGTTCCACCCATTCGGATTTTAACAGGAACAAAATATCTGTCTTCTGTATCCAATCCGCTGATTCTTTTATTCAGTACATCTACACATGTTTCTGCTAATTTTTTTGTATTTTGTGCAATAGTAGTTACCTGTGGGCTAACTAAACGTGTTATTTCATTCCCATCATATCCAACAATCTTAAGATCTCTTGGAATGGAAATTCCTCGTTTTTTCGCCTGCACCAAGCAAAAATATGCCTCCACATCCTCCGTAAAAATGCCATCAACTTCTGAGTGAGTATTCAAATACTCATTTATCTTTTCTTCCATGACATGAAACTCTTCTGACCCACCCTCATGCTCTACAATCGTTACTTTTACACCTTTTTTTTTCAATAATCTCTGACATTCTGTAATACGACGCCTTGCATATACAGGTGCAGTTGCCTTTATACTTAAAATAGCTACATTCTTACATCCACATCGAAAGAGCAGTTTTGCTGCAAGTTCGCCACCTTTTATATGATCAGATGCTACAAGCGGAATACCTTCTCCCATTTCACACTCAAAGCTTACTGCTGGAATCAATCGTAATCGCTCTATATCACTTTTATCTACATCAGCATTTATGATCAATCCATCCAACATATGTTTATCTACCAAGTCAATCGCATCAGATATTTTTTTGGACGAGCCGCCAACATTAATAATTACTGTTCGATACTCATGCATTTCCAAGGCTTGCTCTACATGCCACAAAAAACTTCCGAAAAAAGGTTGTGAACTATTCGGAAGAACTACTCCTATTAAACCACTTTTAACTTTTTTATTGTTTTTTCTTTTTAATAACGCTGAAGGATCATACTCTAATTGCTCTGCAATTTTAATTATCTGCTTTTTCTTTTCAGAATCAACATATCCTTTTCCACTTAAGGCTCGAGAAACTGTTCCCGTTCCAACTCCCGCTGCCTTTGCCACATCTTTTATTGTTGCCATAGCCTAATCATCCCTTAAACTTTCAAATCTACTATTCTTATGTTTATAATAATTTTTTCTGTCCACCATGTCAAATAGTTATTCTATAGTTCTCATGTCCCCCCCCCCAATTTTTTTATATTACGCCAAATCCGAGGGAATCTGCCCCCCGGACTTCTATTCATCAACTTCCTCTCCAATATCTTATTCCTATAATATTACACTTTTCAGAATTTGTATCATTATAATCTTAATTTTTGTTCGAAACTTTGTTTTTTCACAGATTTATAGTATAATACCTATCATGAAATTACAAAAATTATACAGCAAGGTCCGTCAGGCTCTTGACGACTACAATATGATAACTGAAAATGACAAAATCGCCATCGGTGTCTCAGGCGGAAAGGATTCCCTTACGCTGCTCTATGCGCTTTCCGGCATCAGAAGCTTTTATCCTGTGCCCTTTGAGCTTGTAGCGATAGCGGTTGACCTGGGATATGAGGATTTTGATTTGTCTCCGGTGAAGGCGCTGTGTGATGAGCTCTCTGTTGAGTTTTATGTGGTGAAAACTGATATTGGAAGAATATCTCTTGAGAAATCTAAGAATCAGGCTAGTCCCTGCTCATGGTGTGCAAAGCTTAGAAAGGGAGCTTTGAATGATTTTGCGCTGTCTGTCGGCTGCAACAAAATCGCATATGCACACCATATGGATGATATTATAGAGACTATGTTTCTTTCCCTGCTATATGAGGGACAATTTTATTCTTTCGCGCCTGTTACACAGCTGGACGGCAGTGGGCTTGCCATCATCCGTCCGCTTATGTATGTCGGCGAGTCTGATGTGAAGGGCTTTAAGAATAAATACAATCTGCCGGTGTGCAAGAATCCATGCCCTTACGATGGCCACACTAGACGGGAATATGTAAAGCAGCTTGTCAGACAGCTCAATATGGAAAATCCGGGTGTCAAGAAGAGACTGTTTTCTGCTATTCAAAACGGCAATATTGATGATTGGGTAAAATGCTCTAAGCCTTCCGATGCTTCATAGAGCGCTTTTTCTCATACATCCTTGAATCAGCCTCACGGATTATCTCATTAATATCCTTTGTGCTGTTTTCGTTTTTCACAGCATATCCCATAGCAGCTGTGATAGGCACTATATTATTTCCATCAGTGATACATCCGAGATTATCCATCATTTTTTTACTTGCATTCATGAATACGGTCTCGATATCCGGTTTTGTCGAGATAAATACGAATTCATCACCACCGACTCGGTAACACTGTCCGTATTTTCCAAGAGAAGCACTCATCACATCTGCAACGCGTTTTATCATCTCATCACCCTTCTGATGTCCCATCGTATCATTTACCTTTTTCAGATTGTTTACATCATAAATCGCAATCAGCATGTATGGGTTTTCATCATCTTCAAGCTCCTTGACCTTTTCCATATATGAGGTACGATTGAGTAAATCAGTTAATCCGTCATGATAAGCAAGCCTGCTAAGCAACTCATTTTTGATATTGCGCTGATAAGAGGCGAGGAACTTTTTTATAATCTGGACTATTTCCATGAAAAAGAATATCAATATGCCGAGTCTGATAAAATAGCTTGTTTCTCGTCCAGTGCCTCGCCATAGAATTATGATATCCGTCATAGCCATAAAGCTTAAAACAATACAGCCTATATTGTGATATATATTCTCTTTTGGTGCCTTTACAATGCCCTTTATCGTCGAAACAAGAATAAAGAGCATAGAAATTGCAAATACAACATGTACCAGAAAAAGTGTCTCATGATAATCCATGATTTCGGTTATTTCACCGATAAAGCAGCCTGCAAATACTATCTCGCCAATTACGCATAGTATCGCGCTTATACGTTTACTATAGCTGTCATACATCTGACTTAAAAAAATTAAAAACGGTAGAATAGAAAGCCTCAGGGCTGTTTCTGCTATCACATGATATATATGGGCATCTCCAAAAACAAGCTGTAGATATCGTCCGTCTGTTGTAAGATATAAGCCTGATACAAATGCTGTAACACCAAGATTCAAAAACTCAATGCCTACTATCTTTTGCCTTGTAAGAGGAATAAATAGTAAAAGCATTACAACACCCAGTACCATAATAATAAAGCTGATACAGAAAGAATTGAATCTTTTTTGTTGTTGAAATTGTATGATATCAGAAATATCGCCTATGTACATTTCATCAAGCTTTGCACTGTCGTCATCTTTATATGGATTTTCAATTTCAATCTCCAGTAGCTTGCCATCACTTTCTGCAGGGATAAGTACATTTACAAAAAGAGCCCCGGGTGTCTTTCCAAAAAACTGTGAACAGAAATGATTGTTCCTGTATTGGCATACTCCATCTATGAACACCTTGATATTTGATGTTTTTGCAAAGAAAAACAATGTTTTATTACAATCATCTGCCGTTATAGTACGATGGATTACTGTAGTACCGGATAAATGGTCTAGTGAAGCCTCAGACTCCTCGCAATTTAACCATCCTGTTGAAAAATCAGAATATGTATCCGTCGTCTTTGGCTCATGATTACTCATCGGAGCTACTGCACTTATTATCACAATTAAAGCAGCAAAAATCAGTATAAAATATATAACTACAGGAAGCCTGTTTATTATAATATCTTTTTTTAATGATTTTTCCATAAAAATGCCTTTCATACTTATATCTTTTACAGCTTGTCCGAATCCAGTACAATCGTAAATGGCCCGTCATTCTCAAGCTCTATCTTCATATCGGCTCCAAACACCCCTCTTTGTACTCCGGGAACTGCCTTATCACACTCGCTGATGCAGTATTCATAAAGCTCGTTTGCCATATCAGGACTTCCTGCCTCCACAAATGAAGGACGATTGCCTTTCTTACAATTTGCATAAAGCGTAAACTGCGATATGAGCAAAAGCTTTCCGTCTACATCATTTATCGAAAGATTTGTCTTGTCATTCTCATCGGCAAAAATTCTCATGTTTATAAGCTTTTTGATCATTTTATCAGCAATCTCTTTAGTGTCTGTCTCTGCTATGCCTATCAAAACGCACAGTCCCTTTTCTATGCTGCCGGTTATATTTCCATCTATAGTGCACTTTGCATGGTTTACACGCTGTATTACAAATCTCATTATTATGTTGTCTCCTCAAATATGTTATTTACATGTTATAAATTGGATATAATTATTTTGTTACAATTTATGTGACATATAGTTTTACTACCATTTTTATCCAACAATTTCCATATTATTTTAAACCATATTTATAAAATAAACAAGTCGGTCTGTGACTTTGTCCACATAGTTTCAGTCAAAATCATATGAACACCGCAATCCCTAAAGTGCATTTATTAGGCAATTTGTATTCATTTATAAGCTTTCGTGTACATTTATGAATTATATTGTCAAGTGACGTATTACTGTGTTAGAATTATAAATATAAAATTTTTACAAACCATTTTTTTAAACTAAAGGAGGATATTTATGAACTACAATATTGAGGGGGAGCCATTACCGGTTGTGATCTGCAACCTTGAGGCAAACGAAACTATGATTACCGAAAAAGGTGCCATGTCATGGATGACTCCAAACATGAAGATGGAGACTACATCAAATGGAGGCATCGGCAAAATGTTTGGCCGTGCATTTTCAGGTGAGAGTATGTTCCAAAATCGCTACACATCTATGGGTGGTCCGGGAATGATAGCATTTGCATCATGCTTTCCAGGATGCATCAGACCCTTCCAGATTGCACCGGGACAGGAGATAATTGCCCAGAAATCAGCATTTCTTGCTTCAACCTCCGGAGTTGAGCTGTCCGTATTTTTCCAAAAAAGAATAGGAGCAGGTTTCTTCGGCGGTGAGGGCTTTATCATGCAGCGTCTGTCGGGAAACGGATTGGCATTTTTAGAATTTGACGGCCACATAAAGGAATACGAGCTTGCACCCGGTCAGCAGCTGGTGATTGATACCGGATACTTAGCCGCTATGACAGGAAGCTGTCAGCTCGAAATTCAGACTGTTCCGGGTATCAAAAATGTGGTATTCGGCGGTGAAGGATTATTCAACACCGTTGTCACCGGACCTGGCCGTGTATGGCTCCAGAGTATGCCGGTTTCTCAGCTTGCAGGTGCAATCAGACCTTTTATTCCAACCGGCAACTAAACCTATAAAACAGGACTGTCGATATCCAGGCAGTCCTGTTTTACACTTTGTACTAAATTCTATGGTTTTATATTTTATCTATGCCATACCATTTGCAGTTTTGTACTTCCATAGCATCTCAGCGTGATTCTGCTCTTCTATCTGTATATCTGCCAATAGCTTTCTGATATCCGAATTTCCAAATACAAATACATCGGAATTGTACTCGCCGGATACCAGCTTTTCTGTTCCTATACAGTCTGTAGCCAGATAACAGTCAGCTTTCTTGTCCTCAGAATTGCCAAGCGAATCGTATGTTGCAGCAGGCTTATAATTCTTCCCCTTAGAATCATTGCAGTCAACTGACGGAACCTTTCCCTTAATCACCTGATCCAAAGAGTCAAAATGTTTTTGCTCATCCCTTGCTATTTCTTCAAAAAGCTCCTTAAGCACCGGATCCTTTGCCTGATTGCTGTATTTGGTATACTTCTCTATGCATGCCTGTTCCTGTGTTTTTAAATCTTC
>ERZ507033.1134-NODE-1134-length-10790-cov-5.341220_pt1 | contig 10790 bp, 9 predicted proteins | sample MGYA00512874_ERZ507033 | MGnify/ENA metagenome assembly ERZ507033
CAAAGTTGCGGCAGGCTTCTTTCTGCATGGGGATGTCGTCTTTCTCGACCTGTCCTTTGGTCGAAACACGGTATAATGTATAAACGCGTTTTTTCATTGCATTCTCACTTTCTTTTGGCGAGAAAAGCAAAATCAAACGGATATTGTCCATATCAGGTTTTCAAGGTTCAGTTCGATTTTATCTTATCTCACACAGTTAGCCTCCGCTCTGGGGTTGGATGAGGTTTACAGTGAACTGCTTCCTGCTGACAAGGTGGAGAAAGTGGAGCAGTTGATCCAAAACAAACCAGAGAAAGAAAAACTGGCTTTTGTGGGAGATGGCATCAACGACGCCCCGGTGTTTCGCCGGGCAGACATCGGCATTGCTATGGGCGCTATGGGTTCTGACGCCGCCATTGAAGCTGCGGATGTAGTACTGATGGATGACGACCCAATGCAAATTTCCAAAGCAATCAAAATCTCCCGCAAGTGCCTTGGCATCGTCTATCAGAACATCGTGGTGGCCATCGGCGTAAAACTGGCCTGCCTCGTGCTGGTCGCTCTGGGCTTCGCCAATATGTGGCTGGCCGTGTTTGCGGATGTGGGCGTAATGATCATCGCCGTCCTCAATGCTATCCGGGCACTGTTTGTGAAAAATCTTTAAAGTTCAGAAATCCCCGCCGACCGGATGGGGCCGAGAGTGCACTACAATCAAGCCATACAAGAGATACGAGGGAGGCAAGGAGCAATGTACGATATCTGTCTTACCGTTTCAGCATGGTGCATCATCGGTCTATTGGGCGTTCTGTTTATAAGATCATTGGGATTCCGAGAGTTTCATCAAGAGAAAATTATCCCTTGGCTCGTTGGTATTGCTATGATTTTCTTCCTGATAGCACTCATGTTTAACTAGAACTGAAAGCAGTTGAATACGGCCTGAAAGGTCGCATTGTTGTAGCAAGCAGTGCAGACGTAGATACATCTGCTTATTTTGCGTTGCAAAACGCTTGTTGGGGAACACCCCAAGCCCCTTTGATCTGCATTTTCCAATGCAGGCTGCGCGTCCCGACGGGACGCTTTTTACCCGGTGATGTGCTCCGGGTCGTTAAGAACTTGCATGAGGAAGGAAGCGGCTTCTGCCAAAAAAGCATACTTCATCTGTTCCGGCACAGTCGTGTTCAGAAGCGAAACGCCCCACACCTGCATACAGTCCGCAAGTTCTTTCTGTGCCTGCAATGCCGCCACCTTACGCACATCCGGGGTGGTTTCTGCATCCAGAACGTAGGCTGTGGAGTATTTTCCGTTGCAATCTTCTGTCAACTGCACCATGGAGTAGTGCTCATCCCAAAAGTGGCAAAAACGCACCCTGCCGCCGATGTTTTCTACGTCATGGCGCAGTTCTTCTTCGCCGCTCCATTGCGGAGTCTCGGACAAAATGCGATTCAGTTCCGAAAGAGCCTGCCGTTCTTCAGCCGATAACCTCCTAGACATGAAAAGCCCCGGCCTTTTCTGGCCGAGGCTTGATGGTTGCGGAGCAGAATGTAATCTGTTCGCTTCCGCTGACAGGGAGGGCATTCCATAGTTTAGGGTTCCACCCGCACCGTCAGGCGGGAGGCGTGCAATCCACCGTGGTATACCCGGTTATGGGCCACCACGGTCCGGGCGGAAGCAAAACCTTCCCGGGTGTTGCTGTTGGGGAAGATGAAATTCTTGGCGCTAGAGGTGACAGTCACCCGGATGCGGTGGCCTTTCCGGAAGCAATTGGACAACTTGGTGGTGCGGATCTTCAGGCAGACGATCTCGCCTTCCTGCAAAAACTCCGACCGGGCAAAGCCATTACGGTATCGGGCGCTGAGCAGGCCATCCGCCAGTTTGATGGACCGGTCGTTCTCATCCACATCAGTAACACGCACCACAAAGTCGGTATCCGGCGCGTCAGAAGAAATATACAACTCCGCCGTCATATCACCGGTCAGAACCAGGTTTTCCTTCAGCACAGGGGAGGTGTAGCACAGCAGGTCCTGACGCAGTTCCTCCCGGGTGTAGTCCTCTGGCACTTCGATCTCGTTCTCCGACATATCGATGATGTGCTGGGACGGATGTTCGGGGTCATAGGCGTAACCATCGCAGTTCTCCCGCTCCGGCTTGGCAAAAGTCAGCCGCCCGTCCCCGGCAGAGGTGTTGGCATGGCCGTCACTATCCAGATACAGGTGGGTGACCCGGGTCTCGGGCACTGGCCAGTTTTCGGCGGTCTTCCATACCTCCTGGCCCAGGGTGTAGTATTCTACCGGGGCAGTCTGGTCGATGCCGTTGTCCACTTCCTTGAGGTGATGCTCAAACCATCGGAAATACAGCCAGTCCAGATCAAAGCGCAGCGCCTGGCTGCCGAAGGATACCCCGTGCATGTCGTACTTACTGTTGCCGCTGTGCTGCCAGGGTCCCAGAATGACCTTGCGCATGCCCCGAGGGAAGTCATGGACCAGTTCCAGAGCTTCGGTGGTACCCATGCCGTTGTCGTCAAACCAGCCGGACTGAATCAGCGCCGGGATCTGCGCCCCGACGGAGCGTTCCTGCCAGTTGGACATACGCCAGAAATCGTTGTAGTCACTGGGTTCCAGCCACCGTGTGATGAAGGGCACATCGTACCCCAGAGCTTTTTTCGGCAGGTCGGTCAGGGGGCGGATGTTCAGCACTTTCTCCCAGTCATCGCGTTCCATCAGCTCAGGGTGGAAGGTTTTCTGAGACACCGCAAAGGCCCAGGCCAGCATGCCCGAGGTGAAAGACCCACCCCGGCGGGGCAGATCCACAAAGGAGCTGCCCGCGCAGACTACGCTGATCAGAGCTTTCAGGTGGGGGTTGCCGCTGGCAGCGGCCGCCCACTGTACGTAACCCAGGTAGGACCCGCCCACCATACCGATGCGTCCGCTGCACCATGGCTGGGCGGCGATCCAGTTCAGAGTATCGTCGCCGTCCTCCACCTCGTGGTAGTTGGGCAGCCATTCGCCTTCACTGGCGTTTCGGCCGCGCACATCCTGTACTACCACCGCGTAGCCGCGCTGAACGTAACGGTAGTATACCTCACAGCCGTCCTCTTTGCCGTAGGGGGTGCGTACCAACACTGCGGGCACCGGGGTACTGCAGTTTTTAGGCAGGTATACGTCGGTGGAAAGATGTACCCCGTCCCGCATGGGCACTGGGAAGGTCAGCGCATGTTCTACCGGGAACAACTGTTCCTCCGGCCAGGTCGAGCGCCACAGGCGCAGGATGGTCTCCTCCTCGGCACCGGGTTCCACCAGCACCGTGACCATCTCCCGGGCAGGGCAGGTGACGGCGATCAGCCGCCCTTCTTTCATCTGTTTGTTGTTGGGGAATTTTACATCCCGCTGCAGGTAGCTGCAGCCGTCTTCGCTGGTGTAGCGCTCGCCGCACAGGGAAACTTCCCCGGTGCCATGCAGCCCCGACTCGTAATGGGACAGGTTCTGCCCTAGGGCGGCAAAGTCCATCTTCACAAAGAAACGGTAAAAATCCCGGTCCTGTTCAGTCAGGTCCTGCCAGTCCAGCAGCGCGCCGGTATGCACGTCCAGTTTCTGGATCTGGGGTGTGCCGTTGCCCAGCCGCAGTCTGCCGTACAGGATACCTGAAACATATAAGTCAAAATTACGCATTTCCGTCTCTCCCGTTTTCCGTTCAGGCGCCGATGAAAGCACGGATGGCATAGGCTACACCGATGCCCACATAGTTGCCCAGAGCACCGGCCAGTACGCCCATGAGCAAGCCGATGTTGATAAGGGTCTTCCACTGGGCGCTGGAGGCGATGAGGGCGGCGGTGGGGCCATCTGAGATACAGCCTACGATGGACAGCAGCACATACTCAAAACGGACTTTCAGCAGCCGGGTGATGAGCAGGTGCAGCAGAATGGAACAGGCGATGACACAGAAGCAGAACAGGGTGATGTAGAAGGTGGATCCGAAGAACTGCTTCAGGTCCACCGCAAAGCCGATGGTCACCAGGAACAGCAACGCTACGAAAAGGCCCAGGTCAAAGTTGCCGCGCAGCTTGCGGACGGCTGGCACCTGTGCCAGGATGATGGAGAAGGTGGTGATGAGCAGGATGCGGCCTGCACTGCGGAACCCTGCTCCGAATACCATCGAGGAGATGCTGGTGGCAGCCCACACGGTGCCAAAGCCGATGGCCAGCAACCAGGCGATTTCCTGGATGGACCATTCCTTGGAAGTCATCAGTTCCTCGTGGCTGCCATCCCCCAGCAGTTCCGGCTCGCTCATTTCATAGGGCCACAGCTTTTTCAGCCATTTGGAACTCTTGTACAGGGCGGGGGCAGCAAACATCAGGATCAGCGTGGGGATGCCCACCACATAGTCGGCGGCATTGGCCGAGGCGATGGTGGTCTTGCTGGCATCCAGGCCTACAGCGATGGCGGTCAGGTTGGAACTGCCGCCGGTGTAGGTGCCCACGAACATACCGGCCACCTTCCAGCCCTCGTTGATTTTGTCGGCGAACAGTACGCCGAACACCAAAGCTGTCACGCAGACGCTGAATATGGCCGAGACCAACGCAATGACCGGTTCCTTGGATAATTTGCGCATCTGTTTCAGGTCCAGGCTCAGCAGGCAGATGGAAATGGACAACGGCACACAGTAGCTGCTGACGGCATCATAGGTAGCACTGGAGGTAGGCACGATCCGCAGGTTGGACAACACGATACCCATGATGATAACCGTCAGGGCCGGACCCAGCGTTTTGAACGCCTTGAACCGCTGCAGCCAGAATCCCAGTGCGACCATGGCGACCATGATGAACAGGAGCGCGCCTTCGGAGGAAAAAATCGTATTCGGCATAATACACCTCTCTGCGGGATCCCGCTTAAAAATCAATATCGATGCCAAGGCCCGGTTTGTCGGACAGGGTGTAGACGCCGCCATTCACGGCAAAACCTCCGGGCATACCCATCTCGGGGTCCACGGCGTACATAAAGCTGTCGCAGTCCGCCTCGGTGATGTTCTGCTTGGCGGCAACCAGACTCACACCGGCAGCAATGGCTACCTTGGTCTCCAGCATGCAGCCCACCATGCACTGCACATGGTTTGCCTCGGCAATGGCGTTGATCTTTTCCGCCGGGTACAGGCCGCCGCACTTCATCAGTTTGATGTTGATAATGTCTGCAGCATCGATCTTGCAGGCCTTTGCTGCGTCGATGGGGGTGTGGACCGACTCATCCAGCATGACCTGCAAGTCCACCTTGGAACGCACAAAGCGCATACCGTCCAGATCCCAGCTGGGCAGGCACTGTTCCACCGCTTCCACGCCCAGCTTTTCAAAGGCTTTCAGGGTGCGCACCGCATCGCTGACAGTGTAACCCTGGTTGGCGTCCACACGCAGGCGGATGTTGGGGCCCACCGCCTGACGGATCAGGGTCAATGCCTGGATATCCTCGATCGGGTTGATGCCGGCCTTGATTTTCAGAATGGTGAAGCCATCCTTTTCCACCCGTTCCCGGGCTTCGGCGGCCATAGCCTCCGGTGTGTCAATGCCCACCGTCATGTCAGTGACGATCTGGTTCACGCTGCCACCCAGCACCTTGTACAGAGGCTGACCCATCAGTTTGCCCTTGATATCGTACAGGGCAATATCCACTGCGGCCTTTGCCGAGGTGTTACCTGACAGCAGGCGGTCCATCATCCTGTGGATGCCCTCAATATCCAGCGGATCCATGCCGATCAATCCGGTGCGGAACAGTTTCAGAGCTTCCAGAACGGTGGCCGCGCTCTCGCCGGTCACCGGTTCAAAGGGCGCGGCCTCACCGATGCCCCACAGACCTTCGTCGGTGGAGATCTTCACCAGCACATTCAGCGAATGATCCTGTACCGCAAAAGCAATACGGAAGGGCTTTTTCATGGGGATACGGATGGTTTCTACCTTTACATCTGTGATTTTCATAGGGTTCCTCCTGCATAATAATTTTTATAAATTTTTTATGAATTTTTATAGAAATTTTACTATTTCTAAAATTTTTGTCAAGAGCTTTTCTATTTTTTTCACATTTTTCAGAGTATTTTATAGGATAAGCACGAAATTATCTGATTTTCTTTGTAAAACTTTTATAAATATCGAATATTTTCTCGCTTATTTACGTACAGGGCATTTTGTGATATACTGTAAATAAACTTTTTACGAAAAAGCGGGAGGTCTTATGCTGGGCGAACACGTTCGAAATATTCGGAAAAAACGGGGAATCACCCTCAAAGAACTGGCCGAAAAGACTGGTTTGTCCATCGGGTATATCTCCCAAATCGAGCGCAATCTCACCGACCCGTCCCTGTCCACCCTGCGCAAACTCAGCGCCGCTCTGGACATCCCCACCTATCTGTTTATGGGAGGTGAGCACAACACTGGCCTGACAACCCGTCAGGCGGATATGATGATCCTCTCCCAGCCCAATTCCAATATACGGTATCATCTGCTTACGCCCATGCCCAACGGAGATTTTGTACCTCAGTCGTTGGTCATACGCTTTGAGCTGGAACCCCACTGTAAGGACGGCGACCTGCCGGTGATCCATCCCAGTGAGGAAATCCTGCTGCTGGAACAGGGGCAGCTGGATGTACTGGTGGAGTCCGAGACCATCCGCCTGAACGCCGGAGACACCACTGTGGTGCAGTCCAACCTGCCTCACATCGTTTCCAACCCCGGGGATACCACAGCGGTGGGACTGGCTGTGTTCACCCCTGCCATTTGGTTTCCCAACAACCGGCGCAGTTTTAACCGCGGTGGCGAAACCTGAATCTTCGCATAAGAATACCAAAAAGAAGTACAGCCATTGCCTGTACTTCAGACTATTGAAAAAGGTCACCGGAAGGTGGCCTTTTTCTCGTAAATGGGAAGAAAACGAGATGCCTGTCGCAATTTTTGTTATACACAATCCATTTGTGTTCATTCAACGCTATTCGGGTAATTTCAAGGTGGAAAATTTTTGTGAGTATCTTTGGTCAAAAAGGCAATGGTTTTTTGGTGGCAGTCCGTGGTAAACAGAAGCAGGTTGATCATCTGCGTAATGAAGTTGAAGAACTAAAATATCAATTGGATGCGGAACGAGCAAAGAATGACACATTAAAAGCAAAAATCACGGCATATCAGAAAAATGATTTAAGTGCAGTAAAGAAAGTGGAAGCACGTTATGAAGAACAACTAAGGATTCTTAACGAGCAAATTAGGGCTTATGAACAAATGAAACCCGAACTCGAACGGCTGCGAAACTTTTTCTTTGAACAAAATATTGGCGCAGATGAATCTGATGTTCAGGCAGTAGAAAGTGACAAACAAGAGGAGATTGCCAAGTACAAGATTATTACTGTTGGAGGACACGAGCAACTAAGAAAGAACATCAAAGATGCATATCCATCGATAATGGTACTAGATGGTACACCAAAAAGTCAAGATTTTCATCCTGTAGAAAATTCAGACTATGTATTTATCCTTACGCAGCATATGAGCCATGGCCGTCGATGCCATCGTACTACGATTGTTTTCAAAAAGTTCTGTATCACTACTCGCACCAGACAAGGAAGATCCAAACCTTTTCTCGAAAGAGAAGGGTTCGGATTTTTTGTTTTTGGCGGCGTGCCCCGCCGCACAACAAAAGCATCCGCAGCGCATGGCCGGGCTGCTTCAGCTCAGGCGCAGTGCGCTGCGGATGCTTATTTTTTATGCCGCGCCCCCTCTCCTGATGGGAAAGTCAGGGCATCGGCTGCGTTTTGATGTCATTTGCCGGAACACGCCCGCGTTCTTGGCTCCCCGGTCAGGGGAGCTACCGGGCGAAGCGAGACTGAGAGGTTTTACCCTGCCAGCTTGCGGTAGGCGTTCAGCACCTGATAGGCCGGGATGCTGCTGCCCGGGGCAAATTTGCCGTTCAGGCGGCGCTTCATCAGGCCCTGCTCCACGCACCACTGGGCTGCCTTAGCGGTATCCAGGTCTGCCACGTCTGCAAAGGCCGGGGCCTCGGCAGGCTCGGGACGGCCTGCGGTGTTCCACAGCAGCAGCGCGGTCTGGGCGCGGTTCTCGGGTGCAGCCACGCCTTCCGGCAGCAGGGCTTGCAGCTTGCGGCCGGAAACATAATTGTACACGCCGTAGCCCACAACGCCAGCCGCCACTGCGCCAGCCGCCGCCACGATGACGATTGCACCGCCGCCGTCACCGCTGCCGGTAGAGCCGCCGGGGGTGGTGCCGCCCGGGGTAGAGCCGCCGGAGGGAGGCGTTACCGGGGGAACCGTGCCGCCGGTTCCAGTCACATCCAGTGTGAAACTTACGTCCAACATGTTACTTCTGCACTGATAACCGTAGTACACTACGTTTGTGCCTTCATTGACCGTCAGAATGTTCCCTTTGACTGTGCCATTGACCCATCCAGTAACCCGGTTTATATCAAAGTTCCCGGGCAGAGTGTTCAGGTCAAACGTACGGTCAGGGTTCAGGGTAACGGTGTAAACATTATTAAAATCGGAATGGTAAATATCCGTATAAGTGAAATTGAGATTCGGATTGTTATCCAAATTCAGGCTGGTGAGATGGTTATTCTTAAGCACCAATGTAGTCAAGTTTGGACTGCTGCTGACGTCCAACGCGGTCAGCTGGTTGTTTTGGCACTTCAGCTCCTTCAAGGAATTCATATTGTTCAAATTCAGCTGGGTCAACTGGTTGTTGGCACAATTCAGTTTCTTCAGCAGTTTATTTTGGCCCAGAATCAGCGATGTCAGCTGGTTGTTTTGGCATTCTACACTTACCAGACGGGACTTATGGGCCACATCTGCGTCCAGCTCTGTCAACCGATTCGAGGAACAGTAAAGTGTTTCCAGAAATTTACTATTTCTGACATCCAGTTGCTCCAGATCGTTGTGCGAGCAATTGAGCATCACCAAATCTTTCAGATGCGATACATCCAGTTGTTCCAACTGGTTCTCGGAACAATTCAGATAGTCGATATCCGGGTTCTTGCTCAGGTCCAGCTGGGTCAGTTGATTCTTATTGCATTTCAACGTTATCAGCATTGGATTCTGTCTCAGGTCTAATTTCTGGATAGAATTGTTTCCGCACTTCAATTCGGTCAGGTTGGGAAACGCCTCAATGCCTCTTAAGCTGCTGATGTTCTTTCCTTCGACTTCGATTGTTTCGACTTTTCTTTGTTCTTCCACCGTGAGGACATCTCTGCCACCTGCTTTGTAGGTTTTGATGTAATTTCTAAAGTTAGGGTCAGGGAAATTATCCTCATTGATGGGCAGACTGGTTTCAAAGATGAATGTGCGGTTTACTCCATCGCCGCAATTGTATTGGTAGCTCACCTCGTTTGCGCCCGCATTCACACTTAGCATCGTGCCGGAAACAGTGCCGCCGTTCCAGCCGGTTGCCCTGCTCACGTCAAAGCCGGGCAGTGTGGCCAAGTCAAACTTTCCGTCTGTACGGACAGCAATGGGACGCCTGTTGCCATTAGCCGTTATCGTACCGCCGCTGATTCCAGTAACGTCTACACAAGCCAACCGATTTTTTGCACAATTCAGTTTACTCAAACTGTGATTTTGGCTCAGGTCCAGCGTTGTCAGCTGATTATCATTGCATATCAAAGATGTCAAGCCGCCATTCTGTTTCACGTTCAGTTCTGTCAATTTATTATTGCTACAATCCAGCTGTGTCAGCTGCGTCTGGTGCCCGACATCCAACTCCATCAATTGATTTCCAGAGCAATTCAGTTCTTCCAGCTTGAAGCATTGGCTGACATCCAACGTCATCAGGTCGTTGTTGGAACAATCAAATTTGACCAGTTCCCCCACGCTATCCATTACGATATTCGTTATTTTGTTATTGGAGCAATTCACCTCCTCAAGATTCAGCCCATAGAGAATGCCCAGATTCATGTAGGTCAGTTTATTATTGGAGCAATTCAGTTTTTTCAGTCCGCTTGAAAGAATATCAACCGACTTTTTCAGTTGATTCTGGGAACAATCCAGCTCCTTCAGTTTGAAATTTTTGCCAACATTAAGTGTTGTCAAGCCGATACCGTGGCAATCCAGCTTTTCGAGATCTTCAAAGAAACGGATTCCTTCAAGACTTTTGATTGCATAACTGGTTGGAATCGTCATATTCTTGATATCCACATCGAGCTTGCCATCGCCGTTTTTGTCACAGCATTCTTTGAGAAAGCGCCGAAATTCCTCATCCGGGAAATTAAGCTTAAAATCCGGCGAATTAAAATCAATTTCTGTGTTCGCCGCAAAGGCGCTGAAGGGCAAAAAGGTGAACACCATAGCCAGCGTCAAAAGGGCACTGACAAGGCGCGTTCGTTTTGAGAATCGTTGTTTCATGGTGTGCTCCTTTCTGTTATGGGGTGTATTGCTGCAGGGCGTTTTTCTGAGCGGCGGCGGTAAGGTCGTCCAGAGCGCTCATCACGTCCCGGTAGTTTGGGGGAAACCTGTTTTCCCCGTGGGCTTCGATGCGGGTGCCGTCGGCAAGGGCGGCTTCCAGCCGGAAGCTGCTGCCGTCCAGCACGTTGGGGTCGTGGCCGGAGAAGCCTGCCCAGCCGCCCACGCCGTACTCTTCCAGAATGGCCTTGGCCTGTTCCAAAAGTTCCGGCCCGGCCTGCTCCTGATACACTTCTTCGTGGTACAGCTCCAGCTCCACCCGGGTGCCCTCGGGGGTGCGGGTGAGGCAGGTGCGGGAGATGGGCTGGATATAGCTGCCCTGCTCCCAGAACTCCAACGTTTCAAGGTCAGCCAGCGTCGGGGCAGAAGCCGCAGGCTCCGGGGGT
>ERZ507033.1144-NODE-1144-length-10743-cov-3.950692_pt1 | contig 10743 bp, 10 predicted proteins | sample MGYA00512874_ERZ507033 | MGnify/ENA metagenome assembly ERZ507033
ACCAGGTACTCCAGGCAGCGCTCGGAGTAGTAATTCCAGCCTAAAATGGTGGTAAAGGCAAAGAACGCCAGGCACAACATCAGCACAAAGGCAGAGAACCGACCGTTCCAGGGCAGACCCGTCTGCCAGGCACGGCTGGTGATCTTTACGCCCTCTACGGAACCGGCCACGAAAGCGTTCTGGGCACCGGTAACCACAATGGACAGACCGGTGAGGGTGCAAATCACGATGGTATCAATAAAGGTGCCGGTCATGGTCACCAAGCCCTGGCGCACCGTGTCCTTGGTTTTGGCGGCAGCGGCAGCAATCGGTGCAGAGCCAAGGCCCGCCTCGTTGGAGAAAATGCCGCGGCCGATACCCTTTTGCATAGCCAGCTTAATGGTTACGCCGGTGGCAGCACCCAGGGCTGCCTGCGGATCGAAGGCGCTCTGGCAGATCAGCTTCACCGCAGCGGGAATAGCGGTAATGTGGCCCAGCACGATAACCAGCGCAAATACCACATAAGTGATGGCCATAAAGGGCACGATCACCTGAGAAACCTTGGCAATGCGCTGAATACCACCCAGCACCACCAGTGCCACACAAAGGGTGACCACCAGGCCGCCGATCACGGTGGCCCAAGTGTAATCATTGCCAAACAGCGTAAACGCCACATGGGCAGACTCCGGATCAAAGAAATCCTGCACGGCCGTTGCAATACCGTTAATCTGGGTAAAGGTGCCGATACCAAAGAGACCGACACAAATACCAAACACGGCAAACAGCTTCGCCAGCCACTTCCACTTGGAGCCCATGCCCTTTTCTATGTAGTAGAACGGACCGCCCAGATAATGGCTGTCGTCCTTCTTCTCTCTGTACTTAATGGCCAAAAAGCCCTCGCTGTACTTGGTGGCCATACCGAAGAAGGCGGCCAACAACATCCAAAGCAGTGCACCGGGACCACCCAGGCAAATGGCCGTAGCCACGCCTACGATATTGCCGGTACCAATGGTGGCGGACAGCGCCGTGCACAGCGCGCCGAAGGAAGTAACCTCTCCCTCGCCGTTGTCCTCATTCTTAACCATAAACTTCAGTGCCTTGCCCAGGTGCAGCACCTGTACAAAGCCGGTTCGCACCGTCAGCCACACGCCGGCGGCTAAAATCAAAATGATCAGCGGCCAGCCCCATACGGCGTTCTGTACCTTACCAATGATGTCATCCACGGACATTGCAAGTGTAATTGTCTGCATTGTTTCACCCTTTCTGCAAATAAAAAAACTGATACAAGTTTACCACAAACCGGGCGACCATTCAATGTGCAAACTGCAAAAAAAGAGGCGAATATGTATTTTTATACATATCCGCCATAGGTTTGGCTGTTTGCCAAAGAATTCTTGGTTAAAATTACAGACTGTTTTGCAGTTTGGCAGCGGTCAGCGTGTTCTCCAGCAGCATGGAGATGGTCATGGGACCCACACCACCGGGCACTGGGGTAATGGCGCCACACACCTGGGAAACGCCGTCAAAATCCACATCGCCGCACAGCTTGCCGTTCTCATCCCTGTCCATGCCTACATCAATAACCACCGCGCCGGGCTTTACCATATCTGCTGTAACGAACTTAGGGCGACCCACTGCCGCCACCAACACATCCGCCTGCCTGGTCAGCTCTGCCAAATTCTGTGTCTTGGAATGGGCAATGGTCACTGTGGCATTCTCGTGCAGCAGCAGCATAGCCATGGGCTTGCCCACAATGTTGCTGCGCCCCAGCACCACCGCCCGCTTGCCGGTCAGGTCCGTGCCGGTGGAACGGATCAGTTCCATCACCCCGGCAGGGGTGCAGGGCAAAAAGCGGTAGTCGCCAATCATAATAGCACCCACATTCTCCGGGTGGAAGGCGTCTACATCCTTGGCCGGGTCAATACGGGCGATCACCTCTTTGTCGCTTAGGTGCGGCGGCAAAGGCAGCTGGCAAAGGATACCGTTTATCTCCTTTTTCGCGTTCAATTCATCTACCAGTGCATTCAGCTGCACCTGGGTGGTGTCTGCGGGCAGCGTGTATTTTTCGCTGTGAAAGCCCACCTCGGCGCACGCTTTTTCCTTGTTGCGCACATACACCTGGGATGCCGGATCCTCGCCTACCAAGATAACTGCCAGCCCCGGGGTCACGCCCTGTTCTTTTAATGCAAGGGTCTCCTGTGCCACCCGCGCCCGCACGGCGCGCGACACGGCCTTGCCGTCAATGATCTGTGCCATTTTTCTCCTCGTTTACTCCTTTATTCTTTGTTTTGCTGCGCTTGGCCGCCTGGGCAGCACGACGCTCCTCCTTGGTGGGGCGGGGTGGCAGCTCCTCTACCGGCACCACCCGCAGGCGCTGGGGCAGACGGCCCTGCTTCTTCTTCACCATCACCACAATAAAGTATACCAGTGCCACAACGGCAATCACCGCCGACAGCACCTGGCTGACCCGAATACTGGTGGAGCCGATGTACAGACTGTCTGTACGCATACCCTCCACTACCATACGCTCCACGCCGTACCAAACGCCGTATAGCACAAAAATCTCGCCCTTAAAGCTGCGGTGTTTATGCACAATGTAATTGAGGATCAGAAAGCCCAATACACACCACAGGCTTTCATACAGGAAAGTGGGGTGCACCGGCACCTCCGGGTCCACGGTCACGCCCTTAGCAGCCAGATCCGCAGAAGAGGCGGCCAGCGTATCTCTGATCTTTACGCTCCACATTCTAAAGAGCGCGGTATCCGTATTGGTGCCAAAGGCCTCCTGGTTAAAGAAATTGCCCCAGCGGCCGATACCCTGGCCGATAAGCAGGCCCAAGGCACCCAAGTCCAGCAGATTGCGAAAGTCGATCTTGCCCACCTTGCATCCGATGGCGGCGCCGATCAGCGCGCCGATAATGCCGCCGTAAATGGCAAGCCCGCCGTTCCAAATTTGCACGATCTCTGCCGGGTGGGCGCTGTAATAGCCCCACTCAAAAATCACATAATATGCCCGAGCACAGACGATACCGAAGATCGTACCCCAAATGAGCACATCCGTCATCCCGTCCAGGCTCATACGCCACTTGTATGCCATACGGCCGCCGTACAGTACCGCCAGCATAAAGCCAAAGGCAATGATAATACCGTAAAAATGAATATCATAACTGCCGATGGTGAACGCCACAGAGGGCAGATCAAAGTCGATCCCCAGCCCGGGGAAGTACACGCGGGTAAAATTACTCATGCTGCTCCTCCTCTGCCTTTACAACGGACAGGGCGCTGTACTGCGGATTCATTACCTGCTGCAAGCGCGCCTCAATCTTCTCCTTGGTAATGGTCTTGTAGCGATTCGTCACATCAAAGATGGAAAAGCCGTTAAAGTGGGCATCTATCAAACCGTTGGCCACACTGTCAATATCGTTATAGGACATCACTTCCCGACCATAGGACTTGCGCAGGGCTGCCTGGTACAGATCCTCCGGAATCCCCTCCCGGCGCAGGCGTTCTACCTCTGCCTGAATGGCGGCCGCCACCTGCCGGGGGTCCGTGCTCTCGCCGTCAAAGATAATGGCTTCATACCCATGGCCGTGAAAATACTCCGTAGAGAATTCGCCGCTGATCAGTCCTCGGTCAAACAAGTCTTTATAGAGAGGCGAGGAGTCACCGGCCATGATCTCCAGCAGCAGATTGGTAAGAATAATGGTCTCTATGTCCTGCTCCGGCTTGGCGCAGGCTTCTTTATAGCCAAAGGAGAACACCGGAATGGAGGTAGCCAAATGACACTCCTGATAGTCCTGCACGATCTCGCGCGGTTCCGGCAGGAACGCCCGCTCTACCGTCACATCGGCTGCCGGTTTTAAGCACCGATCACAGACAGCCAGCACCTGCTCCGGTGTCACATTGCCCACCACCGCCAGTGCCATATTGTGCAAGTTATAAAAAGTATTGTAGCAGTCATACAGCAGCTTGTCCGTAATATGAGAGATGGACTCCACCGTACCGGCAATATCAATGCGCACCGGGTGGTTCTTATACAGGCACCGCAACAGGTTAAAGGTGCTCATCCAGCCGGGCACATCATAGTACATGGTGATCTCCTGGCCGATAATCCCCTGCTCTTTTTCCACCGTTTGAGGCGTAAAGTACGGGTGCTGCACAAAGTCCAGCAAAATCTCCAACGACTGGTCAAAGTGGTCACTGCACTGGAACAGATAGCAGGTCTTGTCAAAGGAAGTATACGCATTGGCAGACGCACCGGTGGCCGCAAAGCGCTGAAAAGCGTCCAGCTCCTCAGACTCAAACAGCTTGTGCTCCAAAAAGTGTGCAATGCCTTCCGGTACCTGGGTGTATTCGGCAGCGTCCGAGCGCTTAAAGCGATTGTCAATGGAGCCATACTTGGTACCGATCACCGCATAAGCAGAGCGGTAATGGGCCTTAGGCATCACAAATATTTTCAGCCCCGTAGGGTGGTCAATTTCATAATAGCGTTCGTCCAAAATGGAAGAAACTTGTTCTTTCACTGTGCCTGCACCTCCTCTTTCTCTGCCACTAAGCGGTAAACGGTATCCAGCGACAACCAACCGGCACATTCTTGTAACTGCTCCACGGTCACGCTCCGGGTCTCCTCCGCCACCTGGGCAGGGGTACGGAAATCATCGTCCAACAGCCGGGCGGCATACCAGTTTTCCAGGCCGTTGGGGGTGTCTGCCACGCCGTCCAGCGCGTCGATCATGGCAATGCGGGAGCTTTCCAGCTCGGCTTTGCAGTCACCATCCCGAATCATCTCCAGCTGATGCAGGATCTCTGCCACAGCCTTGTCCATATTCTCCTCCTCGCAGCCGCACTGAATAAAGATGTAGCTGTTTTGGCGGGCAAAGCGAGCAGAACAGTAGTAACAAAGGCTCATCTTCTCTCGCACATTCATAAAGAGTTTGGAGTACGGGCCACCGCCGAACACATCGCAAAAGCTGCGCATAGCCGGTGCCAACGGATCATCCGGTCGCATATCCACACGAAAGCCCAGCACCAGCTTACCTTGACGAATTTTTTCGCTCTCCCGCACATCTTTCACCTGTTCGCACCGGGCCACAAAATGGGGAGTGGGCAGCGGCTGATACGCCCGCTCCACGCCCTCTAACCGACGGCGCAGCGCCGCACAGGCCGCCTCCGGATCCGTGCTGCCGACCACAGTTACCAGCATTTTGCTCTCTCGCAGCATGCGGTGCCAGGCGGCGGTTACGCTCTCCGGCGTGGCAGCCAACAAAGTCTCTTTGGTGCCTTTGGGATTGATCCGGTACGGATCGCCGGCAAACATAATCTGCTGCATTTGCATGACCGCGTACAGGCGTTTTTCGTTCTCCTCGGCAGCCAGCTTCTCCAGCAGCACCCGACGCTCCGTCTCAATATCCGCCGGTGAGAACAGACCGTCCTCCCCCAAAAGCGGGTCAAACAGCAGATTCATCAGCAGTTCCAGCCCCGCCTCGGCAATCTTCTCGTCATCCAGGGCAAAGCGATCGTCCAGTGTGGTGATGCCCATCTTCAAAATTTGGCAGCCGCCGGATTTGTTGGCGGTGACGCTGATGGCCGCGCCGTAGAGCTTGTCCAACTGCAAGTGCAGCGCACGCATATCCGGATAGGCCTTGCCCTTACGGCTGACCGCTGAGATGGCCAGCGCATAGTTCGCCGCCATCTGCTCCTCCATGGGCACTGCCAAGTGAATGGCCAGTTCATTGGTCTTAAACCGCCCGGCAGGCACAGCCAAAAGCTCTACCCCGGGGGCTATCTTCTTTTGCACATAATCTGTCAAAATGAAACTTCCTTTCATTGTGAGATGTTACACAAACGGATTATAACATATTTTACCCTATTTTTCCAACCCTTATTAAAACAAAAGATAGAGAAGAGCCAAAAGCAGCGCCTGATCTGCGCCTTCGCGTCCTAAAAGCAGAAGCAGCATTAAGATTACGGCGTTGTCATCCCCTTCGTTCTCCGATGCCGGTTTCTCCGGGTTTGGCGCAGCCGGAGATGCTTTTTCCTTGCCGGGCGGCGGTGCCGTCTGACGGTCGTTATGCCCTTGCGGCGGTTCCTCCCGGGGCAGATACGACCCGGCACGAGCATGCATACGGCGCACCCGCTCCTTGGCTTCATTGATCTGGTCCTCACTAAACGTCGGCACTAAAACAACTCCTCCAGCATAGGCAGCACCTCAAACAGACGCAGGATCTGCATGGCCTGGTCCGCCTTGTTTTGGCTCTTGGGGCTTAAATGGGGCTTCAGCGCCCGGATCAGGTCCACATTTTTATTGCTGCTGCGGTTCATACGGTCAAAAATGGACTTGGCTTTCATCATCATTTCAAAGTCCGCCTTGCCAAAGTTCAGCCCCTCCAGCCCGGACAGCAGATTTTGCATATTCTGGGCACCGGCCACCGTGTCTGTCAGCTGCTGCACGGCGCTGTTGGCGCTCCCCGGCTTAGGCTGTGCACCGGGAGGGGACGCCGCACCGGGGGCACTTCCCTGCCCGCCGTCTCCTAAGATGGACGCGGCCACGCCCCGCAGCATTTCCATATCCTGCGGGGTCAAATTGGCAATGATCTGGTTAATATCGTCCATATTACCGCTTCCCGCCTAACTTTTCCATCAGTGCCTTGGCCTGGGGAGAATTGAGCATTTGCTGCAATCGTTCTTTGTCATTCAGTACCGCCTCTAATTTGGCCTTGGTGTCCGGGTCCAGATTTTGCTGCAAATAAGCCTGCTGCTGGCCGGCTTTGGCCGCCGCTTGGAATGCCGCCGGGTCAAATCCTTTTTTCTGTTTTCTCGGGTCCTGCATAAAACGCACTCCTCTTTTTATCTGCAAAGCCGCTTGCCGTGGGCACGCAGATATGTTATACTCAGTACATAGTATGCAGAAAGGCGGGGATTATGAATGCGCTTACTGGTCGCCTCGGACTCTCATCGAGCCGCTGGCAATCTGCTGGACATTGTGGAGCTGCACCTGGAGGACAGCGATGTGCTGCTCTTTCTCGGTGACGGCGAGAATGATTTGGAAAATGTGCGTATGTTGTACCCCCGGTTGCATATTTTGCAAGTGGCCGGGAATTGCGATTGGGGCAGCGACCTGCCCGCCTGGGGCACAGCCAAACTGGGCGGCAAAACGGTGCTTTATACCCACGGCCACCCGTTCCATGTAAAGTTTGGTCTGGCAGAGCTGGAGCAGGCTGCCCGGGAGGCCCACGCAGACATTTGCCTGTTTGGTCACACCCATCAGCAGATGACCGACTACCGGGACGGCTTATATCTAATGAACCCCGGCGCGGTGGCAGAGGGCTGCTACGGTATGGTAGACATTACCCCCGGCGGCATTATGCTGCTGCCCTGCCGGTTATAACACGATTTTCAAAGAAAAGAGGCAGAACCTATGACTTATTGCGAACATTGCGGCCAACCTCTGGCACCCGGCACCACAGAATGCCCGGTGTGCCATACCCCCAACTTCCAGGACTGCACCGCACAGCAGAACGCCCAATCCCAAAGCGCGCCCTACGGTCAGCAGGCATACAGCCAACCCCAAGGCGACCCCTACGGCCAACGGGCGCACAACCAGCCGCAGGGCGACACTTACGGCCAGCAAAATTACAACCACAATCAAACGAACTATGGTGAGCAGGCATACGGCGCCGGCTACAACAACTGGGGCAACCCTTACCAGCCCCCCTACGGTGTGCCGGTGAACGAAGCCCAGTACCGCCAAATGACAGAAAAGGCGGACAACGCCTACATACTGGCCATAATCGGTCTGATCTTAGGAATCCTTATGGGTCCGCTGTTCGGCTGGATCATGGGCGGCATTGCCTTGTCGAGCGGCCGCCAGGCGTATGAGATCACCGGCAGTGAAAAAGCGCGCAGCGCCATAAACATTGCCAAGTGGGCCATCGGCGTGTCCACTGCTATCTTTGCCGTTGCCCTGATCGTGTGTATCTTGATGTTTACTGTATTTTCCGCCACCGTGCTGGGCGGTCTGTACTGATGGATCAGGCACAGCAGATTAAAAAGCGGTTGACAGAACTGCAAAATCGAGGCACATTTGGCGGCTACACGGTTTATACGGATTTTTTAGGTCTGGAGGAGCAAAGTCTGCTGGCAGAGGTGACCGGCCCCCAGTCGGTGCCCGCCTACGGCGGATTTGACGGTGCCGAGCGGGTGATGGCAGCCTTTGGCCCGGTGCCGGAGCCGGCGGACTACCCCATCACCTGCCTGCATATTGCGCCCAAGCAGGAAAAATTTGCCGAGGAATTGACCCACCGGGACTACCTGGGCACCTTAATGGGCTTAGGGCTGGAGCGGCGGGTGCTGGGCGACATTCTCCCCTGCGGCAAAGGAGCATATCTCTTTTGCACCGCAGGCATGGCGGAGTATATTGAGACCCAACTGCACCGAGTGCGCCACACAGAGGTGACCTGCACCCGGGCGGACGACCTGCCCCCGCACCTGCTGCCCCGACCGGAAGACAGAGAAGTGATCGTGCCCTCTCTGCGGCTGGATGTGCTGGTGGGCGCAGTATACAATCTCTCCCGCAGCAGCGCAGACAAATTCTTTTTACAGCAAAAGGTATTTGTCAACGGACGGTGCATAGAGAACCGTGCCCACACCGTACAGCCGGGGGACAAAATTTCCGTGCGGGGCCACGGCCGATTTACCGCCGGTGCGCCTCTGCACCGCACCAAAAAAGACCGGCTGGTGGTGCCGGTAGAAGTGTATTAAATCAAGCCCATAGCAAAAGGAGCAGTACCTGCAAGTACCGCTCCTTTCTTCTTTTACGCTATTGGTGCCTTGTAGTCTGCCGGGTAGGCGTTTGGGTTCTTCTCCGGCGGATAATAAGGTGTCATTTGCACCTTTTCTTCTCCATTCCAAAAGGGTTTTTGGTAGTAGGACACCGGTTGGCAGTCAAAGCTGCCGTCCGGGCGCGCAGTAATGCGGGTAAAGCCCCGCTGGGCGCCGTAATTCTTTATGCCGATATAAGCGAGATAGTCCACGGACAGGCCGTAGGTCAACCGTATACCCTTGTAAGTGACGGACAAATTGTTCAAATGATCGTGGCCGCAGAATGTGCCCCGGGTGCTGCCCACCTGCTGCAAGGTGTCAAACACATGATCCGGGTGCAAACTGGGGAACAGGCCGCCCTTTTCGCCGATGCCGCCGTAGTGCACCTGCACTTCACCGGTGTCTTTATAGCCGTTTTCTTTATAAGCCTGCCAGGCAGTCTTGTACTGAGCAATGGGAATGTGAAAGAACATCAGGCTCTTTGGCATCGGTGCGCCCAACGCCCGGTTGTGGGCGGTCAAGGCTTCCACCTCGCCCCTGTACCAGTCCATTTGGTTCTTGTGCATACCGTCATACTTCCACATAATGCCCAGATAGTCGCCGTCCACATAGCTGCCGGTATCGGTAAAAAACAGCGCCTGGGTCACGGCGCCACAACTGTTCTCCACAGCCACGGTATAGTTGCCCACGCCGTCCACGCCCTCCGGCCCGGAGCGGAACAGGCAGTAGGACTTGCTGCCGGCTTTGGCGAACTTCTGTTCTTGATAATATTTGCCGATATAGCGGCGGTTGTACACCGCGTAGGACTCTGTATCGTGGTTACCCAGCACCGGCGCCCAGTACACGCCCAGGTTCTGCATCACCCGGCCAAACAGACGAGCGGCGGTTTTGTTATTGAATGTGCCGGACTGGAACGGCACCGGGTAGGCAATGTCGCCGGTCACAGCCACCAGGTCCGGCTGCTCGGCGGTGACCATACGCACCACGCAGTCAATGGCCCGCCGGTCTTTGAAGAAGCTCATCCAGCCGCCGCCAATATGCACATCCGTCAGCTGCATAACACGAAAATCCCGATCTGTGGTGAACACCCAACGGCCATCCAGCGGTTGGGGCTGCAACTGATTTTTATACTGTACCGGCGCAATGCCCGCCACATACCGCAGCTGTAAAAGCGCCAAGATGCCGTTGACCAGCACGGTGAGCAGCACCACAGCCGCCACCACGCCGAGAATGATCCAAAATACCAAAGGAATAACCTCGCTTTACTCTACAAAATGATGATAAATATAACTGAGCACACCCGCATCGGAAGTGCACGCCACAGCGTTTGCCGCCTGCTTAAGTTCGTCACAGGCGTTGGCTACCGCCAGCCCGGTGCCGGCGTAGCGGATCATAGACAGATCGTTGCGGCTGTCGCCCACGGCGATCACCTGCTCCGGAGCGAGCCCCAGGTGCTCCGCCAGTTTTTGCAGGGCGCTGCCCTTGTCCACCCCGCGGCGCAGGATCTCCAAATTGCTCTGCATAGAATAGGTGCAGAGCAGCTCCGGGAACAGCTCTGTCGCCCGATCTATAAACGCCCGGCGTTCATTGTCCAGGTGGAAGAAGATATTGAACATCTCCGTTTTTTCCTCCCCGGCCAGCAGTGCCTCCAAGTCTGTGCAGGGCACCCGGCTGGCCGCCATCACCGGGTGATAGATCGGCTCAATACGGTAGTAGTCGTAGGCCAACCGGTTCAGCTTATCCGCCGGGGCATACGGCCGCCCGCCGTAGAACACCTCGATCATGGTATCGTACTGCCGTAGCAGGTGCAGCACCGCCAGTGCCTTTTCCCGCCTGTAATAGCTGGAAAAGAGGGTCTCCCCTGCCGCATTCACCGCGGCAGCGCCATCGCCGTACACCGCATAGGGCACCAGCGGGTTAAACCGCAGCTCTGCAGGCATTTCG
>ERZ507033.1145-NODE-1145-length-10743-cov-3.847586_pt1 | contig 10743 bp, 8 predicted proteins | sample MGYA00512874_ERZ507033 | MGnify/ENA metagenome assembly ERZ507033
CGTCTCATGCTTGAAGAGAAAATAAAGTAACCTGTATCGGAGGAAAGAGTATGTCTGATAAAAACAGAAAAGACAGTGAAATTTCGCTGCCCGATATGAGGGAAATGTTTGAGCACTACACATCGGTTGAGGACGATGAAAAGCCAGCGGAGCAAAACGAGATGGAGAAAATAGCCCATAAATATCTCGACGGCGGCGACGCACAGACGGAGGATGAGACGCGGCATGAAAGCGCCGCTGCGCCGGAAGAGGAGCGGCAGGAGCCCGTCGGCGTTTCCGACCCCGGGGACGGGAAGCCTTCGGATATTCCCGAGCCCGAGGTCAAGCCGTCCGCAGAGCCGAAGCCGGACAATGTTTATAAGTTTATTCCGCCCGACGATTTGAGCGGCGAGGATATCCCGAAGGTCACCGAGCCCGAGTATCCTACCCATCAGGCGTTTGACGATTTCGATATGCCCACCGACTCCGTTTTTGCCGTCAACCTCAGCGAGCGCGAGCGCGGCTCTCTGCGCGAATATGAGCGCGAGGTCAGCGAAAACGAGAAAAACAGCGGCAAGAGAAAGGGCTTCAAGAAGATTATAGGCGGCATAATCCCAATGAAGGGAGACGGAGCCTCCGAGATAATCCGAAAGATAGTCTTTATGGTGGCGATGGTAACGGTTGTCATCAGCGCGGGAATGCTGATAAATACATATTTCATTCAGCCCAATATCGTTGAAAACGACATAAGGGGCATACAGCCCGAGGAGAAGCTCCCGTGGGACGAGATAAAGGCGAAGTACCCCGACGTGGATTTCCCCGAGGGTATGCAGCTAAAATACGCCGAGGCGTATGCGCAGAACACCGACCTTGTCGGCTGGCTCAAGATAAGCAAGCTCAAGATGGACTTCCCCATCCTCCAGACCGACAACGACTCGTATTATCTCAAGCGAAGCTTCACCCACAGATATACTGATCTCGGCAATCCGTTCTTAGCTTGCGAGAACTCCGTTAAAACGCTTGACCGCAACAGCATAATCTACGGCCACAGCACCCGTGCATCGGATAAGATTTTCAGCAAGCTTTTCGATTACCGCACCACGCGCGGATTCATAAACAATCCGATAATCGAGTTCAACACAATCTATCATGATTACAAATGGAAGGTCTACGCGGTGTTTATCACAAACGCCACCACGGCCGAGGACAACGGATATTTCTTCAACTATATCTGGAGAAATATAAGCGAGGACAGCTTCAAGCAGTATATTAAGGAGCTTGATTCGAGAAAGCTCTACACAACGGGCGTCGATATCAAGCCGACCGATAAGATACTTACTCTTTCAACCTGTCTCTATGAGTTTGACAATGCACGCCTTGTTGTCGTGGCGCGAATGATGCGCGAGGGCGAGAGCGAGGAAATCGACACTTCGCTTGTCAAGACCAATCCGAACCCGAGATATCCTCAGGCGTGGTATGACAAGCTCAATAAACAGAATCCCTATAAGAACGCAAACAGATGGTATCCCAACTAATGAGGTGATATTTTGAAAAATAAGATCTCGCTCCTGGCTTTTGTTCATCAGCCTCTCCCGCATCGGGCAATAGCGGAATATGAGTCCGTTTTTGCCGATGTCTGCGGGGAGTGCCGTTTCGAGCGCTTCGCGGACAGCCGCGAGCTGTTTACTGCGCTTGCCGGGGCGTTCGGAAAGACGGAGACCGTGGTTCTGGCGGTTACCGAGCGGTACTATCTTCAGATAAAGAAGCTGCTCTTTGCCGCGCTCAAGACAAAAACAGAGTCCTCCGCCGAGATAGCCGAGGTGCTGAAAAACGGGGACGGGGATTTCTGTCTTATGCCCGCCGATGCGCAGATACTTATGACCGACGACGGCAAATACTGCGGCTTTATAGAAAAAAGCGGCAAGCAGACTCTTGCCTTTGTGCCTCTTTCGGACGGACGCTGCGCCAAAATTGCCGAACAGCTGAGAGCGGTCTTTGCACCCGGCACAGGTGCAAAGGAGACAGAAAAAAGCGAGGATGTTCCCGAGGGAGAGCTGTGCGAAGAGGAGAAGTGCAACCCCGAGGAGGTTGTGGAGCTGCTGAAGGAGCGCGGAATTTCCGTTGCGGTTGCGACGGGCAAAAACAGCCCGTTCGTGTTCTCCGTTCTTCCGTATGACGAGCCCGATTTTGCCGATGTCATATTTGCTCAGCAGGCCGACGGCGAGCGCCGGGAGGACGAGTCTCACGGCGAATATACGGCGGCCATGGCGGGACGCGCCCGCCTGAACAGCGGCGCATCAGTCGGTGCGGCAATATCTAATGTCTTCCGCAGCGACGAAGAGGACAGCAAATATTTCATGTTCATCTGCATAGCGGACGAGAACAAGGCGCGGGTATTCAAGGTATACAGCCGAAAGGGCGAATCGACCCAGCAGTTTATCTATGCCTGCGTCCACAGACTCTATTCCTCGCTTGCCGACTATGCTAAAAACGGCTTTGTCCTGCACAATGTCGACGACGACACGGCGATAGTAATCGAGGACGGGGAGCATCCGACCCATCATAAATCGGCTCCCGTGCGTTCGGGCAAGAAAACCGCACTCATAGTGGCGGCTATTATCCTGCTCGCGGCGCTTATCGGAACTGCGATTACATTTTTGGTCAAGGGCTACGGCTCGCAGGTCAGCGCGGCGCTCATTAACGCACGCGAGTCCGACACAAGCGAGAGCAATACGGTTGAGAACAGCGCGTCGGGCGGCAACACATCGTGGGGGAATACCTCAGAGAGCGATACGGACGGGATAATTGATGATATAGACGATATGATCATTGCCGACGTAGAGTATCCAAACGGCGACACTGCCGACTCGCAGAGTACGCGCCCCGAGAAAACCACCGATGAGAAAACAAGCGCCACGGTACCCGGTTCGATAATCGAGAGCTCGACCGTTTTGACTACTGTTATCACCACAAAACCGACGACTCGCCCGAGCACGACCGAGAAGCCGACTTCAAAGCCCACCGAAAAGCCTACGACCACAAAGCCGAACAGCTCTTCGAAAAAGACGGGCACCTTTGTTTTCACGGTCTACGGCTACGGTCACGGAGTCGGTATGAGCCAGAACGGCGCTTCGGAGTATGCGCGCCGCGGCTGGGACTATAAGCGGATTTTGCTCCACTATTACAATAACCCGGGCATAAGCCTTGTCAGAGATTCCGATTTACCGAGCAAGGTTACATATAACGGTAAGAGCTATTCCCTTGCCGAATATCTCGGAAAGACAGCCTACGCCGAGGTCGGTCCGTCTGCGCCGCTTGAGTCGATAAAGTCGCAGATGGTTGCGATATATACCTACGCAAAGCGCCAGAACTTTAAGCTGACCTCCGCAAACCATGCGTTCCGCGAAAGCTATGCGGGAACGAGCGCATCTATCGAGACCGCGATAAAGCAGACGCTCGGAGACTGCCTTGAATTTAACGGCAAGCCCGCGCTGACCCCGTATTTCTCGACCGCGGCGGGCAAAACCACATCGAGTATAAACGTATGGGGCGGCAGCCAGAGCACATATCCCTATCTTGCGGGCGGCAGGACAAGCCCCGAGGGCAACGTTAAGCGCACTCTGACTATTTCGAGCGAGGATATTCGCAAGAAGGTTGAGGCGTATAACGCGAAGGTTGACGCGTCAAAGCGTATAACGCTCCAAAACGACCCCGCGCAGTGGATAAAGATACTCGAGCATGACAGCGCGCGCGGAAGCGGATGCGGCTATATTTCGAGCTTGAAGATAGGCAATCGGACTATGCGCGGCAACGCGTTCAGACTCAATATAATGGGCGCGGCAGTCCTTCGCTCGCATTGCTTCACTTACACCTACACGCCGGATTGACGCTGAAATAAAAATGAGCCGAGAGAAAAATAATCTCTCGGCTCTCTATTTTTACATATCCGCATATATGCGGTACAGCTTCTTGGACATATTTTCTATTGAGTAGTTGTCTATGGCCGCACGCCTGTTTTTTGACGACAGCTCCGAGCTCTCGCTCATTTTGACAGCCTGCCCGAGCTTCTCCGAAAGGCTGTCGGAATCGCCGTTTTTAAACCAGAGAAAATCAAAATTCTTTTCCGCGTGGCTCTTCATTCCGGGACAGTCGGACGCCACAACCGTTTTTCCGCAGTAGGCGGCCTCGACTATGGCATAGCAGAAGCCCTCGCTTCTGGAGGCCTGAATATATATGTCGGCGGCGCGGTAGTAGCTTGCGATATCCTGTCTCGGCGGCAAAAGCTTCAGCCATTCGGAAAATTCGCCGAACTGCGCTTTGATTTGCTCTGCAATAGTCTGTGTATTTGAGGCGGTGCAGACGGCAAGATAAATGTTGAGCCCCTCGTCTCGAAGCTTTTTGACCGCCTCGCACGCCAAGTCGATGCCCTTGAGGCGGTAGTCATAGCCTATTGCAAAGCAGAGAACGGCGCTCTCGGGAACACCCAAATCGGGTTTACAAAGCTTTTCGTAGTTGTCCATTCGCGGAAAATATACCGCGTCGTTTAAAAGCACGGACTTGCAGGAGACTATATTGCTCTCGGCCTCCCGCAAGGTGTGCGGGCTCACGCAAATGACGGCGTTCCAGCTACGGTAGCAGAGCCGCGCGAAAAATTTCTTTATTGTGCCGAAGCTGCCGAAGCTGCTTCTGTAGTGCTTGAATTTTTTCACGCGCAGCCCGAGACAGGCGATATTGACGCACATATCGGTCTTCATGTCGGTGAAGTGTGTGTGCACGGTGTCAACGCCGTTTTCTTTTATGATTTTTCTGAAAGCCCTGATTTTTTCTTTGACGGAGCTTTTGTATATCGCTGCGGGAACTTCTTTTTTCAAGTCGAAGTACCACTGATTGCGGCGCTCTGTCATTCTTTCGGGAAACGCATAGAGCATAAAATCGCCGTCGCCGAGGCTGTTTTTTCTGAAGTATTCGAGAGACTCGATAAAATTGCCCCTGTATTTTGCGGCATAGTCGCATATCTGCAAAATCTTCATGCTCGCGGCACCTCCTGTTTCTTTCGGTTAAAATTATAGCGTCTCGCAGAAAATAAATCAATAGCTTAGAAAAGACGCGAAGCCGGTTGCTTGCCCGTCGAATTAACGGCACATCTCTTTGTGATATGCCGCGCTTTGCTCGGTGTGATATTTTTGCTGCGCAAAAGTGATATTGCGACTTCGCCGCAGTGATATTATATTCGCCCCGAAGCTTGCGGAGCAAATATAACTCGGCGTATGCCGAATATCACTGCGAAGCAATAAAACTCGCCGCAGGCGAATATAACTGAAAAAACCTCGTTCTTATGAACGAGGTTTTTTCTTGGTGGAGACGAAGAGGATCGCTCGGCGCACTGCCGTGCGCCGACACGCACGCGGACTTTCCGACCGTCCACCGGACGCTCGGAATTCTGCTTCGCAGAACCGTCCTGTTCGATCCTCTTCTAAAAAAATAACACGAACACCGCAAAAGCAGTATTCGTGTCATTGGTGGAGACGAAGAGGATCGAACTCTCGACCTTACGGATGCGAACCGTACGCTCTCCCAGCTGAGCTACGCCCCCATTTGTTTGCTATGTGATTATAAGATTTTTTTTTCGGTTTGTCAAGTGTTACGGAGCTGTTTGGAAAAATTTTTCTTTGCCGCCCCGCTTTTTCATCCGATCGGCTTGCAGATATCTTCCCAGCCGTCGGGCTTCGAGTATTTTTCAAGCTCGGAGGGGGTCAGCTCTATCATGCTGTTGCTGCTGCCGCAGGCGGGGAATACCGTCTGAAATCTTTTCAGCGACTCGTCCAGATATATCTTTACTCCCTCGTTCACCGCGAACGGGCATACTCCGCCGACTGCGTGACCGATGAGCTCTGCCGCTTCTTCGTGCGAGAGCATCTTCGCTTTTTTGCCGAAGCGGGCCTTGTATTTTGCGTTGTCTATCTTCATGTCGCCCGCCGCGACTATGAGTATCGGCGCACCGTCGAGCGAGAAGGATATGGTTTTTGCTATCCTGCCCTCAACGCAGCCGAGCGCCTTAGCAGCGAGCGCGACGGTTGCGCTCGACTCGTCTATCTCCTTTATCCTGTCCGCTATGCCGAGCGTTTCAAAATATTCTCTGACTCTCTCTATAGACATTGTTTTCTCCCGAGCAAAAAAGCCGCAGGGCAAGAGCCGAGCGGCTTCGATTTTTTTGTCTGATTTTTATTTTTTGCGGCTTTTCTTTCTCTTTACTCCGTCGGTGACATTGTCATCGGGCTTGCCGAAAGCCGCGATCTTGATTATCATTATGACGAGTATAGCCGCGAGCGCCGAGCAGGCGTAGACCAGCCACATATTTATGACGCTCGCTATAAACTTGCCTAAGAACGGTACGCAGTGCGTGGCTACGGCGACTACGGAAGCGCCCGTGGGAAGAGCAGATCCGAACGCGAAGCCATACTTCCCTCCGAGTTTATACATCGCGACTTCGTCCGCGGATGCGGCAGACGCCCTGCGGGTCAGGCACAGCGAGCCGTCCTTTATGTTTGAGCCCATGATGTCGTCGGTGCATACGGCAAGTCCGCGGTCGAGAAGGAACTTGTCGGGATGAGCCGCCGCAACGCTCAAAAGCGCGGTTAACAGCGACACGACCGCTATTATGATAATGAGGACGACAGAGAATATTCTTGCGCCCTTGAATTTGTCCTTTTTAGGCTTGAAGCTGTCCTGAAGCATTGCGCCGGAGTAGTCCGAGGTGCGCTCAAAGTCGAATTTCGGCTCAACTTTGGCCGCAGTTTCCTCCGAGAGGGTCTGACGCGGTCTGCTCTTGTCTATCGGCGCGCCGAAATATCCGTGAGGATCGGGCTCTCCGTATTCGTTTTCGGTTTTTTGCACGGGCTCGGCTTCGACTTTCTCGGGCTCGGTCTTGACGGGCTCCTCTGCGGGAACCTCGTCCTCTCCCGAGTAGCTGTCCTCAAAGTCATCCCGGGTCGGCTCGAGCTCGGTTGCGGAAATGGAGCTGTCGAGTGCGCTCTCATAGCTGCGCTCCTCAACGCGCCTTGCCTCCGCTTTCTCCTCGGCATTGTGCGCCGCTCTCATTCTCTCGGCCTCCAGAATTTCCTCCGCCGCCTTTTCCGCTGCGGCGTTGAGCTCGTCCTGCTTGGCCTTTTCCATGCGAGCCTCAAATTCCGCATTGAGCTCTTCTATGGTTTTCGGCATGAATTTATCCATTCTCTGTTCACCCTCCGACTTAAAGCAGTATTATTGTTATCCGGTATCGTTGCAGCTGTTATATTATAAAGTATAATATTTGGCGCTCTTAAAGTCAATAAAAAAGGCGAATGTCCGCAGATACCCGCACAAATGCCCGAAAAGGCTGGAAAAAATCGGGCGCATAAAGTATAATCAAGGCGGAAAAACACAAAAAGGAGAAATATCATGGAAATGAAAGAAAGAATGTTCACGGGCGAGTTGTATTATCCCAACGAGGAGTCGATATTTGACGAGCAGCTCAAAAAGCTCGATTTGCTTTACGAGTTCAATTCAACGCGCCCCACGGAACAGAAGAAAAGGCAGGAATTAATGAAAGAGATGTTTGCCGAAATAGGCGAGAACTGCTATCTCGAGCCGCCGTTTCACGCGAATTGGGGCGGGGCGCATATGCATCTGGGCGACAGTGTATACGCTAATTTCAATTTCACCGCCGTGGACGACTCGCATATATACATCGGCTCTTATACGATGATAGGACCCAACGTGACCGTTGCCACAGCGGGACATCCTATTCTGCCCGAGCTGCGCGAAAAGGCGTATCAGTTCAATATGCCCGTGCATATCGGCAGAAACTGCTGGATAGGTGCGGGAGCTGTGATAATGCCCGGAGTGACGATAGGGGATAACAGCGTTATCGGCGCGGGCAGCGTCGTGACGAAAGACATTCCGGCGAATGTCGTCGCCTACGGCAATCCCTGCCGCGTCGCGAGGGAGATAAGCGAGCACGACCGAGAGTTTTATTATAAAGACAGACGAATCACAAAAGAGATTTTTGACGAGATAGAAAATATATGATTTAAAAGAGCCTTTCCAAAACGGAAAGGCTCTTTTGCTGTCCGGCATTCGCCGCTTATTTATATTTCGGTCTTGCTACATATGAGGTGTGGAGCACTTCGTGCGCCTTGTGGCTGCCGGGCTCGCCGAGGAACTCGGCGTACAGGCGCTTGACAGCCTCGCTCTCATGCGACTTGCGCAGGGGCATATCCTTGTCCGCCTCGTAGAGAGCGGCGGCTCTGCGCGCTCTGAGGTCGACGAAGTTGCGCACGACTGCGTGCTGTATCGGCTGGCCGCCGCCGTTGACGCAGCCGCCGGGGCAGCCCATGATCTCTATGAAGTGGTAGTCGGCGGTGCCGTTTTTGACCTTCTCCATAATAGTGTTGGCGTTTGCGAGTCCGCTGACTACGCAGACCTTTATCTCCATGCCGTTGACGGTGTAGGACGCTTCCTTTATGCCATCGGTGCCGCGAACCTCGGTGAAGTCGAGGCTCTTGAGCTCCTCGCCGGAGAGCTTTTCTACGGCGGTTCTCAGCGCCGCTTCCATAACGCCGCCGGTTGCGCCGAAGATGACTGCCGCGCCGGTGGAATCGCCGAGCGGGTTGTCAAACTCCTCGTCGGGCAGGTGCTTGAAGAAGATACCCGCACTGTCTATCATTCTGCCGAGCTCTCTCGTGGTCAGGGAGTAGTCGACATCCGGATAGCCGGACGCGGACTGATTTTCGCGCTTTGTCTCGAACTTCTTCGCCGTGCAGGGCATTATGCCGACAACGACGATATCCTTCGGGTCGATTCCCATCTTCTCCGCATACCAGGTCTTGATTATCGCGCCCGACATCTGCTGGGGCGACTTGCAGGAGGAGAGGTGATCGAGCATATCGGGGTAATAATGCTCGCAGTATTTTATCCATCCGGGCGAGCAGGAGGTTATCATCGGGAGCACGCCGCCGTTCCGGACTCTGCCGAGGAACTCGTTTGCTTCTTCGACTATCGTGAGGTCCGCGCCGAAGTCGGTGTCAAAGACCTTGTCGAAGCCGAGACGTCTGAGCGCCGCGACCATCTTGCCCTGAACGTTGGTGCCTATGTGCATTCCGAAGCACTCGCCGAGAGTGACGCGGATAGAGGGCGCGGTGTGAACAACGACGAACTTCTCGGGGTCGTTTATAGCCTCGAGCACCTTTGCGGTGTCGTCCTTCTCGTAGATAGCGCCGGTCGGGCAGTTGACTATGCACTGGCCGCAGGAGACGCACGCCACGGAGTCGAGAGGCTTTTCGAATGCCGAGCCGATGTGAGTGTCAAAGCCGCGGGCGTTTGCGCCGATAACGGAGATGTGCTGAGCCTGGCACGCGGCTACGCAGCGGCGGCAGAGGATGCACTTTCCGTTGTCTCTTATCATATGTATGGCGGAGTCGTCGTATTCGTGGACGGGATTTGCGCCGTCGAAGCGACCCTCGTCGTCAACGCCGAACTCCTTGCAGAGCTGCTGGAGCTCGCAGGTTCCGCTGCGTATGCAGGAGAGACACTTCCTGTCATGCGTAGAGAGGATGAGCTCGAGAGTCGTCTTGCGGCTCTTGCGCACGCGCTCCGTGTTTGTGAATATCTCCATGCCCTCGTTTACGGGGTAGACGCAGGCGGTCACGAGCGAGCGGGCGCCCTTGACCTCGACCATGCAGATACGGCACGCGCCGATTTCGTTTATCTTCTTGAGGTAGCAGAGGGTCGGGATCTCTATGCCGGCCGTACGCGCCGCCTCAAGTATGGATATGCCCTTGGGTACGCTCAGAGGCATATTGTTTATCTTAATATTTACCATTTCCATGCTGTGTTGACCCTCCTTCCTTAACCTTTGCTGATAGCCTTGGCACGCTTGCAGTTTTCAAGGCAGACGCCGCACTTGATGCACTTGGCGGTGTCTATCTCGTACGAAGGCAGCTTGTGGCCCTCTGCGATATAGTCGGTCTTGCCGATAGCCGAGACGGGGCAGTTTCTGGCGCAAAGGCCGCAGCCGATGCACAGATCCTTGTCTATCTTGAAGCTCAGCAGCGCCTTGCAGACGCCTGCGGGACACTTCTTGTCAACTATATGCGCTATGTACTCCTCGCGGAAGAACTTGAGGGTTGCGAGAACGGGGTTGGGCGCCGTCTGACCCAGACCGCAAAGGGAGTTCTCTTTTATGTAGTGGGCGAGCTCTTCGAGCTTGTCGAGGTCGTCGACGACTGTGCCGAATTCCTCGTCCGCGTTGGAATAATCCACAATCATCATCATGTTGAAGAAACCGTCGATGATGGTCTGGGAGATGTCGAGCACGTTGACCTGGTGCGCGGAAAGATAGGTGCAGACGCGGGCGATGATGCCGACAGTGTCCTGGCCGACGACGGTGATGATTGCCTTGTTCATGGAACTCCCTAAACGTGAGGTGTGAATATCCAGTTGCCGTCTCGGCAAATTGCCGGACGTGCCCTCAAGTATAGGAAAGGCACGTGCCAAAACACCCCTCTCCCCCGCTTTTCGCATTACATGGTGAGACGCCACACGCGCATGTCAGTAGTCAAACGTTTACCTAGGTCGTCACCGCCCACGGATTCACCCGCGCTGTGTCACAACATAGCATGACATGCAACATCCGCCGGCAAATTACAACGCAGCGCACATATCGTGCCCATATCTCGCACATATCGCGTACATACCCCTGCACATACGGCAGCGGCCCCGCACCCC
>ERZ507033.1155-NODE-1155-length-10699-cov-4.755637_pt1 | contig 10699 bp, 9 predicted proteins | sample MGYA00512874_ERZ507033 | MGnify/ENA metagenome assembly ERZ507033
GTTTCAACCGCCGCATGACGGGCAATCAGATATTCCTGCGCTTGACCAGAGCTGTTGCTACATCTTGTAGCGTGCTGAGTTAAGTCGATGAGCATTAAATCTTTTTTAAAAATTTTAATTGGAGTTCAGTATGAACAGCAGGACGCCTTCGGCGTCGGCGCGCCCAATGACGCCTATGCCCGGTACTTTACCGGCCAGTCCTACCTCAAGCCCCTGACCGTTCCCGGCCAATGCCCCGTGTTCTTGGCCAATGTGACCTTCGAGCCGGGATGCCGGAACAACTGGCACATCCACCATGCCACCAAAGGCGGCGGGCAGCTGCTGATCTGCACCGCGGGCGAGGGCTGGTATCAGGAGGAGGGCAAAGAGGCCGTCTCCCTGACGCCGGGTACGGTCATCACCATTCCGGCAGATGTCAAGCACTGGCATGGGGCGAAGGCCGATTCGTGGTTCAGCCACATTGCCGTGGAGGTTCCCGGCGAGAATACCCGCAACGAATGGTGCGAGCCGGTTACCGACGAGGAATACGCCAAACTCAAATAAGGATTTTGACAGTAAGGAAGCGCAAGCCCGATGGGGCTTGCGCTTCACTGCTTTATAGAGTTACTTCTTGTGCTTTTTCCTGTACAAAACGACCAGCACTATGATACCGGCCAGGGACACGCAGAGGATGCCTGCCCACATGCCGATGTGGCTGTCGTCGCCGGTCTTCGCCGGGGAGCCGGTGGCTTGGATTGTCGCCTTCTCCACGTATTCGCAGACCTCACAGGTGCGGGTCTTTTCTCCGTCCTTTCTGAACGTCGCCTTTTTGGTGATGACCCATTTGCCGAAGGTGTGGGACTCCTTGGCTACGACCACTTCGCCGCAGCACGACCATTTCTGCTCGTGGGTGGTCTTGGTGGTCGTCCATTCCTTCTTGCCGGTGTGGTTGTCGGAATCCTTTTCGCCGTATTTGCCGCCGCAGCCGGCGCAGGTTGCTTTCTCCGTGCAGGTGGCGGTTCCGCCGGAGCAGCTGACCGTCTCCGTGTGAGTCTTGTCACGTTTGCAGACGTGGGTGTGCGTACCGTCGCCGTTGGACGTCCACTTGCCCCAGTCGTGGCCGAGGGCGGGGATGGACACGTCTTTGGATGCGTCCTTTGCCCAGTCGGCTTTAAAGGAAACCTGATATCTCCCCAGGCCAGCCGCAAGGCAGGTCGGCTCGGTGATGACGGAATAGTCTCCCGTGACGGTTTCGGATTCCACGTGGGCAGCGTCATTCTCGCAGACGCGCTTCGCGGTACAGGTATAGCCGGTTTCGGTCTGCGTCCATGTATACGTTGCCGTACCCCAGGTATGGCCGATGGCGGGAAGGAGAACGTCCTTGGTCTGCGCGGGGAAGCCATACGCAGCAGAGAACGTTGCCGTATATGTGCCGGTACCTGCATTCAGGCAGGTCGGTGCCTTTTTCACAGCGTAGGTCACGGTCGCAATATCGGAGACATCGGCATCGCAGTTTTTGCACTTGCCGGATGCCACGCACATATAGCCGTCCGTAACGGCTGTCCATGTATAGCTCGGTTCATCCCAGTCATGGTCGAGAACATTGCCGGTCTCGAAGGTTTCCGTTCCCTTTTCGCCGCAGAAAGTACAGGACTTGTAGTAGACCGCCTTTGCCGTGCAGGTGGCGGCGGATTTCAGGTATTGTTCTGCGACTTTCTCTGTAAAGCTGTGTGCGCCCAGCCCGCCGTATGCGGCGCCGCAGGTCGTACAGACTGCCCTGTCCTTGCAGGTGGCCTTGCCGCCGACGTGCGCGGCTTTGTTTATGATGGCATTGCAGCAAGAATACACCTTGCCAGTGCTCCTTGTCGTCTCCCTGCCACTCGTTCGGCTTAGGGGCACTGTGGTTGGTGGGATCGAGGTTACCATACTCTTTGTCGCAGGTCGTACAGACGGCTTTTTTGTTGCAATAGGCCGTGCCGCCGGTATGGACATGGGCTGCACCGGATTTCAACTCCAGCTTTTTGTCCGCATTGTATTCCACATGGTAGCCGGTGTCATCGGAGGAGAAATAACCCGAATAGTCCGTATCGCTCGCAGTGGAAAATACCGTTTTTTTGGCTGAAATGCCAATATTTGCACCGCTGGCAACTGTGCCGAGCGTAATGATTGGCAAATCGCCGCTATTGGTAAATCCATATCCTAAGTACAGGTTTTCGGTGGTCGTGGCTGAATCAGGCGTATATGTCCGGGTATTCCCGGTAATAACGGGGGAACCGGAGATGCTGATCTTGCCGACACCGGACCATAGGTTGCTTTCCACGTATACACCGCCGCCGTGGTGGGCCTCATTTGTGTTGACTTTGTTTCCGGTGATGGTGCCGCCGTACAGATTCAATGCGCCTTTTGTGCCCACATAGATGCCGCCGCCGTCACTGGTGGCTGTGTTCTCCGTGATCGTGCCGCCGTACATGTTCATCGTGCCGTTTACTATCTCAACGCCGCCGCCACAGCCTGTTCTATTGCCGCCTCTCAGCGTGCCGCTGTACATGTTAAAAGTGGCATTATAATTGCCAGCATCGTCAACACTGACGCAGCCTTTTGAACCGCCGGAAACCGTCCCCGTCTTTTGGGCGCTGCAATCGCACAGATAAAGCGTGCAATCCATATAGCCAACCCAAATAAAGTATTGTCCCAAATTGAGCGTATGCCCGTTCAGGCAGAGATAGAGCGTCTTTCCTCGCTGGTCGCTATCTCCCAGGATTCTCAAATCGTCGTCTAGCGTTATGTCATTCTCCAGATAAGCGTAGGCTACGTTGACTTTTTCGATGTTGAAAATCTGGCGAAGGGAGTTTGCCCTTGTGCACGCCGTATAGGTCACGTCCTGGTGGCTGGTATGATCGCCCGCGTTGACGCTGCCGCCGCAGAAGCAGTGGGTATGCGCCGCCCTCCGCGAGCTGCGGAGCAAGGGCGGACGCTTCGCCGCCTTCAGGCGTCCCGTCCTCTTCAAACGCTTCGTCGTCCTCGTCTTCGGGCGCGGGATCGTCCATATCCGGCACTTTGGTATACAGAGCGCAGTTTTCCGGCTGCGCGCCCTCTGCGCCGCAGCCGGGGCAGTCTATGTTCATTTCTTCCGCTGTGCAGGCCGTTTCGCAGATGCACGCGGGCAGGTTTTCCCCGCCGTCCTCGGCAAAGGCTGCGGTGGGCAGCACCGACAGTGCCATGATGAGCACAAGCAGAATACTGAGCAGTCGTTTCTCCATGGTGATTCCTCGCTTTCTTCCGGCGTCTCCCGTCCCCCATGGGAGGCGCGTTGACAGAAGGGCATTGCATCGGGATATATCACGATGCAAGAGAGTACTCCCTTGCAATACGTATCGGCTTATTTCTTCACAGGCTCTGTCAGCCCGGTGAGGGAAAATTCGTAGCGCATGGCCAGCGCCTTGAACAGCTTCTGCATCACCTGTTCGGCAATTTCCCGGATGTCCAGCCCCTCGACGAAGCGGATGACCTGCTCCACTTCCTCCTTGGGGACGCTGTACGCCCGCAGGCTCATGGTGAGAAACAGCCTTAGCTTCTTTTCCAGCGTCAGCTCCCCGTCGCAGGGGTGTGCCATATAGCCGCGCATGATGCTGGCCGAGCCGATCTCCATATCGTAAAAGTCCCGCTCTGTGGCGTCCGGCAGGTAGCTGCCAAAAATGCCGTGCAGCTCCTTCGCCGTCTCCCGGAGAATATATTCGGAGGCCTCCTTCTCGGTGTAGGCTTCGATGTAGATTTCCCGGAGATTTTCGTTCAGCTCCGTCAGGGTCATCTGGATGGCCGTCTCCACCGCGTAGACGTACACCGGCGGCAGCTTCGCCCCCGCCTCCCCCCGCGCCATGGCGAACTGGTTGGAGAACATGAATTCCACCAACTCTGTCAGGACGCCGTCCTTGGCACGGAAAATATTCTGGAAGGTGCTGTAGGAAACGTCGGCTTTTTCAATAATCTCCGCCAGCGTCGAACGTTTGTAGCCCTTTTCCAGAAAGAGCCGAACGCAGACGGTGAGAATCCGTTTTTTCGCGGGCAGACTTGCGCTTGTAATGGCCATAGGGGTCACTCCTCTTATTAGATGGTATATATACCATCAGTATATCACGCTCCCTTAAGAATCGCAATCCCTTTTTTGGCGCAAATCGAGGAAACTTTTCCCGAAATGGAATCTTAAGAAACGCCGGCATCGACTTTCTTTGGCGCATGTGCTATGATGGGACAAAAAAGGCAGGTGCATGATATGCGGGAGATCTTATTGCTGGAAGACGACACGACGCTGGGCAGGGGCATTCAGCTGGCACTGCAAGACCCGGATGTGACGATCGCCCTGACCGGGACGCTTTCTCAGGCGCGGGAAATGCTGGCGCAGAAGAAATTTGACCTGCTGATTCTGGACGTGAATCTCCCGGACGGCAGCGCTCTGGATTTGCTGCGGGAGGTGCGGCAGGGGGAAGCCGTTCCCGTGATCCTCCTGACGGCAAATGACCTGGAGATGGACGTGGTCACCGGGCTGGAATCCGGGGCGGACGACTACATCACGAAGCCCTTTTCCCTGGCAATTCTCCGGGCGCGGGTGAACGCCCAGCTTCGCCGGAGAGTGAAATTCTCCTGCGTGGAACTGGACGGCTTCCGGTTCGATTTTGAGCGGATGGCGTTCTGGAAGAACGGTGAACCCATTGAGCTGAGCAAGACGGAGCAGAAGCTCCTGCGGCTGCTGGTGGAGAACCGTGGGCAGACCGTGTCCCGGGGCGTTCTTGTTGACCGCATCTGGATTTTGTGGACGAGAACGCCCTGTCCGTCACGGTGAAGCGTCTGCGGGTCAAGCTGGAGGACGACCCGTCCAGCCCCCAATACCTGAAAACGGTGTACGGCCTCGGCTACACATGGGCGGTGAAGTGATATGACGGCCTTGGGATACGGAATTCTCGCGGCGGCAATCGTCCTCTGCGCCGCCGCGGTCTGGTGTGAGCGCCGGAAGACCCGGCGGACGCTGGAAAAGCTGAATGAGATGCTGGATGCTGCCATGCGGGGGGACTTTACGGAGGACAGCTTCGACGAGACGCTGCTTTCCGCGCTGGAAAGCAAGCTGGCGCACTACCTCGCAGCGTCCACGGTATCCGCCTGGAACGTCAGCACGGAAAAGGAAAAGCTGAAAACCCTGATCGGGGACATTTCCCACCAGACGAAAACACCCATTGCCAACATTCTGCTCTATGCCCAGCTCCTGCGGGAGCAGCCGGGGAACACGGTGTGTCTGGACGCGCTGGACGCCCAGACGAGGAAGCTGCAAAGTCTCATTGAAGCGCTGGTGAAGACCTCCCGGCTGGAATCCGGGGTGATTGCCCTGCGCCCGAAGCCGGGGGCGCTTCAGGACGTTCTATCCTCGGCGGTATCCCAGCTGGAGCCGAAGGCCGGGGAAAAGAACATTTCCATCACTTTTCTTCCCACGGATGCCGAAGCGGTTTTCGACGCAAAATGGACGGAGGAAGCCGTATTTAACCTGCTGGACAATGCCGTCAAGTACACCCCCGCCGGCGGGGCGGTTCGTGTGTCCGCGTCCGCCTACCAGATGTTTTCGGCCATTCACGTGGCGGACAACGGGCCGGGGATCCCGGAGGACGAGCAGCCGAAGGTATTTCAGCGCTTCTATCGGGGCTTAAGCAATCCCACGGAGGAAGGCGTGGGCATCGGGCTGTATCTGGTGCGTCAGATCGCGGAGGGGCAGGGCGGCTATGTGAAGGTCAGCTCCAAACCGGGCGAGGGCAGCACATTTTCCCTGTACCTCCCCCGTGAAATCTGTCAACACTGTTAGATTCCGGAAAGAATGTAGAAAGAATCCTGTAGTAAAGTCTGTAGTGTGAAAACAATACAGACTTTTCTATTTGGGAGGTTATTATGAGTATTTTGGAAACCAGAAACCTGCGCAAAATCTACGGTTCCGGGGACACGGAGGTTCGGGCGCTGGACGGCGTGAATCTGAGTGTGGACAGCGGCGAATTTGTCGCCATTGTGGGCACCTCCGGCTCCGGGAAATCCACCCTTCTGCACATGCTGGGCGGCCTTGACCGGCCCACCTCCGGCAGCGTGATCGTGGACGGGAAGGACATCTTTTCCCTGAAAGATGAGGCGCTGACCATTTTCCGCAGGCGGAAGATCGGCTTTGTCTTCCAGAGCTACAATCTGGTACCGGTGCTGAACGCGCGGGAAAACATCGTCCTGCCCATCCAGCTGGACGGGCGGCAGGTGGACGAGGACTTCCTCGGCAAAATCGTGAACACCCTGGGTCTGGAAAAGAAGCTGGGGAGCCTTCCCAGCCAGCTGTCCGGCGGTCAGCAGCAGCGGGTGGCCATCGCCCGCGCCCTTGCCGCCGCGCCCGCCATCATTCTGGCGGATGAGCCTACGGGCAATCTGGATTCCAGAACCAGTCAGGACGTGCTGAGCCTGCTGAAAGTCACCAGCCAGAAATTTGCCCAGACCATTGTCATGATCACCCACAACGAGGAAATCGCTCAGACGGCGGATCGGATCATCCGCATTGAGGACGGACGGATCGTGAGGTGAGCGGCATGAAGGTGAAAAACGGAAGCTGCATCCGGCGCTTAAGCTTCAAGACCCTGATGGCCGCGAGAAAGCGGAACATCATCGCGGTGCTTGCCATCGCCCTGACCGCCCTGCTGTTCACGTCTCTCTTTACCATCGTAATGTCCATCAACGAGACGAACCAAAACTACCAGTTCCGCTCTGTCGGCGGGTATGCTCACGGTGCGTTCAAGGACGTGGACGAAGACCAGATCGCGGTGCTTTCGGCACATCCCGACGTCAAAGCCGTGGGCGTGCGGACGGTGTTGGGTCTTGCCACGCAAGGCGCTTTTGAAAAGGACTACGCCGAAGTCAGCTACATGGACGACAACAACGCCAAGTGGAGCTTTTCCCAGCCCACGGTGGGACGCACCCCGAAAAGCGGGAACGAAATTACCATGGACACCAAAGCTCTGGAGCTTCTCGGCGTAAAGCCGGAGCTGGGGGCACAGGTGAAGGTCACTTACACGCTGGCGGACAAAGAACAGATGGGCTGGGACGTCACCGACACCTTTACGCTGGTAGGCTGGTGGGACTACGACGAGCTGCTGAGCGTCCACTTCCTCAACGTTTCCAAGGAATACGCCCAGAAGATCGAAAAAAAAGCCGTGGCGGGAGGCTTAAAGCCCTTCCGCACGGATTTGAGCGTCATGCTGAGAAGCTCCCTGAACATTGAAAACGACCTGACCAGAATCGGCGAGGACTGCGGCTACAGCATCGGCGAGGAGGCGGGGCAGCTTCGCATCGGCGTCAACTGGGGCTATACCGCCACCCAAGTTTGGGACACGCTGGGCGTTGGGGGAATCCTCGCCATGCTCGCCGTGCTGATTCTGGTGGCGTTTACGGGATATCTGGTGATCTACAACATTTTCCAGATCTCCGTGGCGGGGGACATCCGCTACTACGGACTGCTCAAAACCATCGGCGTCACGCCGAAGCAGCTGCGGCGGCTGATCCGCCAGCAGGCGCTGCTGCTGAGCGCGCTGGGCATTCCGGTGGGTCTGCTGCTGGGCTACGGCGTTGGTGCCGCGGCGGTTCCCATCACCATGTCTACCTCCACGATGGGAGGGCGGTACACCACGGTCAGCGTTTCTCCATGGATATTCCTGTTTTCCTCAGTGTTCGCCCTGCTGACGGTGCTGCTTTCCTGCGCCCGGCCGGGACGGATTGCCGGGAGGGTCTCCCCTGTGGAGGCGGTGCGCTACACCGAGCGGCAGTCGTCGGGGAAAACACACCGGAAGGGCAGCAAAGTCACGCCTGTTCAGATGGCCGCCGCCAACTTGGGCAGGGACAAAAAGAAGACGGCGCTCGTGATGGTGTCGCTGTCCCTGACCGTCGTTCTGCTGAATCTGCTGGTCACGTTTATCGGCGGCTTTGACATGGACAAATATCTGAGCCGGCGAAGCTGCGCGGACTTCCTCATCAGCACACCGGACTACTTTAACTATCGGGGTTTTTCCCTGACCAAAGAGGCTGTGGAACCGGTGCGGGCAAACACAGCGCACTCTCTGGAGGGCTTTGCCTATCAGACCGGCGGGGTGGGTATGTATCTGCCGGAAAGCGTCTGGCGGGATGAAGCCGCCTTTTACAGCCGGGATACGGATATGGACATCGACGCGCTTCTCGCCCAGACGCCAAGAGACGGCGACAAGGTGCAGGCGGCGTCCCAGATAGAGGGGCTTGACCCGACGCTTGGAGAAAAGCTCACGGTGATCGACGGCAGCTTGGATTCCCTCTGGGAACCGGACAGCCATGCCATCGCCATTGCCGTGAATCTGGATGATTCCGGGAAGCTGCCTGACCCCGGGATTTATCCCGCCGTGGGCGAGAAAATCAAAGTCACCTATGGGAACGGCGATACTGCGTACGACGTAAACTACACCGTCTGCGCACTGGTGGACGTTCCCTACAACATGAGCAGCCGGTTCTATACCATGGGCTATGAGGCAATCCTCAGCGCGGACGCCCTGTACCGGGACGCCGGGGAGGACAACGTGTTCCCCATGGTCTACCTCTTCGACACCCCCAGTCCCGAGGCGGAGGCCGCCGCGGAAAGCTACCTTGCCCGGCTCACTTCCGACCCCGACAGTCCCCTGATGTACGAAAGCAAGGCGACCCACCGGGCATATTTTCAGGAGTTCCGGATGACCTTTGTGATTCTGGGCGGGCTGCTGTGCGCCATCATCGGCATTGTGGGTATTCTGAATTTCTTCAACGCCATGATGACTGCCATTCTGGCGCGGAGCCGGGAATTCGCGGTTTTGCAGTCGGTGGGCATGACCGGCCGTCAGCTGGAAACCATGCTTCTCTGGGAGGGGCTGCTGTACACCCTTGGTTCCGGCCTGATCGCGGGGCTTCTGTCCGCCGCGGTGAACCCGCTGGCGGGGCGGCTTCTGGAAAGCGCCTACTGGTTCTACAGCTATCACTACACCATCACCCCGGTACTGGCCATGCTGCCCGCCTTCATCGTGCTTGGCTGTGCCATCCCGGCGGTCATGTACCGTCAGGCGGTGAAGCAGAGCATCGTCGAGCGGCTGAGAAGTCTGGATACGTAACTATGGAAACAGCGGGAAGCGGTAGTGTCAAGAGTTATGCGCAAAATTGATTACAGCTCTGGTAGAAATCTATTACAGGGGGCGGCTTAACCGCCCCTTGGTTACATTACAGCAGGCAGGGCGCAAAGGGTCAAGGGCGGCGGTACGCCGCTCGTCTTGCCCTTGACTCTTTGCGCCCTGACGCTGCTATCACCCGGCCTGAAGCTCGTCCTCCAAGGCATCCAGGTGCTTCATGTTCATGTATTTCTTGCTGCCCCCACTGGGTTCCGGCTACATGACGCAGCCTGGCACAGACCAGCATCAATGCCGAATTTCCATCCGGGAAGGCACCGACTACTCGTGCCCTGCGCCGGATCTCCCGGTTCATCCGCTCGATGACATTGTTGGTCCGGATTTTCACCCAATGCTCAGAGGGGAAGTCACAGTAGGTCAGCGTTTCCTCAATGCTATCCGCTACTTTCTTCGCAGCCTCCGGCAGCTTCATGGCCTTCAGCTCGGCAATAACTGCGGCAGCCTTCTCCCGGGATGCCTTTTTGCTCTCCTGAGCGTGGATCGCCTTGAGCATCTTAGCCACCAATTTTACTTTGGAGCGAGGAACAACGGAAAACACATTGCGGTAAAAATGGACCGTGCAGCGTTGGTATTTGGCTTCAGGAAAGACTACAGGGATGCTTTCCAGCATGCCAAGGCATTTATCACCGATAATGAGACGCACGCCTGCAAGGCCACGGCCTTTGAGCCAGGTGAAGAAGTTCAACCAGCTTTCCCTGTCTTCTTTCATGCCTTCTGCTGCTCCGAGAATCTCACGGAACCCGTCTTTATTGACGCCAATAGCGACTAAAACGGAGACATTTTGAATCTCGCCACCCCAGCAGCGCTTGAGGTAAATGCCGTCGACGTAAACATACGGATATTCCCCCGTTAAAGGACGCTGACGCCATTCCTCGATGTGCTTGTATGCCTTCTGGTTGAGATGGCTGATGGTGCCAGAGGAGACCTTTGTGCCCCAAAGCAATTCGGTAATATCTTCGACACGGCGCACGGATACGCCGGCCAGGTACATCTCAATAAGGGCTTCCTCGACAGAGCATTCACGGCGTTTATAGCGCTCGATGATGGCCGTCTCAAACTGGATGCCCTTGAGCTTCGGCACGCGTAATCTGACTTCGCCGGAAGTCGTGCCAAAATTCCGCTCGTAATGACCGGAACGGTAGCCCTTACGGTCTCCCGTTCGCTCATACTTGCCAGCGCGGACGAGTTCATCCGCCTCGTGGTCGAGCAGGGCGTTCAGTGTTTCCTCTACACTGTTGCGTACAAGATCCTTTAAATTATTCTTTATAAGATCCTCATTAAGTTGTATAATATTACCAGACATGGTCTATTGCCTCCTTACGAATTTTGTGTGGTAACTTAATTGTACTAGCGGCAATAGACTATGTCTATTTTTTATGAAATTGAATTTGCGAAATATATTTTACCTTATCCGTTGAACGGGTACTTGCTCATGAGAAGAGCAAAAAAGCCCTTTGTCTTGAATATGGAATCAGTCGTCCTAC
>ERZ507033.1159-NODE-1159-length-10670-cov-3.061799_pt1 | contig 10670 bp, 7 predicted proteins | sample MGYA00512874_ERZ507033 | MGnify/ENA metagenome assembly ERZ507033
AACCGGATTGAAAGAGTCCATTCATTCCGCCGCCCCTAAATCCCGGCTCTTAGCCGGGTTAGCCGGATTAGCCGGGCAAAAATAGTATTTTTGCAGCAAATTCACGCCTGCCGCACGGGCGAATCGACAAAAAAAGGGTGCCAGTCGACCGGACCGGCACCCTCGACTGCTACAAGCCTGAGAATCCTAACCTCACTCCTTTCCCTTCTTGTCCTTCTTCGGACAGGGCTTGTCACAGCACTCCTTGCCGCCTCCGCGACGGTCACCTTTTTTCATCATCTGGGGACCATGACCGCGCTGGCCGGGCCGCGGAGCCTGCATCTGCGACCACTGCACGAACTGTTCGGTCGTCAGGATCGACTTCATCTTTTCGGCCTCGGCCTTGCGCGCCTCCCGCATCTTCTCGCGCATGGCCTGCATCTCCTTGATCTGCTGGAAATTCAGGTTGTAAACCTCCTTGGCCTGCGCATCGGTGAGCTTCAGCTCCTTCTGCATGCGTTCGGTCATGCGCTGCGCCATCTGTTCCACGGTCGGACGCTCCTTGGGAGCGGCGGCCGGCTTGGCCTCCTGTGCGAAAGCGCCCGTTCCCGCCATCAGGCAGAGGGCTGCGGCAACTGCAAAAATCCTCTTTTTCATAATTTTTCGAATTTGGTTGTGCATCACTTTTTTTGTTTTCCGGCAATCCGGTTTCCCGGAGTTCCTGATGCAAAGGTAACGCCAAAACGAAAACCCGGAGCCAGGCCCCGGGTAAAACGGCAGAACGGCGGGGTCAACCGCCTATTCGACAGGGTGAAGCGACCGCAGCCACGCCTTGAATTCGGGAACGCGGGCTTTGGAAATGACAATCCGCTCGGGCGTTTCGACAGTGAGGTGCAGCGTGAGACGGCTCCCGAACCACACGGCGATCTCCTTCACGGCCTGCCGCGCGACGATGAACTGGCGGTTGGCCCGGAAGAATTCGGACTCGGGAAGCAGTCCCTGCAACGCTTCGAGGGTCTTGTCCAGCGGGTAGGCCGCGCCGTCGAAACCGTAGGCCGTGACCTTCTCGTTCGACGTGTAGCAGTAGGCGATCCTGCTGCGGTGCAGCGGGATGATTTTGTTGCGCACGTGCACCAGGAAAACCTCCTCGCGGCGGCTGGCGGCCAGCGTGCGGACCCGCGAGCCGTAATCGCTGCGCTCGACCGACGTGAGGCGGTGCAGCTTGGCCAGCGCACGGCCGACATCCGAAGCGTTGAGCGGCTTGAGCAGGTAGTCGATGCTGTTGACCTTGAAAGCTTCGAGTGCATACTGGTCGTAGGCCGTCGTGAAGATCACCGGGGCTGCGATCTCCACGGCGTCGAAGATGCGGAACGAATCGCCGTCGGCCAGGTGGATGTCCATGAACAGCAGGTCGGGGTGGGGATTCGAACGGAGCCATTCGACGCTCTCCTCGACGCTCTCGAGCGTCGCCACGATCTCCACGTCGGGAGCCGTCTGCCGCAGAATCGCCGCGAGGTTGCGCGCGGCGGCGGTTTCGTCTTCGATAATCAGGGCTTTCATCCGGCAGTGGGGTTTTGCAGCGGCATGCGCACGGAGAAGGTGGCGCCGTCGTCGACGATTTCGATGTCGCTGCCCGTGATCAGATTCCAGCGGTTGCGCAGGTTCTCCAGCCCGATGCCGGTCGAAGGTTCGGGTTCGAGTTTGGGAACCTTGGGGTTCGACACCACGAGCAGGCCCTCTTCGGTGCGGACCGAGATGTGGAACGGCTTGGTGCGGGTGATCGAATTGTGCTTGACGGCGTTGTCGATCAGCGGTTGCAGCGAGAAGGCCGGGAGTTTCCACCCGAGGTATTTCTCGTCGACGTCGATGTCGAAAAAGAGCTTGTCGGCGTAGCGTATCTTGAAAAGGTAGCTGTAAGCCTCCAGGAATTTCAGCTCCTCGTCGAGGGTCATCAGCATGCTCTGGCCGTTCTGGATGATGTAGCGGAACGTGTACGAAAGCTGGTCGATGTAGGTCAACGCCTTCTCGTCGTGCTTTTCGCGCACGAGCATCGCCAGCGAGTTGAGCGAGTTGAAGAAGAAATGGGGGTTGATCTGCCCGACGAGCATGTTGTAACGCGTGGTGAGGTTTTCGTTCTTGAGCCGCTCGTTCTCGACGACGACGGCCTGCCGCTGGGAAATCAGCACGTAGATGCGCCCATAGAGCATCGACGCCACCACGGCGAACGAGCATTTGAGCAGCAGCATGTAGTCGAACATCCGCCCGCTCATAAAGTTCAGCCCGATGCGCCCCGTGTGCCACTCCGTGACGGGAGCCACGCAGTAGAGCGCGGCCGCCGCAACGCAGCACCACAGGCAGCGGCGCACGAAGCGCGACATGGAGTAGTTGCGCCTGACGGAGGTGAGGATCGAGAGCATGACGAACGACACGACGAGGTAGTAGAACAGTTGCAGGAGCAGTTCCGTCATCTTCGAAGGCCCGTTGTAAAGTTTGCTGTAATCGAACTCCGCGCCGTTGCGCGTGCGGATTTCCGCCAGCATCGGATGCGCCTTCTCGGAGCGCGGCGGCATCAGGTCCGCGACGATCCGGTCGCCGGGCGCGATCTCCAGCCACCGCATGCGCCGCGTGGGCACGTAGACGCTGTCGCCGTTCTCGTAAACCAGGTACCCGTAGCCGTCGGGGTGGACCGAAAGCACGCCCTCGTCGGGCCGTTCGACGGCTCTCTGGTCGGAAGGGCGGGGCTGGCTGTCGCTGTTCAGGTCCACGAGCATCAGCAGCACGTAGGAGAAATTGACCACCAGGCTGATCGCCACGGCAACCAACAGATTGAGCACCAGATCGGCGTATTTCGATTGCAGTTTCATATAGGGTAGTTATCGCTCTAACTAAAAATTACCGGATTTCGCTTCGGGCGGTCGTAGCCGCCGCCTACGGCGGCTCGGGTCTCTTCCGGGGAGGATCCGGAGCGGGACGGGCCTGCGAACGCGGTTTCCGGCCGTGTCCTGCCGTGCCGCACGGAAACCGGTCACTCTTCCGGCTCGCCGTACCAGGAGGCGTACAGCATATAGTCGTGGGCCGTGCGGCGGATGATCTCCTCGCGCTGCTCCGCAGTCACCTCCTTGACCTTTTTGGCCGGGACGCCCGCATAGACCGAGTTGGGTTCCAGCTGCGCGTTCGAGAGCACCAGCGCGTTGGCCGCGATGATGCACCCCGAGGGGATGCGGGCGTTGTCCAGAAGAGTGGCGCCCATGCCGATCAGGCAGTTGTCGCCGATCACCGCGCCGTGGATGATGGCGTTGTGGCCCACCGAGACGTCGTTGCCGATGATCGTCTGCGAAGGGTGCTTCGCCTTGTCGTAGATGGTGTGGAGCACCACGCCGTCCTGGATGTTCGTGCGGTCGCCGATGACGATCCGGTTCACGTCGCCCCGCAGCACGGCGTTGTACCAGATCGAGCAGTCGCGGCCGATGGTCACGTCGCCCAGAATGACGGCCGTTTCGGCCAGAAAGGTGTTCTCTCCGATCACAGGCTCATGCCCGCGGACTTTTCGTATAAGCGCCATATCTGAATTTCTGATTTTTAATTCTTAATTTCTCTTGGCTTCCTGCCACAGCTCCTCCATCGCGCCGAGCGACATTTCGTGAAACGTATGTCCTTTTGCAGCAGCGCGTTCCTCCATGTAATTGAAGCGTTGGATGAACTTCTTGTTCGTGCGTTCCAGCGCCGATTCGGGGTCCACGCCGTAGAGGCGGCAGGCGTTGACGAGCGCGAACAGCAGGTCGCCGAATTCGCCTTCGAGGTCGGTCTTGCTGCCCGATTTCATCTCGGCTTCCACTTCGCCCAGCTCCTCGCGGACCTTGTCCCAGACATCCTCCTTCTGCTCCCAGTCGAAACCCGCCCCGGCGGCCTTTTCGCCCATGCGGTAGGCCTTGACCATCGCCGGGAGCGAGCGCGGAACACCGCCCAGCGTGCCGCTCCGGCGGTTCTTCTTGCGGAGTTTCAGCGCCTCCCAGTTCTCCTTGACCTGGTCGGGCGTGTTGGCGTGAATGTCGCCGTAGACGTGAGGGTGGCGGTAGATCAGCTTGTCGCACAGCGCGTCGGCCACGTCGCCGAAATCGAACGCGCCCTCTTCCTCGCCCAGTTTCGAATAGAACACCACGTGCAGCAGCAGGTCGCCCAACTCCTCCTTGATGCCCTCCATATTGTGGTCGGTGATGGCATCGGCCAGTTCGTAAGTCTCCTCGATGGTGTTGCTGCGCAGCGAGTCGAATGTCTGCTCGCGGTCCCAGGGGCACTCGCGGCGCAGGGTGTTCATCACCTCCAAAAGACGGGCCGTGGCCTTCAGACGTTTATCTTCCATGTCGCAAATTATTTTTTCACACCGGGCGCAGAAGCGGAATCTGTCCGTGATTCGCCGCCGTCCGCCCGCTAAAACCGTGGTTTTACTCCGGCAAAGGTAGCACATTCGGCGGAAAAAAAGTAACTTTGCGGGAAACAAAATCCTCACGTCGCATGAAATTACGACTTCTGATCCTCTTGACAACAGCCCTTTGCGGCCTGTGCACCGCCGCGGCGCAACCCGCCCCGGAAAAGACGACGCCCCGCGAAGGGATCTTCACGTTCGGTCCCGGAACGACAATCTCCGCCGACCGCGAACTGGCCCCCCTGGCCGAATACGCCGCCGAATACCTCGGGTGCGGGGTCCGCAACGGCATGGCGGGGGAAGGCTCCGTCGTGCTGACGCTCGACGCCCCGGACGGGGAGCCGTCGGAGGCTTACACCCTCGACATCGCGCCCGACCACATCCAGATCGGAAGTTCCACCTGCGGCGGGGTTTTCAACGGACTGCAACAACTGTTCCGGCTGCTGCCGCCCGAAGTCTACGCCCGCAGGGGGATCGCCCCGGGAACCGGCATCGCCTGCGTCAGGATCGAGGACAAGCCGCGGTTCGGTTATCGGGGGATGATGCTCGACGTGGCGCGGACGTGGATCGGAATGGATGAAGTGAAACGTTATATAGACCTGTTTTCCTACCACAATATCAACAAATTGCATCTTCATCTTTCGGACGACGAGGGGTGGCGCATCGAGATCCTTTCGCACCCCGAGCTGACCGAGATCGGCGGCTTCCGCGGCGGCGACTCGCCCGTGAGACCCGTATACGGCAAATGGTCAGAGAAATACGGAGGTTACTTCAAGCAAAGCGAGATGCGCGAGCTGATCCGTTACGCCGCCCTGCGGAATATCGAGATCATTCCCGAAATCGACCTGCCGGGCCACAGCCGCAACATCGCGTCGGTGCATCCCGAAATCCGCTGCAACTATCCGCCCGACACCGTGTCAACCAACGGTTACGACTACCGTTCGGCATGGTGCGTGGCCCGGGAGGAGAATTACGCGCTGCTGGGCGACATTCTGGGCGAACTGTGCGAGCTGTTCCCCTCGGAGTACATCCACGTGGGCGGCGACGAGGTCGACATGTCGCAGTGGGAGCGGTGTCCCGACTGCCGGGCGCTGATGAAACGGGAGGGGATGACCGACCCGCACCGGCTGGAGGACCTCTTCATGGAGCGCATGGCCGCAATCCTCCGTTCGCACGGCAAACGGCCCGCCGTGTGGAACGAGGCCGTGCGCACGGGAGCCTTCTCCCGGGAGTGCCGCGTGCACGGCTGGGAGAGCGTCAAGGCCTGTCTCGACGCCACGGCGAAGGGTTACCGCACCGTCGTGATGCCGGGCCAGTACTTCTATTTCGACATGCGCCAGTCGCCCCGCGAGGACGGGCACGACTGGGCGGCGATCTTCGACGCCAAAAAGGTCTACGGCTTCGGCTTCACGGAGTTCAGCCCCGAACAGATGCGCAACGTCGAGGGGTTGCAGGGGGCGTTTTTCAGCGAAGCCTACGTCTCGCACGAGCCGGAAAAGCCCGACTACCTCGACTATATGCTCTTTCCGCGCGTCTGCGCCCTCGCACGCATCGCCTGGAGCGGCAACGCCGAAGGGTGGGACGCCTATTACGAGGAGTTGAAAGGAAAACATTACGACCGGATGGCGGCCATGGGCATCCGGTTCCGGCTCTTCCCGCCGAAGGTCGGCTACGGCGACGGCGCGTTCACCGCTTCGGCGGACGACGGCTCCGCGATTTACTACCTTATGGACGGCTCTCCGGAAGAACACCCTTACACGGCTCCGGTCCGCACCGGGAAACCGCATCTCTACCGCTTCTATTCGCGCTACGGCACCGCCCGCAGCCCCTACGTGGCCGACAAGTCCCGCTGGCGGACCATTACGCCCGCCGTGGCGATCACGACCTCGATGGGCGAGAGCGCGAAGTTCCCCTATGCCAACGCCGAGAGCTACAAGGGCCTTTCGCGTACGCGCCGCGCCTGCCGGCAGCAGGATTGGATACGCTACACGTTCAGCGAGCCGGTGAGGTGCCGCGAAATGTATTTGCAGACGGGAAACCGCCAGCTGCCGAAGACGATCGTGACGACGGGTTACGCCGAAGTGTCGTACGACGGCGCGACGTTCGAGCGGGCGGGAGAGTTGGAGATGGGAAGCATCACGCTGCGCCCCGGGCGTCCGGTGAAGGCCGTGCGGATCGTCTCGACGTGCGACGACAACGGCACGCCCTACGTCACAATCCAGCCGCCGCAGGTGAAACCGGCGCTGTAAGCGTCAGTTCCGGGCCGCGGTTTTGAAGGCGAAGCGGAAAAAGAGGTATTGCGCGAGGTAGTAGGTGGTCATAACGATCCAGGTCCGGGCCGGAACCGGTCCGATGAAGCGGTTCCAGGCGATCACCGCGTCGGAAAAGACGAACAGCAGGGCCGCACACCTGAATCCGGCGGCGCATGCCCCGTCGTACTGGAGCGCGCTATAAAGCATTGCGGCGATGACCAGCCCGTAGACGGCGACGCCGATGCGTTCGGCCGGAAACGGGGCCTCGGGGACGATGGCGGCGAAAAGGAAGACGAGCAGCGGGACGGTGACGGCCAGCGAAACCGCACGGAGCCTGCGCCGCGCCCGGGGCAGGAACCAGCACACATAGGCGACATGCGCCAGCGCGAAGAAGGCCATCTGGGGAATGAACAGCCCCCTGGCGCCCACGGCATCCCCGGCGGCGGAAAACAGGAAGGCGAACCCGAACGGGAGCAGTTCCCGGCGCCGCGACAGGAAGGTCGCCAGGGACAGCAGCAGGACGGGCCAGGCGACCTTATAGGGAAGCGCGGCGGCTTTGGTAAAGAACAGCACGGCTCCCGCAACGAAGAACAGGGTCGTCCACGCAAATATTCTGGAAAATCGTCGCATCGGCGTATTTTAAGGAAGACCGCCCGGCTCCGATGGGGCCGGGCGGTCTTTCGGTTGCTGAAATTTCGTCAGGCCCGGACCTGCGCGCCGCATTTCTGCTCGAACTGCCGGGTGAGGTTCGCCATCACACGCTCAATGGTCCGCTCGTCCAGCGTGCGGGTCTTGTCCTCCAGAATGAAGCTCAAAGCGTAGGATTTCTTGCCCTCGGGAAGCTTGTCGCCCTCGTAGACATCGAACAGCGAGACGCTTTTCAGCAGCTTGCGCTCGGCGGCGAAGGCTGCGTCGCGCAGCGAGGAGAAGGTCACGGACTTGTCCACCAGCAGCGCCAGATCGCGTCTGACCTCGGGGAATTTCGACAGTTCCCCGGCGGCAATCTTCAGCTTCTTCGTGGATTTCGCAAGGGCCTCGAAATTCATCTCCAGATAGTACACATCCTGCTTGACATCGGTACGGCGGCGGATTGCGGCGGCCACGGAGCCGATCTGCAACAACTGTTTGCCATTGAGCGACAGCGTGAGGCCCTCGCTGAAAAGATCGCTTTCGAGCGTCTCGGCCTTCAGCGCGTAGATGTCGACGCCGAAGCGGCGGAGCAGTTTCTCGGCGACTGCGCGCAGGGTGAAGAACGACGCCTTCACGGGCTTCGCATTCCACGACTGCGGCGTCGAGACGCCCGTGACGGCGATGGCGAGGCGGTACTCCTCGGAGTAGGCCGCCAGGCGGTTTTCGTCCGTGCGCTTCGACTCGTCGTAGAAATAGCAGTTGCCGAACTCGTAGAGGCAGAGATCGCCGTTGCGGCGGTTGGCGTTCAGACCGACGGCCTCCAGCATGTTGAACAGCAGCGTCTGGCGCATGACGCTGAGGTCGGCGCTCAGCGGGTTGAGGATGCGCACGCAGTGCTCGGGCTTATAGCTCTCCAGCCCTTCGTAATAGGCCGCCCTGGTCAGCGAGTTGGACATGATCTCGGTAAACCCGTTGGCCGTGAGGAAATCGGCCGCGAGGTTCATCAGACGGTTGCGGTCGGGTTTCGGCGCATAGGAGAGCGTCGAACGGACCTGCGTGGGGATTTCGACGTTGTTGTAGCCGTAGATGCGCAGGATGTCCTCCACGAGGTCGGCTTCGCGCTGCACGTCGACACGGTAGGGCGGCACGGCGACCGTCAGCACGCCGTCTTTCTCGGCGAGGATCTTCACCTCCAGCGCCGCGATGATCGTGCGGACGACCGTTTCGGGAATCTCCTTGCCGATCAGCGCGTTGACCCTTGCCAACGAGATGTCGAAGACGAAATCCCCGATCGGCTCCGGATAGATGTCCGTGATGCCGCTGGAGATCGTACCCCCGGCCAGCTCCTTCATCAGCAGGGCGGCGCGCTTGGCGGCGTAGACCTGCATGTTGGGGTCGATGCCGCGCTCGAAGCGGAACGAAGAGTCGGTATTCAGGCCGAAACGCTTGGCCGTCTTGCGTACCCACACGGGGTTGAAATAGGCGCTCTCGATAAATACGTCGGTCGTGGTGTCGCTCACGCCCGAGTCCAGTCCGCCGAAGACGCCGGCGATGCACATGGGACGCTCGGCCGAGCAGATCATCAGGTCCTTGTCCGTGAGTTTGCGCTCCACGCCGTCCAGCGTCACGAAGGGCGTGCCCTCGGCGCAGGTGCGGACCACGACTTCGCGGCCCTCGATCTTCGCGGCGTCGAAGGCGTGCAGGGGCTGGCCCAGCTCGAACAGCACGAAATTGGTGATGTCGACCAGATTGTTCTTGGGATTGATGCCCGCGGCGCGCAGGCAGTTCTGCATCCACTCGGGCGACGGACCGATCTTGCAGCCCGTGACCGTAACGCCGGCATAGCGGGGCGCGGCCTCGGGATTTTCGACGCGGACCGCCACCTCCAGGTCGTGATTGTCGGGAGCGAAAGCCGAAACATCGGGCAGTTTCACTTCGGCATTTTCGCCGCGGCTCTTCAGGTAAGCGGCCAGATCGCGCGCCACGCCGATGTGCGAAGCGGCGTCCACACGGTTGGGCGTGAGTCCGATCTCGATCAGGTAGTCGTCCTCGACATGCAGGTATTCCCTGGCCTCCATGCCCACGGGGGCGTCGGCCGGAAGCTCCATGATGCCGTCGTGCGAAGACCCGATGCCCAGCTCGTCCTCGGCGCAGAGCATTCCGAGCGACTCCACGCCGCGGATCTTCGAACGTTTGATCTTGAACTCCTCGTCGCCGCCGTCGGGGTAGAGCACCGCGCCGACCGTGGCGCAGAGGACTTTCAATCCGGCCCGGCAGTTCGCGGCGCCGCAGACGATCTGCAACGGCTCGGCGGCTCCCACGTCCACCGCGGTGACGTGCAGGTGGTCCGAATCGGGGTGATCGGCACAGGTCACAACCTCGCCGACGACAACGCCCCGAAGGCCGCCTTTCACGGTTTCGATCTTCTCGAAGCCTTCGACTTCGAGGCCGATGTCCGTCAGGATTTCAGCGATCTTTTCGGCCGGAAGATCGGTCGCGATATAACGTTTGAGCCAGTTATACGAAATATTCATATCGTTAAGTTTTGAATTTGCGGATAATCATGCAAAAATATAAATTTTTCCGCAAAGTACGGTAAAAATTCCTTACATATATAGGTGTCGAAAATAATTCGTAAAAAATTTGCATTTTACGAACCGACCGCATATATTTGCAGAAACAAAGCTGAAAGATGATCCGCAATTTCAACATACAGGCATGGTGGTGGCGCTCGTTGACTCTCGTGAACAATGAGTGCGGAACCGCGCGTGTATAGTTGAACCCCGAAAAATACACAAGCCCGTTGTTTACGAAAAGTAAGCAGCGGGCTTTTTCTTTTGTACATTTCAAATTCAAAAACCGATACCCATTATGGAAACGAAAAAATTCTGCCTCACCGAAAAACAGATGCCCACGCAATGGTACAACATCGTGGCCGACATGCCCAACAAACCGCTCCCGCCGCTGCACCCCGGAACGAAAAAGCCCGTCACGAAGGAGCAGATGTCGGCGATCTTCGCCGAGGAACTGATCGACCAGGAGATGTCGACCGAGCGTTACATCGACATTCCCGAGGAGGTGCAGGAGATTTACAGGATATGGCGCCCGACGCCGCTCGTGCGCGCGACGGGGCTGGAAAAGGCCCTCGGAACGCCCGCGAAGATCTTTTTCAAGAACGAAAGCGTGTCGCCCGCGGGTTCGCACAAGCCCAACACCGCCGTGCCGCAAGCCTACTACAACTACAAGCAGGGCATCAAGCACCTGACGACCGAGACCGGCGCCGGACAGTGGGGCGCTTCGATCGCCTTCGCAGCCAAACACTTCGGCATCGACCTGCAAGTGTTCATGGTCAAGGTCAGCTATGACCAGAAACCCTACCGCCGTCT